>Ga0194135_10000864_pt1 | contig 17766 bp, 8 predicted proteins | sample LitLau_LLRF_2013_FD_134024 | JGI IMG/M metagenome (GOLD analysis project Ga0194135, IMG submission 134024) | Freshwater sediment microbial communities in response to fracking from North America - Little Laurel Run_MetaG_LLRF_2013 (version 2) | ecosystem: Environmental > Aquatic > Freshwater >...
AGAGTTTGTATGAGTATGTGTTATCTCCACAGATCTTGAGTCCAACGAAACTGCAAGTTCGACCCTAGCGTTACTTTGACACGGTGACTCAGCATGCGAATTTAAAGAATCTTCTTCTATAGTTGCATGAGACTCTTCGTTTTCTTTTCCATTGGTATTAGATGCTTCAAAATCTATCGATTCAGGTGCATTCGATTCGGATGCTTCATAGTCCTCCACGACAGGAGTGTCAGATTGTTGTGAATCTGGTAAGGAGACATTTGAGACATGGTCAGAACCTGCACTGGACACTTCTTGTTCTCCTAATGTTGAGTTATTTTCATCATCAACTGTCTCTGAATCTGTACGAATTCGCTTCATCCTGTTCGCGTACACCCACTCCCCTTTATCATTCTTCGTTCGTGTTGGTTTCAGAACCTATACGGAAGTTTTATTTGAATCGTTTCATTGTCATGTTGCATAATCATTTAACTTATTGACCTACTCTCATTCTGCATTTGGAGCATATAACTGTAGAGCTTATTCCAGAATGCAGAGTGAATTCTTCTTGTGAGAGAAAAGCAGACAATAGTGGGTTGAGAATCCTGTTAGAAAATGCATGTCTTGGGTCGTTCGTGTTGAGCTTACGACCGCAATCACTTAAGCAGCAGTGAGTCTTGGGAGCCATAATGATCACACGGATTTTGATAAAAGTTAAATGAGATGGTGGCAATACAGGATTTGTAGACTTTGTTGCTGTCTATAATCCTGTTGACAATCGTCTTGTTTGTTTGTGTTGACAATGCAAAAAGTATCCATAGCTATGGGATTGACTGCAGGATTTGAAGAATTATTATGCAAAAGCCAGTGTGAAGAGCGTAAAAAACCACCCTGGAAATCGTCCTAAAAAACCTACACGGCCCCTTGCCCATGGAACAACAGCCTGCAAAAATGAATCTGCAAAAGATTCTGTAGAAGTAGATGTAAGTCTCTTTTTCTGGGCAAGGGGCCTTCATTGCTTAAAATTGCCCTGAAAACACTGAAAAGTAGGCCCCCATGAAGGAATAATGAAAACCCTTCTTAGTACAGTGTTAGATTTACATTAGGGCCCTGAATTCTTCTTGGAAACGAAACAAAGTTTTCTTCTTTATTGTTCGCTGTATAAAGAAGCAAGCAATTCACTTTCTCCAGAGAATTTCATTTCTCCACTTCCTGGAAGTGTCTGGTTATGGTTTTTAATTTCAATTTTATTTGGAGCGGTTTTTCTGTACTGTCTGGAGATTTTTAATTCAGAAACTGTAACGGATAAAACCGTGTCAGCTCATTTCTTTCTATTCTTGAAATCGTTTTCTACATTTTACAAATTGATTGTTGAACAAGGAGGAAACTATAAAATGAAGGTGTTAATTATTTACAGCTTCTCAATACTCCTGATTACTAGTCTGTTCAAAATGATATCTCTACTGGATTGATTGCTCCTATAAGACCGGAACCTTTGAAAGATATCATTGAAGTCGTATATACTAATGGTTACAATGTTTTACTACCAATGTGGAAGTCAAATGAAGGAAAATAAAGTATTTCTATACTCACAAGATCAGTTGAAAACTATTTTAGGAGAAAGAATCAGTATCCTTTATTTAATATTTTAAGATATAAAGGTGTACCTCTTGGCCTGGACTTCTACAAGCAAAGGACTTGTTTTTTAATCGATTAAACAAAAATGGCATACTTCATCACTTGAATGAAATTGAATTTTAAATTTTCCCCGAGGCCCTTCACTCGTTACAAGAGGAATATTTCTGCCAATCAGCAATAGAACCGATTACAATTGATCCCCAATTTATGAAGTTCTCGAATTATTTACACGCCGACATGATGAGCTACATGGAGTTAGTTAGAACCCATGGGCTCATTGGTTTATGGAAAAGTTCAGAGCATTATCATTACGGTTTGAGAACTAAGACTTGGTTACGAGAAAAGGCAACGAAAAACAAGAGATACGAAAGATTTATTTATCTAGATGAAGTCAAAAGTTTATTCTTGTTCTCATTTTTGGGAGAGTGCATTGCCGGGATTGTGTTGGCAAACAAAATGGGTTTATATGGATTCAAGTCCAAATTACTCGTTCTGATTAAGAATATTCGGGAACTACTTAAGCATGCACAGAACCTATTGTCCTAAGGCTGTAAGAATATTAACGAAATAATAAAAAGGGAACTTATGCTACAATTTTCATATTAAGGTTTTGTGAAATCCGTACCTTTCTTTATAATTATGAGTACACACAATTAAATAAAGTATCTGTTACTCTATGGATTTAAATGGAATTTGTTGATATTAAATTAGAAATTTCTTCACATGCTTAAAATTTTATGCTAATTTAACTACTAATTACGAGGAAACGCTCTTAATAAAATATTGCTTGAAGCGTCAAAAGCGAAACCACTTACCTTCGTTAAAAAAAACATTTATCTCACAGAAAGAAAAACGTGTTCTGTAAGATTTAGAATCTAAGAGCTCCTCTCAATTCAAACCAATATAGTACTGAAGAAATCAATTACACTTGAGCAGTTAAGACTTATATTATTTTTCAATACTGGTGGGAATCACTTAATCAATACTGGTTTCATGCAACTAATAATTCCCTTGAACTAAAGTTTGAGTATACACATGACTTACCCAATTGTACTTCGATGAAAAGTATAAACCTAGTTTTCAGTTTAATTGTTGCAAATAGTCCTTAATTTGCTTAAGATAGTTCTCACGGTTAGTCATGTCTTGCCAGCTTTTACGTAACGTAACGTCCTGACCGAGCTTCAGCTTTTTTCCACAAGTAGCTCTGCAAATCAGTCTTCTGGCCAGGCCACGTCAGACTGGCCGTAGGTAAAGAAGAATTACGTAACGATTGAAATAAAATCTGTTAAATGTTAAAACTAAATAAAACCTACAAAGAATTGCAAGTAAATCTTCCAGATGTATTTTAATCGAGGTTTAATGAGTAATTTCTGGAAAATCGCAACCACATGTCAAAATCAATTAATCTTAAGTCATTTAAGTAAAGGATGCAGTGGTCTGGGCCTAGTAATCTAAGTTGCGATGCGCTAACTTCCTCTACCTAGACTACCACGGGTCTTATCCCAGATCTACGTAATATATATAATACGATAAAATGGAAATGAAATAAAAACAAAAATGCCCGATGCAATAATTCGGAGAAAACTACAAAACGGTTAGGTCTAATTATGAGAGCTTTTATTGCCCGGGAGTGAAGTCTCCCTTAGGGACCCACTAACTCTGACAATAAGCCGAAATAGAAATAGACCCTTACAATATAATGTCTGTATGACTCTTACAGTGAAATCAAGGCTTTGACGTACTGACTCGCGTATATAGAATATAAATGAAAATCAGTTAATCGGGCATTCTCAGGTAACCCCGTAAAGCTTAAGGCTATTGAATATTATTGAAAAGGGGCCCCCTTAGTGTTCTAATTATAGTTAGAAATCTTACTCTCCCCCCTAATTTGATCTGACCTGTGACCTTACTGACTCACACTGACCCGTCCCTTTATGTGGAGCTGTGTGAGGACCGTACAACGCACTCGAAACTTCAAGTTTGGTCGCTGCCTCACACTTCACACACGACAGAGACAACAAACACAACTACTCACACTGGTCACTAGGACCCTGAAGAATGTAGCAGTCTTAGGGTTCATAGGAACACAGCAAGAAACTCCGAGTCACACGAACAGCACACACACTAACACACGAACAGCACACACACTAACAAACGAACACGGAATCCCCAGGAATGAAATTCCCCAAATGAAAGCTAAGGGAGGAATATAAATATATATATATAATGAAACGAAATCCTTAATAAAAACTGCACAATATATGAAAGAGGGGATAAGGGCTTACCCAACGGCCCTAACGTATATACAAAAATGCTGGAGGACGTCTCAACTTCCCCAGCTAACTACTATCTAATATATTTCTTGGAAACATACTGTGTTTCCAAGAAATTTAAAAAGTTAGAGAGACACTGCACAGCAAGAGATTCAGAATGCAAGCAAAAAGGCCGATTTCTTCTGCAAGGAAGAATGAAGCCTCCTGCTTGACCTCATTGAAGAAGAACGAACATCCCCATCTGCGATAAGCAGCTGAGGTCTGGAAGCTTTGACGTCTAGCTGTGCAAATGCTTCTGCATAGCTAACAAAATTCCCATTAGTTCCCTTTATTTTTTTAATGATTTGAACACGTACTGTCAGTGGCCCGCTACCTCTGGTTGATTTACAAGCCTCAACTACCCAAAACAAACGAATTTTGGACAGGTAGGTCATCATATCACCCCAAACCTTATAGAAAACATGAAGATAACAATTTTTTATCTGCAACTTTGACCTGCGAGGTCATCCAAGGTCAGAGTAAAAGCTCAGAGTAAAAGTCGAAAGGGATCCAGCAAGAAAAATCCGACCCCGATATTTCTCACCGGATACACGCCCGTCATGCACTGGAGATCATTTAAAGACAAATTTTGAAATTTTTACCTCCGTCACCCACCGGATCACCTGACCACCGTCTTTCAGAAGAGGGAATTGTCAGGAAAGGCTGTAAAAAGTTCTTGTTACTCTATGGTTACCATCGCAATTACTTCAGTGAGTTTTAATGAATTAGCATACAGCCAGACTAGTTGAAAATGATGGTTACCTATTAATATATTTTCGCTAGATAATGCCTTTTGTGCCCAGATCCCTAATTCTCAAGTCTTAATTTCAAAGCAGAGAAAAGTTATTTTTTTTTTAAATTGGGATAAACTTAATCAAGGTTATAATCAATAAAGCCTACAACCAGCAGATCTCTTTAGCCCAGGTAACTTCTAAGCACTTGATGCTTATTACTTATTATCTACGCCTAATATTAAGTCTACCAACCTTGCGCTTTCACCATAAGGTTGCAAAATTATAAATTGATGCGATGGGTAGTTCCTAAGATATTAGCGGTTAAGTCGATGGTAACACACACACGCACACACGGACATAAGATATCCTGCTTGGCTCTATAAGCCTATAGTTACCTGTGCTAAAGCCAGGTAATCAACTAACCAGTTAAGTACCTCAGGTGAGTGTCGAGTTGGGGGTCTTCGTATATGCCCAAATCTTCAGGAGAACACATAGAACAAGAATCTGAAGTCCGTTTTGCGTTAAAGTAAAATGGGGCCCTGCAGGGTCGGGTTGAAGGCTCGAGCCATAAGCATTGGTTTAGTATAGAGTTCGGGGGGAGGTCCCTTTTATGAACTTTCCTGGACCCCGCGCACACTATGCGAGGCCTGAGAAGCTTTTCTCTCTCCGAACCTCCCACTACAGCAATCCTTATGGCGCGGTCCTTTTCTCCGACCCTGCAGGGCCCCGTTTAACTTTAACACGAAGCCGGCTTCAAATACTTGTGCTACGGATAGTACTACAGATTTTAGTATATACAACGACTACCAACTCGACTTCCACCTGAGGTACTTACCTGGTTAGTTCTATTTTAAGCATTATGATTGTAGATGACATTACTAGTTTATAAAACACCATTTCAAAGTCATTTAGCTAGTATCGATCAGACTAAGAGCAAGTGTATTACATACGTCAGTTGCCTTTCTTGTTTACCCTCTAGTAAATTTAGAATATTAAATAGTAAATTGTCTAAAGATTGGGCTACATATTGTAAACATCGATTAATCAAATTAAACCCCATTTGGAATAACCCGCTTTTAATTAAGAACTCTGAAAATATCGGAACCAAAAACGTTTTATTCAGATCTCAAAAACATTCAATTCGTCATGTCTTGTAACTGTTTTGCAAAAATAGTGAACGTTAAGCAAAGAATTTAAGACGAACCGTTTTTTGTCTTACTCCGGGGGTCCTCTAGCTACATGTAAACTTTTAATCCCTTCAGTTGCGTGATATAACTGTTCACATGAACAGTCAACCCATGTACCCGCTTCGCAACTGGAGTATGAAAAAACCAACTACGCCGCACATTATTGGTTACAATGCAGGAAAATAATGACGATTTACGTCAACTTGAACATTGTAAGGCACTTTAAATCCTCATTAAAAAATATTGTTTTGAATCTCCAATGTTTTGATTGTTCTTTTAATTTTGGACTTCAAACATGGATTATTCTATTCAACAATTCCTTCGTGGTTATATATTATTATTTTATTAGCTTACGAACTTTGGTCAATAACGTCTCTTATTGTAAGTTTAGTAATCTATAGCTGGACAGCCGAAAATGTGAATCAATACTAATCCTGCTGACAATGCTATACTATAAAAAAAGAGTTGCAAAATGTAAGTGTTAAATTGTATAAATATGTTGGTCATAACATTAATAATGTTGGTCATAAATTTAATAATGTTTTACCCATTTTACACTCGACTTTGCAGAGATGGGACATTCTTTATATTTAGAAGGGTTTTTGAAGAGTTTTAGTTAAGTGTGGCTTAACTTTGATTAATTGTTAATGTTTTCATGGCATTGGAATGTTGAAAAGTTGTTGAGCTATTTTAAGAATCAACATGAGATGATTGAATTCTTTATTAATCTAAAAATAGTCACTGCAGGAATTCTTATCCTTTCAATAATTTTTATAAATGTATGAATGTATTGCATTTTATTGACGGGGTTGAATGTTTGATTGTAACAATAGTAAGGGTCGTGGGAGTGAATTTCGGTCTTTTATTTGCATAAGGGTGAAGATCAAGGTGGCATTGCTTCTAATCATTCAATAAATTTGTTCATGTTGTGAAGTGATGTTCACACTGGTTATGCAATTTTCAAAATGTGATAATGGAACTAACACAAATGTTTACCCTAACCGACGCAAACAAGAAATATAAAACATAGACTATATAGAAATCAATACTCTTCTTATAAGTGGTTGTGGGCTGCTGCTTGGAGTGTTATTTTTAGAAATCAAACCGTATTTACATTCCTACCAAGTTCATTAAAGAACGATTGTTCAAGTTCTGGGATGTAAAAATAACTGCACCTAATCTCTAAAACGAGAAAAAAGAGTTTGCATGTAAACCTACCCTTAAAATACTTACAAAACGAGGAGCAAGAGGTGGAACATTTGTTGCGAGTTATGCGGATGCTGACATTATTCCAAAAAAATTTACTTGAGACCGTTCTAGCTTTAACAAATACCAAAAGGGAGTCATGCGACGGAGATCACCAAGCAAACAGTCTATTTTGAAAACTATTCTGTTGTCCATTGATCGTTTGAAGGAGTCTTATCTTAAAGTCTAATTCTATAATTTTAAAAGTTCAGACAGCATAACATTATTTAAAATATTGAAAATTATTCATTACTTCATAGACGAAAGTTTTCAATCGTAATATATTATTTGTACATGTCCTGTTTGTAGTGTTTCACTAATTAACACAAAGAAAACGATTAAGCTGTCCTATAGCTTCATTTCTATATGAGTGCTTATATTGCTTTGTTTGCAAAGTTGCAAAGCAAAGCTACTGACGCGGGCTAATTGAGATGGAAGAGTCCTTTTGGCTTATTTTGCTTCCTTAAGCGGAAACTCCATTGAGGTGAACAATCCATAGACGACGAGAATAATTCCAAACCGGTTTGCTTCAAACATTAAGTTGTCGTCTTTAATTAAAAAAGAGCATCCGATTAGTAATATTGAAACAAAAAATATGTTCATAGTCTTCATAGGTACCTTTATTCAAAAACTCTTCAAAAAAAGTTAGAGTAACTCGTATATTGCTGTTTTTAGTAATTTTTGCACAAACGGAAGTATAATAACAATGCATTTTTGTACAGATGGGAACTCTCAACTGCACGTAATCTTCAAAACAGGTGAGCAGATTGTACCGGTGCCCCCGGTGAGTTTTAAAATAGCAGTAGAAAATAGTTTAAAAAATTTTTACGAAAAACAAGTATTGTTTCTCGTACTCCAGTATGAGACCGTGTCTGAGTAAAAACTTTTGCAAAGTCGGCCCATGCACGAGAGAGACAAGTGCCCACCTTGGGCAGTCCAGCTTCCAGAGAAAGTCGAGCACCCAGGCGCCCACCCACCTGAGGTGACATCCAGGACAGCACCCAACATGTAATCACCGAAGGAGTAAATCACCTGATAGCTAAAGTAGTCAACAGCTGAAACACAAAATGACTTCGTAGCTGAAGATCAAGTCCGCTTAGTTAATAAATAGCAGAATAGCTACGATTCAAAATAGTTTTAAAAAGCATTACTACGTCTAAAACCAAAACGGAACATGCTTTAATGAGCGTCTCCTTTTAATTTTAAATTTGCTTTGAAACCGACAGCTATATTTCTTCCATAAGTGTGCATGGTTACCTTATATTTATCTTACGCAATTTTTATCTGGTAGACGCAAAGACGCAATCCGAACACAAATTCTATACATCTACGTGGCAAACAAGTGAAATAAGAGAGTGGGGGAGAGTTGATCTGGTGAAGTACTGAGTCTAAGACTGACTCTCTTTATTGCTGACACAGCTCTTATATACATAATATATACCTATATAATATATACCTACGCCTAACTAATCACCACCCAATACCACCCAGTCAGAATGAGAGCCCAACTTCATTCTGACTGTGTGTGTGTGAAGAGAACATCTCTCTCTCTTTTCTCCAATATCATAGCCTTCCTTATTACTAATTCCTCTAGTATCTCTTACTTAACTCTCCCATTACACAAGCCAAGCAGATTTAATAATAACCTTGCGGCTGACAGGTCACAGCATTTTAATGGTTAAGGAGGTAAAACGTGACGTCACAGCGCTCGTTTCTCCTTTTCCCCTTAAATTTACGTACAGTACATTGTTGATCGTAGGGGCCTCATTGCGACCAAAACAGCTTTTAAGATGGTTTACGTGATTTATATTAAATAAGTCAAACTGCGACATTTCAGGGCAGTTTTTGTTCGTTCTTCGTCTATCAGTAATAAACATAAAGGTTTGTATAAATTTGGACTGAACTTTATTTTTCTATTAGTTTCTCTTCTAAATAAAAAGGTCGGGTCCGTGTCGTTAAAAGTAATTTCACAACCAGACGTTGTGCAGTACATTGTATAGGCTTTCCTACCATGTTATGATAAAAATGCACCAGGGTGACCAGTTCAATGCAATGCGTTCCATGCCAAGTCTTTCAAAGATCGTTCAGAAATATCGTCAGTTTTTTAATTTCAATCATGATTTTTTGTTCTTGTTTTGAAAAACTCAACCGAGTTTTTTGTGCGCTAGTGTATGCCAGCTTCTTCTGCATCTTTTTCAGGTAACTTTGTAATAGCGTTTAAGGCTCAGTATACAGGAGAATAATTTTTTGTTTATATCCATTTTCATAAATATTTGTAACTTGGTCAGTCGGTCTGCAGGATTACGAACTAGGATTACGTAGAGACACGAACTTGTCATATAAGGAGGGTAAGTTCATGCATCAACAGTCGACATGGAATAAGAAGATCTATTTACCACGGTAAATCTAGTCTGTGGGCGGGGCTTAGGAGGATTCGGGGAAAAAATCCCCGCCTTCGGGGGTTGTCTGATTGGCTCCGGTCTTTATCCCTTTCTACTCACACTGTGAAGTGAAAGGGACTCCTTCGTATGCACTTCATCTTAAGAAGTAAAAGGGACTTCTTAACCTACCTCACACACTGGTTGTGATTGCTTTAATGGGACCAGTGTGTGGGGTAGGTTGGGAGAATAGAATGTAGCGTCCTTGCTTCTCCAATTCTCTTTTTATTCAGCAGCAGAGAGAAGCAAGAGAGAAGCAAAAAATACTAAACTGAATTCGGTGTTTTTAAAAGTGTGTAATAGTGAAGTTATTATAATTATTATTACTTTAAGTCTACAAACCATGGCTTTTTTTCGAGGCAGATCTCTCTCCGAAATATCTAAAAACCGTTTTTTCGATTTTGGAAAGTTCAGATTGGACAAGTGTTTGTTGTTTATTGTATCGGGTCAGAAAGATCCGACTCGCTGCTGTAGTTTCGCCGAAAAGCAGAAGTGGTGAATTCTGATGGCTCTACCACGTTGGATGTCCATGAAGACATACATTAGTGAACTCCAGACAAAAAATTACTCAGAGTACGAAGAAAAGCGAACTAAGTAAGGAACCTGTTCCGCACCATCCTGAACTTAAAGAACAGGTTAACCTTGTGTTTAAAATGTAGGTATGGTCCCGACATCCTTTTGTCACACACACTAAGAATCCCTAACCTAAATTACTTTTTAATTTTTCAGGAGGAAGTAGACGGTTGTAGAAATCGTGAAAAGGTTAATGTGCAATTTATTTTGATAAAATCAAAACAGAAAGGTTCTGATAAAGTTATGTATAGATTTGTTTATTTGTTTTTCAGCAGAAACTTGGAAACTATTTCACGGTATGTGAAGCTGCTTCGACGGAGAAGAAAGTCGATGAGGAGCTCCACAAATATATTTTCTTAGATGAAGGGAGACCGCAAAGAGTTCGATCTATCAATAAAGAAATAGAGTTAGGATTTATTTTCTTGTTGTTGTGATTAATAAGTAGCTGGTTTTTATTATATTAAGGCGAACAAAGATAAAAATGATACAACTTGGAAACGTGGTGACATTCTCTTCTCATCTGGCTGCTCTTCGCCACTTCTGGATATAATCATCATAGGGACAATTCATTTCGTTGGTGATTGTCCTCTGGTCTCCAGCAATGGTCATGGAGAGAGTGGAAGAAACCAAATTCATGGATGGCAGTAAAAGGACAGACTGCCACACGAATTATTTGTAGGAAGTACATTAGAAGCAGTTATAGACCACAATGTCGTCATGTGGAAATAGATTCGAGGAAAATAAAAAAAACAATAAACTATGGGTGGTGTAAGAAGCATCAGTGTAGCTTTGTGATTAGCAAGAGAAAGGAAGAAGACCTAAGGAATCATAAAAGTTTACTGCAACTTTCTGCTGAAGTCACCGAGTCTGGAAATTGTGTACGATGTAAACGACAGGTATGTTCTGACTTATAATTATTCAATTTTACTGTGTATTTAGAAGCGATTACTAATTATTCAATGTTTTCAAATACAGTAAACGAAGCCCACTTCTGAGCGTTTTGCAGGCAGAGACATGAAACGACCGAGGAAGAATGGCAAGCAACATGGAAACGTGAGACGATAGATGACATTTGGAACTTAGGCATATTTGAAACTAAAAGTCCCTTCCACCTCATGCAAATGAGAGTCATTGTTTCATAACGATTCAACGTAACGGGCGAGGGTGTAAGGGGAGGGGGAGTATAGTCAGCAATGACTAGCCAGTGTGTTATACAAATCAACACTTGCTGTTTATTAGTACAACGTAATACAATTAATGAAAGTTTCGTGAATGATACTTGATGGTAACGTAACTTATAACATGCTGGTATTAAAATTTTAATAAAAGCATAAACTGTACTTAATTCTAGAAACAAAAAAGATAGAGCAATATTAATTATGATAAATCAGATGAATTCAGGTTCTCCGAATGTTATTTAGTATAAACAAAAGCAAAGATAGCTAATCCTTGTGAAGATTTCTATAACGATTGAGATGAGTAGTGCCCTAAATCTTCACTCTAACTGTAATCTACCATCTCAGCAGTGAATCATTCGCCATGGGGGTGAATTGAAGACCCCTTTAACATGGTCGACGCTGCCAACGACGCTTATGATTAAATCGAAGGTGATTTAGGAGATAGATGAATTGATTGATTAAAAAAGGGAATGAGAATGTTTGATAAAAAGTCCAGAATGAAAAAGAGAATGTTTGATTTGGTTGCTCGTATAGAGTTACATTTTTTATTGAATGGTGTCCATTGAAAAGTGCTGACGCTGCTAAAGACGCTTCGAAAAAAGATGTCAGAGGAATTATTTATAGAGTGCAGACGGAGAGAAGGAGAATGTTTGACTTGATTAGTCATACCCTTCTATGACCATCGTGTAGAGCTCACCACCACCACTGGGACGCTCACAAAAGGAAGAAAAATCTACCTTAACATTCGTCTGGATATAAAATTGATTCTAAAGAGCAGAAAGTGTATCATTATTGAGCCCTTTCTCTTCCTGATGATGACCATTTGCTCTAAATCTTTAAAAAACTCGTTCATGTCTGGGTGAAGATCTAATATGTCTTCATCAGATTTTAACAATCGAACGGGGTAGCTCTCGCATGCTTTATACTAATAGTACTGAAGATACTGACAAAGAAGAAAACGATTCACGCCCTGTTGAATACGAGGTCTATGTTGTACTGGAGATTTCCGAGACAATTTCTAATGAAGTGAAATGAAACGAGACACACTTTCTTATTGTAAAATAAACGCATTATAATTATTTATTAAAAAGTTTTTAAACTAGTTTAAACCGTTTGATTTTAAAATTATAACCATAAACTTTACATACCATTCATATTTTGCGAACTATTTTAATGAAATAAAAAAAGTATAATGCAAACTAACCAATAATATTACATTTCTCTCCTTTTAAAACGATGAACATGTAAATTGTAATTACTATGTACTACTTGTCACTTTCAAAAACAATGCAGAATTCAGGTGTTATAAACACAAGTCGAGTGTCAACGTGAAACCAGAAAACATTTCTTAAATTGATCTCTCAAACGGTATAATAAGTTATATAATGCTTTAAAGTTCTTTTACTTTGGCATAGAATATTCACTGCTAACGAAAGCTAAATGTTACTAAATGATAGAAATGTCTGGATCAACATTCTGATGTCATATGCTTACGTGTAGTGATATATAGACTTTTCATAGGTTCTTTCTTTGAGTGCTAGTATCTAGTATTTTTAGTATTTTAATTTATCGATATTTAGGAATGTCTTCTGTCTGTGGTGAAAATTTGGTTTGGGTTTGTTTGAAAAAAAAATGCAATTATTATTCAATTTTAGACTCTCACACAGAATAACATGTTTCTCTGCGACCGTTAATCAAGCAAAGTAAATAAGTTTTTTGTTTTGTCCCTTCCAATATTTTGCGAAATGAAAGCCACAAGGTAGCCATTCCGCAACCGTGACACTACACAAGTATGAATGCACATCAAATTTGAAATGACACCTTAAATGGTATTAATCAAAGTCACTTCTTCAGCAGCAGTAAAATACTTCGGAAATTCAACAATGGTGGACTTAGGAAAGAATGTATTTGGGTTTCGTTTAGAAACATAAAAACTAAAAACAGTTATCTAATTTCAAGCTCTACCATTTTTATGAGAAAGTTTATGAAAACCTGAATCAAAATTCCCAGCATAGAAATCCCAGTTGCTATGTGCGAACCAGTATGTGAGGCAGTTGGGGCTCAGTTATAGCGTTGCATTGATAGCAATGGGGGTCAAACTCAACCCATTTGTATCCAAAAGCAATTATTTGTGAGAAAAACTTTCTATTAAGTTTCTACGTTCACCCGATGTTCAGAAATGATACTTCAAAGTGTGTCGGATAAGGCTGGTACACCCTGTACATGAGTAACGTATAGCGTTACAGTGACATTTTTGTAGCAGCAGTTAAACCACAACCGTTACAACAACTGGTGCGCCTTTTTAATAATTAGAAGAGATGAGAAAAGATTATTTATAATTTAAACTAATGTTTAAGTTACAGTATCTCCACATAAATTTTTGTAAATATGCAATAATAATAAATCTCCCATACATTTATAACATACTTCTATACATTTATACATTTATAACAGTGTAAGGTGATAGCAACCTTTATACATAAATCTACAATTTATCTACTCATCTTCTACTGCAATGCACCTAAATTTCTAAACGAATTTAGCTAACGAAAGCTAAAAATATGAAGCATTATGCACATTGAATGATTAACGTTGAAGTGCAGTATATGCTTACTACTTGCAAGATACCTTCCAAGACCTAGTCAGGACCTATTCAGCGAGGTTTATTTCATATATATGAAAAATAATATTATATTGTTTAGTACAACAAACAATATTTTAAAAGCAAAATAACTAAAGCATGAATGGGCTTTTTACTGACGTATTTGGGAAGCTATTAAAGAGACTTACTACACCTTAAATTTCATATATAATACCATGTTGTCAAATTATATATTAGGTTAAATTTTGGTACATAAAGTTGCAGATCAGAGGATACGAAGGTCTTGATGAGTATGAGTCTGGAGGGTTGCAAAACTGATGAAGAAAGAAAAGTCAGAACCTAACCTAACAGAGTGAGCCACGATAAACTCATCTGTGAATTAATGATTGGATTTTTATTACTTATTCATCTGACTTATTTTTAAATCAACGAATGACAGAAAATTAAAGCTGTTTGATCAAACGTTAACGAGTTTTCTAAAATTGAGAGAACAAACAGCTCAACCGTTAACGGGTTTTCAAAATTTGAAATAACAAATAACTCAATTTAAATTATAAAAAATAACTTACCTTATATTTAACCACTTCAGAATTGTCAAAGAATCACACTGCAAAACATGTATATGTATGGTCACCCCCAACAACGCATACTTCCTTCGTGTTGTCTTTTAGAGATCATTGAGAGAGTCTTCCCATCTGGTATTTCTCTTAACATAAATTAACAATCTGAACACGAGTGTAGATATTTTAATTACACCACCAATTCTTAAACCAACCATATTTAAAAGCTCAGAAATTGATAATATACTAACCTTGCAATATGAAACATTTTAGGCACTACATTTTCTCAGAAGACGACTTAACTTCCTACTGAGGACTAATCTTTTCGGTGTGGAAGATTCTAGTGACTCTTCTCGACATAACGCTCAACACAATCAACAAAACGTCTCTGTGTATAGGCCCATCAGCCAATGCTATCCTTTGCAATGGGGGCTGGCGGTGATGGTGAGATGGATGAGGAGGATTCACTTTGTTTTTGACAACTGTGAAAGCTTATCTGTCGTATAGGTTTGTTTTCTTCAATGCACCGTCAACAATATATATAACAAAATTACCCTTAAAAGGGTACAAGTAACATTTGTAACGACACATTAACGAAAAGTTGAATTTTTGTTATAGTCATACTATTTTAAGTAGTCGTTTCGTAGGAGTGTGTTTATACATGAAACAAACACTTCAAGTGTTTCTTCTTCGGGAATCCTAATCTTTCTTTATTACGTTTCAAGTTAATGCTTCACATGAACTTCTCTTAGATCAGAAAGGGTACATTGATGTAAAGTTGGCTTCTTAACTAGTCGTTTAGTGTGATACTACATGAAACAAATACTTCCCGAACCCCCTTATTTATCAGACTAGAAAGGGTACCATGTACATTTGTAACGGTACATTAAATTCATATTATTATTGTCATAATATTTTAACTAGTCGTATGGTAGGAGTTAAACAAATCGCTTATTTTCTTAGAAAATCCAAATCGTTCCTTCTTTCAAGTTTCGAGTTAATGGTTATGTGAACTTTTATAGCATTCCAAATGCAATTCGTACCCTCTTTTCATGAGAGAGTGCTTAGGATTGGACTTCAACTATATTAACTGTATTGTTGGCAACTGTGAGCGCTTATGCAGCTTATAAGACTGGTGGATTTTCCCTTTGACCTACTTTCTAAGAACAAAGACAACATCAGGATGACAGCACATCCTTTTTCTCTCTTTTACAGCCAATGGTCATTTCTGGTTAAAAACTGCTCTACAAGCGTAGGTTTACTCATATACTGTCAAAGAAGTCAAGTATTATTCTTATAATAATACACTTCACTTTACTAAAATTAAGGTAATACTAATTATCTTTTTTTTTGGAGTTGAGGAAACCAAGATCTTAGTTAATAAAGATGCATGGGGTTCATATGTTCGTATCATGGCTGAACAGCTAGAAAATCAGTGTTGTTCTCAATTATTACTAACTGCTTATTTAAAAACTCTCGATTCGATTTATATATCGTGACTTTTGTTTTAGTTATTCTTCGTGAGCCGTCAGATCGAAGCTTAATCCTGCACTTCATCCGAATGGCCTACTTTAAGAAGTATAAGGTTTACAAAAAGATTTTTTTGATAATCGGGAGTTCCAGAATCATCCTGTACCCTTCTACACGAATCTTGATTGGTCAGTAAACGCGCAAAAGTACCAGTTTCGGACCGTACCAGTTTCGGACCATTTGCAAACTTTTTGTTTCCAAGCTCACAGCCTAGTTGATCCGGGGAACACATAATGAGCCTTTTACTATTATTTCATGTCAGAAGTGTATTATTTAACTTAACCCCATTGACGTGATATTACGGGGTATGGTGAGAAATATTTGCTTGGAGTAGACCTGGACTAAGTGAGAAGAATAGGGTCTAACCTGTATGTCCATGGAGGAGAGGATGTTAAGACCTAGGTAATAATGTATTTCAAAGCCGATGAAGCTTATAAATATAATAAATTCAATAAAGCTTCTTTACAAATACACTTAGAGCTAATCTAGAAGCAATTTACGAGGGTTTAGGAGCCCTATAGCTTTTTGTTTGAACGACATATAACGAACATTTTGCCACATTTCATTTAGCACTTTTATGCTCATGAAGAAACATGGCAGCCAGCATTATAATTTTGCTCGGTTAATTGCGAAATTCTATACAGACTTGAAACAAAACTGAAAATGGTCGCCCAAAATCCTCAAGTTTTTGTTTGAACCGTATTGAATGTTCGTAAAGCGTAAGACATTGTTGTGAGATTCAAAATTTAGCGATTTAAATGATGCAAAAACTCAAATATCAATGAGACACAATACAGTAACGATATGCCAGTATTTTAAGTCTAAGTGACTTAAAAGAAATGTCTTACGCTTAGAAAGATTTTAGAAAGGTTTCAAAAAGATTGTATGTCATTATAAGAACATGGCATTAAACTCCATACTTTATAGAGGATTATTAGGCATTCTGTTTACAAATTAATTAGCTCTTTATAGTTATGGGTAATATGACTTATACAAATAGTTCCCTTCCCTTACAGCGTCTATAAAATAATAAAGTAGGAAGCTCTGTATTTCAGGAAGTCAAGTAGTGACCACCTTATCTGGTAACCATCATTAGTGAACGCGTGGCTCACTCCACAATATCTTAGTTTTACGAAGAGTATACTGACGGCTCCACTAAGCAGATGCTAAAAGAGAGGTCTTTATTGAGTACCAAGGGTCTTTTGTACAAGAGTTTCAATAGCCTTTAGTTTACTAAGCTAAGCTAAGTTCGCCCTTACTAAGCCACAGCTTCCCGATTTATAAGATTTACTAGATAGATGTAGACTCCGGCAGTATTGTAGATGATCGGACGAATACTTAATCTTCTAAGTATGATTGATTGGATGGTTTACGCTCCGACAGAAACCCACCTTTTATGTGTTTCTTAATCTATTAATAATTTAAAGCCTTAAATTACTTTATACTGGAAAGTCCTATCAATACGTGTTGACCTTAACGGACGTTTAAATTATTTAATTACTATTATTACTTTAGGGTGTGAAATATTCGTTTCACTTTTGGTTAATTTATCTCGCCGCAAAAGTTTAAGTTTCAATATCAATGCAAATTGTCCTATTTTTGTAACTCTCAAGACCCGTACTTGGATCAATCTCTCAAATTCTGATCACCATATTAACAGCCGTATCTCACCTCTTTTGGTTGTATTAAATAGAAACGGTCATATCATCCCCGTTTAATGGAATACCTATGGGAATTTTCACATTCATGGTAACCATCAATGACAGTCATGACAATGTGGATTATCAAAT
>Ga0194135_10000865_pt1 | contig 17760 bp, 20 predicted proteins | sample LitLau_LLRF_2013_FD_134024 | JGI IMG/M metagenome (GOLD analysis project Ga0194135, IMG submission 134024) | Freshwater sediment microbial communities in response to fracking from North America - Little Laurel Run_MetaG_LLRF_2013 (version 2) | ecosystem: Environmental > Aquatic > Freshwater >...
CACGTCCCACAACGTCAACAGTAGTACACCAGGAAGCTATTGTTTTCAATATCCAAAAGTAGGACGCACATCAAGGACTCTTCAAAGTCAAATTAATCTTCCAAAGATTTTCTACAAACGGGTAAGGATGGCTTCCATGCTCAATAATAATTAATCATTATTACCCAAAACCTACACCTTGTTTTTAAAAATCAGTCAAGTTTTGGGATTCAAAAGACAATAATAGTGGCGTGGAATTCTTTTATCTCCTCACATCAAACACTACGAAATGATCCCAAGAAATTCAATTTCTCAGCTTATAATTACAAGTTTAGGATTGAACTGATGCACATACTTTCTTTACAATTTATTTAGTATTTGATGAACTCGACATGAAATAAAATTCTGTCTTCTCCTCTTTACTTTCCAGTTTGAAACTGAAGCCACAACGAGCAATGGCGGACACAGCCACAGCGATTCCAGCCGCTGCACCAGTGCCGGCTGCAGCACCCAAGAAACCAGCGCTGAAGAAAGCAGCTCCAGCAAAGGCCAAGAGCCCCAAGATGAAGGTACCAAGGGCCAAGGGCATCAAGAAGCCGAGCACGCATCCCAAAATCTCGAGCATGGTCGATGATGCGATCAAGGGGCTGGGCGAGCGGGGCGGCTCATCCTTGAAGGCCATCAAAAAGTTCATCATGACCAAGCATAAGGTTGACGTTGAGAAATTGGCTCCCTTCATTCGTCGTTACCTCAAATCTGGAGTCAAGAACGGAGGCTTGGTCCAAGCCAAGGGTAAAGGAGCCAATGGATCCTTCAAACTTCCGCAAAAGGGGGCAGTGATGAAGAAACCTGCCGCTGCAAAGAAGGTTGCTGCCAAGAAAGCTCCAGCAGCAGCAGCACCATCACCCAAACCCAAGAAAGCAACTGGAGCTAAGAAGGCAAAGAAGGTGAAGCCCGCTGCCGGAACCCCCAAGAAGGCACCAGCGAAAGCAAAGAAACCTGCAGCAGCAAAGAAGGCTCCCGTCCCCAAGAAGACTCCCGTGAAGAAAGCAACGACAGCCAAGGTCACCAAGAGCCCGAAACCCAAGAAGGCGGTTGCAAAGAAGGCTTCCCCCAAGAAGGCACCCAATGCCCCAAGGAAAATGAAGAAGTAAAGGAGCGGAGGAGCATCTCATCCACACCTCAAAGTACAATTTAAATTAGATCCCGTCGGAAGTTTCTAAATAATTCTTAGATCCAAATGCACTTTTTGTTACTTATTACTAGAAATCTCGTTCGTTCGTTCTCATTATTGGGTTGAGGTGGAGGAAGCTTTATTTTTTTTTCAAGTATTTACCAATTACTAATCACGACCACCTAATGCTTGGTAACTTGGTATTGATCTCAACTCAATTTAATTAATATAATCACGTTATATGGTTTAGTTTAATCTTACACAAAATATACTGAGACGATTTTATGAGATGGTTTATGGTTTGGATTGATGACGTAGACGTTTGATCGAGGGACACGATATTTATGATTCCTTTCGATTTCGCATTGTACTTTACTTCTTTGTTTCCGATTCAATAAAAGAGGAATATTAGCAATACTTTATGGTTACGCAACGCTGCCATCATTTTTACGACTGTTATGAGAAAAGTGAGCGTGACTTATCGTGAATTTGTCATTGTTTGGAACTTTTTAAGCTCACAGTTTCTCAACGAATGCTGATGGGGAGAAGAGCTAAAGTTTATTCTTAGAACTTTTAGAATCGAAAATATAATTTGTCAAATTATAACTACCGGATAGTGGTAATAATGCAATGGTCCAACGTTTTCCTAATCTCCTCTTGAAAAAAAAAGTGCAGTTATGATTCTAGTAATAGCATACTCCAGAAGAAGCTCCAGCGTCACATCTGAAATGATAAAAATGGACTAATTTGAAAGGCGCTTTGTTCTTGCGTTGAGCATAAATTCCTTCGTAATTGGCTACCATTAAAAAGTAGCTGTCTTGGCATATTTTCTAAAAGAGTGACATTTACTGACCTCACGTTCCGGCTTTACGTGTGATGGATAATGACAGCAGCAGGGGGTTGCGAGAGTTGACGCTGCGTATTGCTCGAGATGACACAACAGGCGTGGATAACTCCAGGCAACCAGAGGAGAAGGGTCAATATAATGCTGATTATCAGGTCACATCCACATCCGCTGGACATGAGAACAGCAAAGGGTGGGAAAATAACGGCGCAAATGTAGCTACAACAATTGTTCCCCATGTTGTTCGTTTAAGATAACAGCCGCGGCACAACCAACTGGAATTTAAAAAATACAGATGATAGTGATGAGTCCGTTTTCAGAAATTAATGAGTTGTACTTGTCCATTATCTTATCATGTCACATTATCAATCAGAGTAGCAGCTCTTACCAAGCTGCTTTACTGGCTTTGATTCAGCGCGCTGGACACCCACCGAGTTTCAGCATATTACTTGCATTTGTATTAGTTAAAATAAACCTCCTGTCAGTGACGCTGGGAATGATTCAGCTTTTCAGACGCCGTAGTAGCAAGGAGATAGGACACATACCTTGGTAGCTGGTATGAGTCATTCGAACTCAATTTAACCACGAAAACAACAATGAAGCTGCCGTTTTCCATGAAATCTTTTTTTTTGAGTAAAAAAGAATAATCGATCGGTTTTTGCTATCAATAAAAAGCCTTTTGGAGTGCGGATGTCGTGAGGCACTTTGGAAATACATTTTGCATGTTTCGTTATCTACTCCAAACACTTTGTAAGTTTGTTAAGCAGCGACGCGGGATGTCCTAAATCTAGGCATTATGCCTACCTAGCCTAAACAAACTGCGATAAGTAGGGAACGAAACTTTAAGGGCTGACTCACTACTAGGCGGAGACAGAAAGAATAATTTATGAACATATAGTCTCTACTTACATGACAAGTAATCGCTTATCGCCTTAAGGAAGGGGAAACAGGCATAGATTTTGAAAGCAATATGCTCGATAAGAACATAAATGAAAATGACAAAGGCGTTGGATCTGATCGGCGGTGTCTGCAACTGCCGTGCAACGCCTCGCAAATTATTATTTGCCAATTAGTGGATAAAAGGAGTTTACTATAATTTTTTTAATGAATATTAATAATAAATGCATCTTTCCGTGAGCAGCCAGTTCCAGACCCACTTTACAATAATAATTAATGCAACAAAAATCGGCTAAATTGCCGCACGGCGGCGACCCTTCGTAACAACGTGTAGGTCATAACTCATAAGTTGATAATTGAAACAGTTATTACACAGTCCAACTTAACCTACCGTAAACCAATAAGGAAAACTTGATATCTGGGAAGTAATTTCGAATTTGGGTTTACCTGTGGAGTTGATGAAGAGATGAGGAAGGAAGATGGAACTGCTGGATTGCGATGCGATGCGAGTGCGACGCTCTTCACTCGAGGGGATACAGATGCAGAATGAAGGAGGGAGGGGTGGAATGTCACAACACACCATAGAAACGCTTTCTTTCTCCTGCTGGATTCCATAAATGAACGGCCGAAATCCTCCTCTCTCCAAACCTCATTTTAGATTCCAGCTCAATCCACAATCCAACAATCCGGTCCGTAATTTCTCAAATCTGTCGTCCTTGTGTGTCACTGGTGGACATGTCAAGTCATGTCATGTCATGTCAAGAACATTCGTTTCGGATTTTGAAAAATATAATTGATGGACATCAAATTAGTACAAACGGCAACTGACAGACGGATGAAAGCGGAAGCGGATGTGGCATGTCCTGCCTGCGGTATGCGGTCCAGTTCAGACCACGTGGTGAAAGCTGAGAAAAAAGTCAAAATCCAATCCATCTGCTTTCTCCTTCCTTTCGTTTTCGTTTTCATTTTCTTTCACCGTTTGTCCTCTACTGCTGGTTATTCAATCAATAAAACCTTCTCCTCGCCCAATTCCTTCCTTTTCCTCAAATTCTTACGTTTTATTTTCTACAAAACTAATTCAAGATAAACTCATGGCTAATACTCTTAATTCCCTTTGGTCTGCGTTCTGTGCCCAATTGAACCTAAGTCCAGAAATCAAAGGGAAATGGCTTGGATTCATTCATTCCCAGTATCAGAGACCCTATTACGACCTCGACTACTTGAATAACAAGTTAATTAACTTTGAATCCTGTCGAGACAAACTAGTTGAACCTGACGGAGTCTTCCTGGCATTGATATTCCAAGCGTAAGCTACGCTACACTTTTTATAATCAAACTATTCGTAATATTCCTCCTGTTTTTTTTTTAAATAAAAATTAGAATCTACTACGTGAGTAACGCCACGGACAATTTGGAAAGGTGTATAGCAGAGTTTAACAAATTTACTTCTGAAGCGGGTTTAAACGAGGTAAAATATTCTCAGACTTCCGTCCCAATTTAAAGGATTTATCTTTCAGAAGGCACCCATCAAAAGTTACATTTTGTTTATCTTGTGCTTTCTTAAAACTAGAAAAATGGAGGCATGATGAAAGTAATCTGTGGACTAATTGAGCTCTCTGTGACAAACTCTTCAGAGGAATTTTGGGAGGACGGAACGTTTGGGAATGAGGACACTCACTACTTTCTGGACATTAATTTTGCACACCTGGCTCATGATTGGGACGAGTATAAATCATTTTCGGCTAAAACCCGAAACGAATACGAATTCCTCAGTGAGGAAAGCTACGCAAAATTAAGACGAAAAGTAAGTTGGGGAGAATAAGGGAAGGACAGATGCTCAGTCCCGCTTTATTTAACTTTCTCCGTTTGCGATTTGCAGGTGCTTCAAAGTTTTCTCCACATTCCAAACATTTACGCAACGTCACAATTTCGAAATGCGTGTGAACAGAAGGCGAGAGCCAACATACAACGAGAAATTGATGAATTGGTGTAAAGAAACTTCCGGACATGTCCCTGGCTTGGCTTCCTTCCTTGGAATAAAAGGAATTGAGAATTGTAGGCAATACAAATTTGTGCTTTAATTAGATATAGCTATTTTACACGCAAAAATACAAGCAACGGAGAGTAAATGTGGGAGGGATCCAATCCTCATGTGGTATTTCTGTATTAGTAAATATAAATCTTAAATGTCCATTAACTCTTCGTCATCTTCGTCATCGTCCTCATTATCACTATTGAGATTAATATGTTTGGACTTCTTCCCAGCAATTGCAGCAGTAGCAGTAATGAGGGTTGAAGCGAGACTCAGTGGTTGCTTCGCCTGCGTCACTTTCATCAACATCCCTGCATCTGCCTGGCCGCTCTTCTTTTCCGGCCGAGGAGTTGAGGGGGACGAGGGAACAGAAACAGGAGACTGTTGAAACGGCTGTCGCTCACGTCGCTCTTTTGGTGTCGCGGGTTGCTGGAGTTCACGATAGGTGTGCTCATGTCGTTGACGTTCTTTCTGTTCCTGCCGTTCCCGTTCCAGACGATCCAGGCGTTCCCTTTCAAGTTCCTGTCGAATTCTGTCCCTCTCCTGCCTTTCTTTCTCCTTCAATTCTTTCTCCCTTTGTGCAGCTTTTTCTTTCTCCCTCTGAGCAGCCTTTTCTTTCTCCAGTTTCTCATTCTCCTTTTCCAGATCCACGCGGTCAAGGAGAACGATGCCTCCGATCTGACGGGAGAGGTTATTAGGGGAACTTCTACCCATAAACTCTGGAGCCCTCGGAGCAGGGCTCGCAGGGGGAGGCGTGCGACTTTCCGCGGGACTAAGAACAGCATCTGGCGGTTGAGTAAAGATTGAATGATCACCATAGTCTGGAACCTTATCCTGATCTTGATACACATAAGGCAGATATGTCTCTGAAGCAGGTTGGATTCCTTGACTAATGGGTTCCGAATCTTCAATAACTGTAAAGTGTTCTTGAGCAAAGGAGTGGAGGAGGTCCTTCAGTGATTCACGGACCTCAGGTGGAACTTGAGCTGTTTTGAAAAATAGTTACAATTTGAATAGTAAATAAATCACTCAAGAAGAGAGCACAAAGTTACTTTAAGAATTAAGATAAACTTACCCCGTCCAAATGGAATTAGGTCACGAAGCATGTGGGAAAAGTTGACATTTTGAGGACCCTCCTTCTGCATATATTCTGTGCAACTTTCCCGCATCGTGCCCGTCCAACCGGAGAATCGCAGGAGATCACTGGTATGACTTTTAAGCCTAGAAAACCAAATTTAGGTTTTAGATTGAATTTAATAACCAAGTAAACCATATTGAAGTATTAGACAAATCGTCCTCACATGTCCATCTTTCCACTCCGTATTAGCGCCGTGTAAAGTTCGTTTCGGCATTCGACCACACTAAGACCTTCTTCCCCTCTTAGGTTAACATCGTTGCTTTCCATCCGTTCAGCACCGCCAGGAGTACCACCATGACTGTTCATAACAAGAATGATCCGAGGTTTTGAGATATTGAGTGGTGCGTGTCAGTGTTTGTAAATATTCGGATTTTCTTAACTAATTTGACAATTAAATTGAGTTAGAATTCAAATTATCGTTTTCCTGCTCATTCTTTTCTCCCGTTCCCCTGAAATGGTGTCGCGTTTAATCTTAGTTTCTGATCAAAATCGTAGTAGAAGCTTCCAAATTTTCTTTGAAAAAATATGAATTCACGATTTGCGAATGTGACAAAAGTGTAAGGAAGTAAATAGTCACAAGGTGCGATACCATCAAATTCTCAGATACGACGGGGATCCGTAATATGATAAAATAAATCCGAGCGAGACTAATCAGCTCAGATAATGCAAAGCCATGGTCCATTCGTGCATTTTAAGTGGAGGAGTCGTCCGGATTAGCGTCGGGATATACCAAGCTAGTTGAAAATTAGTAACACGTTGAGCAAAATCAGCGCAACTGTTTACCGTGTGTAGTTGCATAATTAATAAGGTTTTGCGTCTATGAATAAAGAGACTGTAAACTACTTTTGCTTCAATCAATGGAAACTAAACGCGAAAATATGTTTCGAACGGATAACTGATTTGATCTGGTCAGATTACTGGGCTTTGTTATTGTTTGAGGTCAGTTAGAGTCAATAAACGAAAACATGGAAAATGAAGACGGGAATTTAACAAGTTTTCGCCCCCTGCTCCACAAGCATCCCAGGTCATCCAGCTATTGGTCTGAACTTCATGTCGCCGTGAAAAGCGTTATAGTTGTCTCCACCGTGGTTTTCCTTCTAGTGACTTCGTTCATGGTCTACGTCGCGCTCTATGCGAAGCATACCAATAGGAAAGAACGGAAGCATAATTCCATTGCCATTGAACAGGAGGAAGCCGTGATCGAAGCAAGAAGGCGGAAGCATCTCAGCAATTACACCCCGACAGGCGGTGATAAACCAAAGGTGATTTCTGTGACAGTCAGTGAGTGTTCAGAGTGTTCAAACGTCGCCAATCCGAAAGTCGATTCTAACAAGAACACAAAATCGGAGGAAAATTAAGTTTAAGTTACAACATTCCGTCATATAATCATTTTTAATTAAGATAATGATAATGTGATAATCAGTTTTCATTCATGGTCCTACCTAACCCATCTGATCCTGATAATTGTCTTTTAAAACTAACGACGAAATCAACTATTGACAGCAAAGGAGAACGGAAGCACACCGGACATTTCCAAATCAAGAGTGTCCACAGGAGTAAAGTAACCAAAAGTGAAGTTGTAAGTATATTCTGTGAGAAAAAAAATTAACATTATGACTAGAAACAATCATATTTAGTGACTGACGATTAAAGGGAGTTATTCTTGTCTGATTTCGACAACAATTGATTTGGCAGCAAGGTCGTACATGGTACGATTATGCTCGAACTGGAAGAGCGTGAAGCAGAATGGGAAGAGAATGGCAAGACTGAAGTTCTTGATGGAGGAGCGGATGAGCGCTGCACGAAATGAGAGAAATGAGCCTGGAGAAACGAGAACTCTGGAAGCTGGGATGCCACCTGGGAACAACTGGATATTCAGATTGTTGTTTTGATACATTTGAGCCGAGATCGGGATCACTTGATTGCAGTCCAAAACTCGGAGGCGCATGAAACCTTTCCCCGGAGTTGCCCCACCTTTGGCCAAACAGTAGGCCTGGAAAAGGGACAAAGTAGTAACTTGAGATTTCCTTTTACTTGCAGTCGGAATGAAATATTTTCTTGGATTTATCATTTACCTCAAAGAAGCAGACGATAATACGGTGGGTAATTTCCAGGATCAACAACTCCCAGGATAAAGTGACGGCAAGTTCAACCAAGTCCCCCGACTGTTGTAATGCCTCCAAATCCAAATTATCAAGGTTACTAGAAATAGTTGAAGGAAATGAAAAACTTTTAATATGATAGGCTTTAATTTAAATGAAAAACTTCTGTTGATAACGTCAAGCTATAGCAATCCTTACATGAGTTCAAAGTTTTCGATGATCGTCAATGTTACAAAAAGTTTGACAACAAGGAGAAGCAGGAAGTCAATGCATTCGGCAAACACTCTTTTCCAAAGTGGAGCAATGTTGAAATCTGCCATTGAAAATTCAGAAATCATTATTATTGTTTGGAATCAAAGAAACTCGTAAGGGAATTGGACAATGTCAATTACCAAAGGCTACAGCATTTTGGTTGGTTCGAATACCACGAACAACATATCGTCGAAACATCTGATGCTGGATGTTGAGGTTAGGCTCGGCAAAATTATTGTTGTTAATTCCAGGTAAATTCTGCGCATTCTGCTCAGCTCCACGAAGACCTCCATTTTGGAGACCGTTCACATTCCCTTGGATTTGTATTCCACGATTCCAAGGTGGGTACATCATGCCGAGAGCCGTATAATAAGCAGAAACTGCACATTCTCGTTGCCAATATGCTCTGCTCAGCCAATTTTCAAGTTGTTTACAGTAGTCTCCCATGTTCCCGTCATAAGGCTTGTAGTCTACATTTGGAGGAGGGGGCGTCAGTGTTGTGGTGGTACCGGGGAGGCCGCTAGAAGTAGATGACATGGAAGCACTTGAAGCTGGGGCTGGTCGCTGAGGAGCAGCATTTTCACCCGCAGCGTCGGCCATTCTCTTCTAAGTTGTCTTTTGAAATTGCAGCCTGAAACAGAAAATTAAAAGTTAGTTTGAACACAATAGACTAGCCAAAGAAAACTACCGAATGAATTTTGACATAATAAAACCCAAGTAAGCCTTAAGTATAGCAAACTACATAATAATATTTGTTGTCATTATTTGTTATTATCGTTTTTAGAGCCCAACTCGTAAAAGGCACCAAGCATGGACCAAAATGCCACATTGCTGTGAAAATCAAATAGGAGTATTAATTACTTACCTTTGACCTATCTGAACATAAACACCCAACAGCTGACAAAAGGAGAACAATAATAATAGCCTAATGATTACAAAAACACAACTAATTAATTTCTAATTTTTAGAAGAAGACGTGTAGATTTTGAGTAAGTTGAAGGTTATCGTTCCCGCACTTTCGTGATCTCGGGACACCCATCTCGATTTCCAGCGCGGGAACAGCTTGCAGCGACCAACAGCTTTTCAACAGCTCGTGCTTTTCTTTTCATGGTTTGAAGAAAAGAAGAATCGCAAGTAAGAGATATGCAAAAGTTAACAAAATAAACTCTTGGATCCTGGAACTTAACTAACTGGTGACATACCACATACGGTGCGGTACACGGTCGTCGTTATCTTCGTTTTGCAGTTATCAGATAATCTTTCGGAGTTTCGTTTATTGACAGCTGTCGACAGGTAAATTTTTTTTGTGGTTGTTGTACGTTCGTTGTTCCGTCGCAAGTGCAAAGTTAATTTTTTATTCCATTCCGCTGAGGTAGAAATGTCATCCGGACTGAAGGATGCCTTACTTGAATGTATGGAAGGGACACTTTCCCCCGAAGGGCTCGTCAGGAATGCTGCTGAAGAGAGACTGAAGGCGTTGGAAGTGACTGAGCACTTTGGAACTGATCTGATGGAAATTATTTTGGAAGTGACTTATCTACCGCCGCTGCGACAACTTGCCAGTGTCCTTCTACGACAATATGTTGATACGCATTGGACTTCTTTAGCTGAAAAGTAAGTTGTTCGTCGGCGGGTGAGTTTGGAAGAATGAATGGAACATTTTTTTTTGTCTTGGAGGCGATAAAATATTTATTGCGGTTAAAAAATTCGATGTTTAACATTGTCATTTTATGTAATGTAGATTTGTTGTGCCTGAGCCAAGTGAGGAGGTCAAAGTACATCTCAAAATCGTGCTTCCACTCGCCCTGGCTGACCCTAATAGCAAAATCCGGAACTCCGTGGCATCTGTGATTTCCAAAATTGCTCATTGGGACTGGCCTGAGAGCTGGCCGAATTTGTTTCAAATTCTAACGGAGAATCTAAAGAATCCAAAAGTATTCCAATTTAATTTGAGTTTGATATTAGTAGTAGTGGAAAGTTTAAAATACTGAAATGTGTACGCGTGTTATTGTAGGGTGTGCAGGGAGCCATGAGGGTGTTAACAGAACTTGTCAAGGAAGTTACTGATGCTCATATTCTTCAGGTTGTACCGATCATTCTGCCAGAAATGCTTCGGATACTCAATGACAGAGTGAATTATACTGTGGATACCAGGACGAGAGCTGTGGAAATTTTTCGGTAAGTATCTACAGTTCAAAGATTTGTTTACACGAAACTGGTAAGTCTACGAGAATTGGATTTTCTCGCAGGACAATCGTTTGCCTTATTACGAACTTGATGGAAGTTGATAAGACTGCTGTGACTACTTATTTGAATCCTTGCCTGGAGCCGTTTCTGCATCAATTCGTTTCTTGCCTCGAAGAGACAAACCGGGAATACACGAGTTATGGACTTCAGAAGAGTATAGTGAAAGCCATTTCCCTCTTACTCCGGCAGTGTCCCAAGAAGATCAATCCATTTCTCCAGTTCATTCTCAAGCCCATTTGGAACATTCTCACGTCCAATATTGAAGAGTTTCGACTTTACTTTAACGGAGAAGCTGAGGATCCGGACGTGGATTCAGATGGAGAGGAATGTGGCATTGAAGGGGTTGTCTTTACAGTCTTTGGTCTCATCCAGATTTTGCTAGAAAACCCATCCATGAATTTCTTGGTGAAATCCGGGCTTGTGGACTTGATTTACTACATCATCTTTTACATGCAGTTGCCTCAGGTACCCATTTTTATTTCAAACTTACCAATCCCATCAACCTTACGCAGATTTTACTACTTGTCGTCAGGAACGAGTGGAGTCCTGGATTTCCTCTCCATCAACATTTGCTGCGGATGAGGACGAAGACAATCCCACATACACACTTCGAGTCTGCGCCCAGGATCTTTTAATCCTCGCTTGTGATGAATTCCCGGAGGAGTCGTATGCTGCATTGGGACAAGCCGTGGATAAGCATCTCACTGGTACGACTGACTGGAGGCTCCAGGAAGCTTGTCTTTTTGCAGTTTGCTCACTAGGGACGCGAATAGTGAAACCTGTTGGAAAGGATGCTCAATTGGACGGAATGAACAAGCAAGAGTATTTCAACATTCATGGATTCATCCAAGTGAGTGCATCACTATTATTAATCATGACTCTCACTCAAATTGAGTTTATGAACGAAGTTTACTTAATTGAATTCCAGAATATCGTTTTCCCGGGATTGTCTTCCTCTGACGTTCTACTTGCCGGACGGTGCCTTGTCCTTGGTAGTAACTTTTGTACCGTTTTAACTCCCGACTTGACTCGGCAGTTTGTTCAAGCTGCTGCTCAGGGGATTATTCACCAGGATCGGAATATCATTTCCAAGATATTAGCTGCCAAAGCAATTCATACATTTGTTGAACAAGCCAGGGAGAATTTGACAGTGAAAATGGTAAAGTTCTTCAGTAGAATCCAATTATGCGGAAAGGCTTTACTAGAGTTTCGTCCTTTGCGCAGGCCTTACTCGAGTTTCTTCCTGAAGCTGTGGATTCCCTCATAAATTTTGCAGCGACCCAGCCCGTTGAGATCTCCTCGGATTGTTTGGAGACGATGGTCCAAATGCTGAGTCTGGATGACGGGTTTACGGTTGCAGTGGGTCCACGAATGACAACTCTGGCCATTGCTTGCTTTGTTAAATTCAATGGTGACCCCGTCATTTGTCCAACATTGGAAGATATGGTGCGTGCACTTTGCCAAAACGGAAGCTGCGTTCTGCCACTCCAGCAGCGTTTTACACCCACGCTTGTCTCTGTTTTGAACAACATGAATCCCGATATGGGTTTGTCGGAATTGGAATACTTTTTGATAAATTTAACTAATTTGTCGTTGCCTTCTTAACCGTTTTTCTGTGCTCTCCCATTCTAGCTGGAGCACAGGGTGTTGCTTTGGATCTTCTCTCTGTCATCATCAAAGCATCACCGATTCCTCTTAGCCCGATTCTTATGAATGAGGCCTTTCCGGCTGTAATCCACCGCGTGTTCACTTCCGACGATCATGCTGTACTTCAAAATGGGGGCGAATGTCTGCGTGCTTTTACTTCCGCCTCTCCACAACAAGTCTATGAGTACAGGTAAGCCGTTCAACGCACTCGACTATTTTCTTCTGAATGTTTCTGAATTTCAAAGTAATGTTTTTGTTTTTTGAAACGTTTAGAGATGCTCAAGGGAACTCTGGTTTGGGTCATGTCGTCGAGTTGGCCTGTCGCCTCCTGAATCCTTCCACCTCCGAATTTTCAGCCTCCTTTGTCGGGAAATTAGTTACAACCCTGATTATGAAGACTGGGGATAAGCTTGGGGATCAGCTCGAACTTCTTCTTCGTGCCGTCCTTAGCAAACTTCAGTCGGCTGACACCTTGAGCGTGATCCAGAACCTGTGTATGGTCTATGCTCACTTGATCAACACGCAATTAGATGCTGCCTTGAACTTTCTCGACAGCGTTCCAGGGCCTACCGGTGAGGAGAGCCTTTCCTACATATGAACTGTAATTCAAACTCCATTGTAAACGTCTTCTGTATTGTAGGACAATCCGCCCTCAATTTTGTGATGACTGAGTGGGTTTCCCGTCAACAATGTTTCTTTGGCCTCTTTGACCGGAAAGTGAGTGCCATTGCTCTGAGTAAACTCCTCCAGCATGGTGTCACCCAGAATGATCCCAGACTCTCCCAGATTCAAGTCAAAGGAGAACCAATCCTGGATCGAAACAGCTCCGTACGGATAACTCGGAGTACTGCAGCTGCACGCCCAGAGCAATGGACCGTGATTCCTCTCCTTGTCAAGATCTTCAAGCTCCTTATCCATGAACTGTCGACTTTTACTTATGAAGAGTACGAGTCGGATGATTCTGGAGAGTCGGACAATGAGAAGGAAAATCAAGGATTTGGGCTTGGTGGCGGAGTTCTCCAAGGGTATTTGGGTGAAGAACTATTCCAGGATGAGACGGAGTTGTTGGATGACCCAGAACTTATTCATGACCCAATCTATCGAGTGGATTTGGAAGATTACCTCAAGACATATTTGGCAGACTTTAGTACCCACATTTACTATGCTGAGTTTCTCCAGCATTTGAATCCGCTTGAAAGGAAAGTCCTTCAGTTGGCTGGGGTTGCTTGTTGATATTCATACCACTTTATTTTTAATCTTAAGTCGGCCCTTTATGAAATAATCGTTACCAGAGAGCATTTTAAAAGAAGCTGGTCTTGCCTGGTTTGGCGTGGGGTTGCTGAATTTTCATTCCTCTTTATGTTTATAATCTTAAATTGTTACAAGAGAGCATTTCTAAAGGAACTTAAGCGTGTAGCCTTCAATTTTGAATAAAGTTTGACTGTTAAACATTTCAAATTGAAAATTCTCACAGTATTCAGTGATTGTTTAAGCAAAAAGGAAGCATTTTTTTTTAATATTCGTCAGGAGAATGCAGCGACCCCCAGTTGAAAACTAATTTTCTTCCCCAAACTAGCAGCAACAGATGCTTGACTGCCCACCACCACCATTGCCTGGTTTAGGTTGACATAGTTTTGATTTCCCATTAGTGTCGAAAATGACGGTGCACTGAAATGTGACCATTTGACAACGGGAGGAGGAAGGAGTCTCTCCAGGACTCCCTGCTTGTGATTGACCCATTCCGTGGTGTTGAGGGATTGATTGTGGTTGTCTGCCTGTCATGCTCTGTTGGACATAGTGGGGGTGAAGGCTAACTGGGGTAATCTGAGCAGGGTAATACGTGACGATCCTCCGCTGATAAACACGGCGACCGTTCGTCATGGGATAGGAAGTCATCATTGGCAAATCCCCTTGCACTGATTGTTGGTGGTGGTGCTGGGTCTGCTGAATGTAAGTGCGTTGACCTGGTTGAGGGAGTGTAGTGTGCTGTCGAGATCCATATTGGGTTTGGACGGATTGTTGCTGGAGGAGGGACGTCTGGGTTTCAGTTTCCGTCTGCGCGTGTCCATTTGATGGTAGAGGTTGCACCTGCTGCGAAGACAACCCGCCCGACTGCTGCACCTGCGACTGAGTTTCTTGGGTCCGAGTGTCCGAGCCATATCTTGGGACTGCCTGGTTTCGGACTCCATTTTCCTGGGCTGGGTACTGGGGTTGTTGACGGGTGTGGGTGGTCACAGATTCTTCTTGGGTACTTTCGGCGCGTGCTCCACCTTGGCGGGTAGGGTTGAGGTAGTGCTGCTGGGACTCCGGAGCGGGAGGAAGTGCTTCCATATGCATCCTGAATCCGTTAGTAGTAAACTGCTGAGAATCCGTCCTTGGTTGTTGTTGGTGTTGATCGTAATTGCTATGATCTCGTCTTTGGTTGGCGTTGGATTGTTGGGCATGACTGGTTCCATAGGGGGACGCTGGTATCATTCCTGCTGGATAATCTCTTAAACTAACCGAGTCTGACCGGAACTGACCTTGGGTCCCACTGCCCATAAATTCTTGGGGCATTCCGATCATATTTTGTTGGTGGGCTTGACTCCTTCCTCCTGTTACGTGTGAGGCTGCTTGACTATCGACATCCAAATTCAGTCCCGTTTCACCTGCGCCTGCGCCCATTGAGCCCTGGAAACCCCTTCTCCCTTGCCTATCCGAATTCATTGACACATCCGTCCTAGTATCCCTCCCGCCTGACACACGACCAAATCCTTGGGCTTGATGTTGTGAAGATGAGGAAAAATGGTGTTGATCATAATTCGAATTCTCCGCTTCCGATCGACCATGAAGCGATTGAAAATTCCCACGACTTCCCTGACCATGAGTTGAATACTGTTGCCGTGGTGGTTGTTGGATGCCAGGAGTATTTTCACGCAAGGAATACTGCCGATAAGATCCACCTTGCTCTTGGTGTTGCTTCGATCCAAAGTCACCGGATGACCCTTGGAGTTGACCGGATTGACCTGTTTGGTGTTGTTGCATCACCATTGCATGCGCTCGTGACTCCTCGCCTCGCTCTCCAAGGTTTAGCTGAAGCTCGGAAGCGGAGTGTCCATTTCCAGAACTCGAAATTTGTCCAGCGCCTGAGCGGGAGCCTAGGCGTAGGGCGGACTGAGCTCCACCTGCCACACTGGATATCAACCGATCAAAAGTGGAAAATGACGAGATTTAGGTGAATTGGTTAAGTCTACTCCTACTTACCTTGAAATGCTTCCAGTAAGACCCACCCCTCCTAGTTGGATTTGAGATTGACTGAGACCTCCATAGGCTGACTGCGCCTGCCCAGAGAAATGCCCATTTCCGACTACGTTTCCTTGTACCTGAGCCTGACTTCCTGCAAGAACAGTCCTTGTCAATCACTCAATGTCTACCTTCCAACATTAATTTTCACCTGGCCAATGAAACTGGTGTTGGGTCCCAGTCCCACCAATTTGTTGCCCGCGACCCGAGTCCGGTGAATCCTGGTTTCGGTTGTAGGCAGTTCGTTTCCATCGTCGACTTCGGTGGACCCTTCGGCGGGGCTCGGTGGAAACGGAATTCATTTCCATGTCATAGATTGGGAGATTGGAGCAGAATTTCTTTTGGAATCGGGAAACAATGGAGGAACCATTCAAAGGCTTTCCAGTTAAAATAATTTCTCGAGTCCCCAAATCCTTTTCATTTTCATTTTCATTCAAGGTCTGGAGGTAACAGGCAGGACCTGCGGGGTCCTTGTAGAAAATGATGTTCGCTTCATGGTCGTACAGTGCGAAGACATCGGAAACTTCGGATTCCTTGAAGGCTGCCAAAGCGTCCTGTTGGGAAAACTTTTTCGTCTTATTCATATGGCAAATCCTTGGAAATGTCTTTTAGGGTTTAATTAATTTCAATTAGTTTTGATCTTGTCTCACTTTGTCAATGCCGAACGTTTTCCCTGAAATTGATGACAGTAGGGCGAAGAAAAGTAAAATTCCAACTGCTTTCAACATTATCGCGATGCAAGTGGAAAAGTGACTTGTACGGGACAGAAAAATTAGGTCTGATAAGACAGGATTCAGATCCGCGTCTAAACTGATTTGAAGATCCCGTGAGCTGAGAGAATTGAACTTGATTTTATTTTAGATTTATTTAGTCTACCAGGAAAAAAGGGAAGCATGAATGAGCTCATCCGTTTTGCATGAAATTCTAAAATCCGCAAAATGAATCAAAGTGCTTGTGTTTAAAAAAAATTGGCAGGAGTGCCAATAAACATGGTGAGCCAGCTGGATTTCTGTAACCACCAACTTCTAATGGGAAAAATCGAAAAACGTTGGCAAAAGCCATGACTTGATGAATTAAGTGCTGGCTAATAAAAAGTGCAAAATGATTCCGAACAGTGTCAGAAACGCAACAAACCTATTTCTGGAATTGGGTGAATGGCATTATTGGCCATGCCTTGAATCTTGGATGATAGCATTCTCGAACTCCTAAAAATAAAAATAAAAGCAAACGTTGCAATTTCTTTGCAGATTCATCCCGAATTCTACAAAAGTGAAAAAAAAAATCTGAAATCTCATCTCATTTTGCATTTGCACATTTTATTTTCTCTAGTTTAACGATTTCCAGTTTTCGACGGACAACTCATGTTTTTTTCTCATCTTCGCTTTCTTTATGACGACAGAATGTTTATGCAGGAACGAAAGCCTAGATGTGTTGTTTGGCGTGGTTCCATCAAAGGGAGGTTGGCAGGCCCGTTTCTAAAGAAGACCCCGAGCACGAGAGACCACCGGAGTGTAGGCCGTTGCGGAGGTCACACTGCACGCGTGTGAGCCTCAGATTGGGATAACGCCTGGGTCGACGATAACGCGTTTGTAAGGAAAGTAGGGTGGAGCTCATCTTTAGCCTCGCACCTCACCACCACCTTAATTGGGAATAGGGAAATCAAAGGGCGAGAATTAATCAAAATTGTGTTTACTCAATCAGAGGGGCATCCTCTTCTTTTCACATCAACAAACGAATCCTTTCTCACATAATTCCAAGTTTTCACTTCGAAATCAGGTCAACTTTGACAGGATGAACGCTCAGAGAGTAGCGGGTTCAATTGGGATCCTCCGAATTTTAACCCTCGTAAGTTAACTTATACTCTTGAGCTCATCAACCCTACCGTACTTGTTTTCTTTTAGCTTTTGGGCGTGGTGGTATTAATACTGACGGGAATCTACCACTACAGTGACCTCAGGGAACAGTTTTTCTTTTCTGTTGTCGTCATCATTCTCTTCGTGTCCGTCCTCCTCCTCGTGGTTCTCCTATTGGACTTTCTCCAGCCAGCATTCGACACGACACAGTTTTCTACTTTACCAGTTTTCTGCTGTTTTTTTTACCCTTTTCCGTTCATTGTGTTGTGAGTGACCATCTTTTAAATGTTTAATTCCATGATGGCACCTACAC
>Ga0194135_10000866_pt1 | contig 17749 bp, 13 predicted proteins | sample LitLau_LLRF_2013_FD_134024 | JGI IMG/M metagenome (GOLD analysis project Ga0194135, IMG submission 134024) | Freshwater sediment microbial communities in response to fracking from North America - Little Laurel Run_MetaG_LLRF_2013 (version 2) | ecosystem: Environmental > Aquatic > Freshwater >...
ATATATACTATACTGTATATATATATATATATGAGAAGGAGGCAGTGTGAGACTCGCGATACGGATGGATGTGTTCCCCCGACTGACTGAAGAAGACTACTCCAATGATTGGATTGAGAAGAATGTCTTATCCTTTACACTTCTCTAGACAAGCTGCTTTCATCTTGAGATCTGAAAGAATCCCCAGTTTACACTATACGCTCATCCATGTACTCAAGTTAATCTTTACTGAAAAACCCATTCTTACCATTCTTAACTCGTCTCAACTGCTCCTTCTTAATCCCACGTTAATATACATATATAGATATATCTGTTCATGTCACTGACACAGCTTAGCACAGGAAAAACCTTCTACGCTTTGCTAATGATTTATCGGGACATTAAATCATCTTTCGATTTTATGCAACTTTATATTTTAAATGTCGGAAGAACTTTGCAGTTTATTGGGATATAAAATGCAAGTCAGAAGAGCTTAGTGGGAGTACGTCTATCTGAAAATTCCATTAAGGTTTCGGTAAGAAAACTTGAAGAAAAAAGTTTGTGTGTCATTATTCGTTTATTATTCATAAAAATAGTGGAATAACACACACCTGGCTCAGCAGGTAAACACGACAATAAGATTCAGAAGATAACCAGCAAGTGTAATTCATTAACGAGACGACCAGGCTATTTAAAGTGCCTCGGCATGTGTGTGTATTTTTGTGAGGATGAACTTCAACCTGTGCATTCCAGTGCGTCATTCATTCGAAGTCTACTCCTTTCGAGGTTTTAACCAGTTTAACCCAATGCCCGGCTGACATAGTTGAGTAGTTGCAACTGTTACAAGTGTGACTTGTTGATAGGTACAATTTGTCCAGCAAAAATCCTTCTCTTTAACTTTCGTGGTCGTGAGTTACAGATTTTAAAACGCCACAAACATTCGAAGCAAACGTGTTTGAACTTTGAAGCATTCTCAATAAGATTAATTTATGTTCTGAAACATAAGAAGTATAAATTAGCAAAATGCATTGCAAAACTTTGAAGTTACAGATTTGTGCCAAGTTTTCAGCAAATCAAAAATACCTGAATTTCATTTAATTTCCTGAATCGTTTGCGGAAGACCTGCAAGCTATCAAAATCCTCAACTTTTTTCATTTTGAGTTTACAACTCAGGAAGTCACATTAACTCCGACATCCTGTGCATACTGCCAATCATAGTTGACAGGATTTGTCGATCAGGGAATTATTAGAAAGATCTTGCGTCAATGAGGGAAATGTACACCAAAAATTCTCTTAGGAAATTCAAAAATTCAGTCATACGGATTCGGTTGAATATTGAGTGTCGACAGTCGCAGACAATTTACCTTAATTCAGAACACAAGTGTCACTGTTGGTAAATGTACCCAAAGCTCCCGACACAACCAACATTAATATAACCTCTCCTGATTTCAATTTGGCACAAACGAATTCAGAGATTTCAATAAAACCAGTGTCCCACATATCCGAAGCCGAACACCTTCCTCAAGTTTCTTATCATTCGTCATCTCACTTTCATGAGCCGTGAGATGCAAAATGCTCCTCATTTACTTGTGACTTGGGAACTGCATATGCTCATGCTTATCACTTTCCACTATATATATTTATGACTTTTTGAGTCACACTTGATAGCTCGTGAGACCCTTCCGCCTTCTACTATTCATGGAATTCTCCACTCGTTTTGTGATGTTTAATGAAGAAGGGCACGATTGTCCACGTTTCATACACATACCATGAAAGAGATCAATGATTAATGCTTCAGCCTTCATCCTGTGTGGCTTTGCAACTCAGACCTTGCACTAAAATTAAAAGATACATGTTATATAATAACACACACAAAGTTAATATTTGAAACTCATACTTTCTCATCACAGATATGATTTCAAGTGAACCACTCGTAATGTCGTCAATATTATATGAAGCGACGACCATCATAAGTTTTAATTAGATTTCGACAAAACGGACCTTCTGATTCATTCCAGCTTCACGGAACTGATTAAGAGTTTTGTCACAAAGCAATAAGGAATGCGTTCAGTAAATCTATTTTGAGTGAGATCAAGATTCCATCCAGGTATTTAACACATATACGTATGTATCGTTGTGAAAGAAGCTGAGAGCTTCGTATATTGTGCCTCCGTCAGTGGTGAAAGGTTGTTTATAAATGAAAATGTGGAAATGACATGTATTCACCAACTCGACGTAAATAAATGATTATTGGTAATAATAAGTTGCAGACATTGTAGAGCAGTGAAGTGAGTTCAGATAAGATTTAGTGGAATTTCCCCATGAACATTTGCTCGGAAGAGAAATTGACATGATCGCTTCCTGGAGATGCCTGCATGGCTACATTGATCTCCATCCAAAACACTATAGTCTCTTCTTTCCCTCTATCAACTGTTTGCTTGTTCTGAAATCCCTCACCCTTCTTCTTCTTCGAACAAGTTGACAGATTATTATTTGGTAGATCAACCATCTGAGGCTAAGGCACGAACTTTGCCACAAGTGAACGGAAAATTTCTATTCATTCTTGTTTTCATGTACAACTTGTAGTAAAGTGCATCCGTAACATCATAATCAGATAATCAGAATTACTTGATATCATAGCTCCAAAAATCAGCTTCATAAACATCTCATTGATAAAGCTCCACTGCTTTCAGCCAGTCGGCTAGAAAATTAGCTTGTTACCTGTTTGTATCCAGAAAAATTTTATACAATAGAAAGCCTTTTCAAATGACTTGAAACCAACAATGAGATGACAAACTGATCCTCAAAGGGGATTGGAATCCTCCATAGAAAAATCTTGACTTGTTTATGACCGAAATAAGTCTCTTGCATTCACCTTAACAGTAATTGTAAATATTTGGAAATTTACCCATTGTCATATTGTACAATAAATCGATAAATAGTTTAGACTACTCGTACAATAATCCTGTACGGTGCAAGTTGCGAAGTATAGTTAGAATCGATAATCACTTCATATATAAACTCATAAATCAATCAGTTAGAGCCTGTAATCTTGCGTTTACTTTACTACTTTATGGCATGCTACAAGAAAAACCTTTCATCGAATGTCATATTACGATGCTAGCAAGTTAGAGAACGTTTGAAATGGAATAAAATACACCGGCTTTTTACTCTTTAAAATTATTTTACAGGTAATTTCAAAAGTGAAAGGTATAAATTCTAGTTTCGAGGTTAGAAAAACGAGTTCACTAAAAGTCGAACTTAAGTAGAGCGTACTTCATAAATCCAGAAGAGTATAAACTCACCTAATTCTGGTTTTCATGGTCCTTTTACCACTCCCACCTCCTCCACCTACTCTCACTAGAAATGAGATGCAACAGATTCTGCTAGCAAGCCAAATACTACACTGGTCCTTTAGCTGCACAACTATCCTGAACATTATTGCATCGTTTTGCATTGTATTACTAGAACACGCGCAATTTGAAATATATTTACATATGTCACCGTCAACACTTTAGCTTTTTTACCGACCGTTGACATTTTTTTATCCCAAAATTACACCACTTGTAAGAACAAATACACTTCACGAACTATTTTGCTACTGAAAATAAACTTGCTTTCCATTAAATTGGACAAATCCTGTTACATACCTAATCAGTTAGGAACCTAACTATTATCATGTGGTACGTGAGAGATTAAAGCAACTTTGAGTTGTGTTTCCCAAATGTGTCATTACTTATTCGGAAGTTCTAGGTCCAAGGACACTATAGATTTCTTTGTCTCGGAGTCTATGCTCCATAAGATTGTTTTGTAGAGTCGAGACGCACACACATGGTTTGTAGAAGTCTGTCAGAATGACGGAAGTAAGTATTATGCTTATTCTTCCTCAGTAAAAGTCGGATCGAAAGACGAATGTCTGAATAAATTAGAACAATATTGTTTCCAGATTCCAGATGCAATAAGATATCCATCATTGATGCTCTCTCATTGGTTTCCTGCTCCGGGTTGCTAACTAAGATTGCGTCAAAGACTGTAGTGAGTTCTGTAGTCTTATTGCATTCCTCCCTTTTTATTTTGCAACAGGGCATATTAATCAACTTGCCTGTAGATTTGGAATAAATTGATGTAAAAAGATTCCAGATCTTTTGAAAGTAGACATGAAACGAATCAACTTAGCATTTTGGCCTTCCTTTGGATCTCTCCACATAGCTAAAAGCTAACAAAGCAGTTTAATAGCAAAGTGGAAGTATTGCATTTCAAATTGAATCCAAGGTGAATATATCTATTGAGCCGTCAACCGGATGACTTTGACTTCCTCACAATAAGGAAGAAGGTTAATACTTGAGTTGAAAAGCCTCTTTCTCTCTCACAAGTCCGAATCCTGAATTCTTCATCAAACACAGTTGATTAGATTAATATCAAAATAAAAACCGGGGGATCACCATCATTCATTTTTGCTCTAATATTCTCTACACGAGAGAGGAGAAGGATAAAAAAAGATACTTTGTTCAGAACCTCGATCTTTCGTCTTTTCTCTGTCTATAGAACAGGTACAAAAAGAATATATTGCATAAACACGCTGAGAGTGGTGTATAAATCGAAATCGAGTGTGCGAGCATATTCTTCCCATCCTTCGGTCGGAGTCAACCCTCGCTGTGAAATGGCAATGGTCTATGAAACGGTAACAAGGCCGATCTTAACTTATCATTCATTACAGGTTCCTTCGTCTCTTTATGCTTCATTCTATTGAATTCTGTCTTGCTTCAGATTATGTTTTTATTCTCTCACATGAGTTTTCGTAACTTTTAATAACAATTACTATACACGCAGCCCTCGTCGTTGTACGTAAGTCTTAGCATAATGAAGCAGAGAAAGTCAACAACTATTATTAGGTTCGCAAAACTTGAGCCCTTTAGAACTACACAATTCGTAATCTCGTTAGTTGTAGCCAGCTCAAATATTATTGTTATGAGATAGAGGGATGGTAAAAAGCATGGTGTGTGAATTGTGCCTGCTACTTTTCTTTTGCTTCCGGTGAAAGAGACACACATACGCTTCCTGCCGTACAAGACTGTTTATCCTCTTCTAATATTTAACAGACATCTTTCAAAATATTGAGTATGGAAAAAATACATTTCCCTCATACGAGGGATAAATCTTTCCACAAGCCTTGACAGTGACATTGACAAAGCATTAGGGAGCAGCAAGAGAAGTAAACAATGTGAGAAAGGTTCAGTCTCTATAAAGAAAGTTTAATATGAGGTTTAATCTCACAGGTAAGGTTTAAGTCACAAAAATATTCTCCGTGTATAGTGTATATAGACTTTTTCTGGAGTTGAAGGGTTTAGTTTGCCATAGATAAGCTATGGACTTACTTCACAGGATAACAAGGTTGGTATCTTTCTGTATACTAGTGTATACACACAATCTCAAATTTCAAAATATCTCGTCAATTACGCATTCAGAAAAGAATAAATATGTGTCCTCCAAGCATTATTCTATTAATTATTATTACAGGTAGCCTATAGAAATCAGATTGTAGCGAAATACATTGCGTATATAGGACCTTGTAGACTGTGTGTCTAACTAAAAATGAGTTAGCATGCTAATCAAAGATAAATCAGGGCTACACATATGATCCATATAGAAAAACTACGCTCTATTGTGTGATGAAATTCTTGAACTGTATATATGTATGTAAACGCACACACACTTTGATACGTATTAATACAAACATAATATACATGTCATCAAAGCAAGTCTTTCATCTTGAAAGAAATGCTCATCCACTGATAAGTTTTATGTTCAGATCTGTCTGTATGCTACACGCTTTGAGAAGCTTGAAGTGGAAACTCTCTTACGCTTCTTTTCAGACAAAGGAACAAATGAGATGGCACGCATGACACGCATCTATATAACTTGGCATGTTGTTAAGCTTTCATTAGTGAAGATTACATAGAAGACGATCAACCAAGCCTAATTTTCTCCGAATTAACCGAGGCCACTAGTTAGTTTTTGTGACCACACCTCTAACAGACAAAGTACACATTTTGTGTACTTTTGTTATACGCACATACTTATTTATTTGCTGTCTCTCATAATTAAACTCAAGCGTAGAAATAACTTATATCTTTCGGTTTAATTAATTGAGATGTCTTTTATGTTGTGTAATATGTTGTTTTCGATGCACTATAATATATATGGAACATAAACTACATCAGTACATTTCTGAAGATGCTCCATAAGTTTCATTGTGGCAACAAGAAAGGTCTATTTGTTTCAAGCACACACAACATTCACCAAATCAAGCTATATTTGTGACATGAAACAAGTTCAGAATCAATCCTTCTATATAGGTAAAACTTTTTCTTTCCTGCCACAGAAAATTTTCAACAGGGACGACGACAAGCTGTCTGGCACAATAGTTTCGGGGAGCTCACTCAGGCTGAAATGAACATTCCACACTTCTTTAAAAGATGAAACGATGAGTCATTGGAGTTTCATTGGATCGTATACATATAGAGGTTACAGTGCTTGTTTTTGTTTACCTGCTGAATTACACGAAGATTGAGGAAAGTGCTCAAGAATTCTTTGCTTCCTTATTCGTGTATGCATTCAATACATAAAAGACTCGCTACATCTTTTTCACATCTTCGTCTTAGAAAACGGATGACACCGTAGCACCGTTGTTTACTTTGTTGCACACATTTAATCAAGAGGGAGATAATAACCAAGTCACACTGCTTTTGAGGAATTCTAGACTTAATTAAGAACTCTTGCCCGACTACAATTTTGAGATGTAAGTACCACAACTAATTTTGAATCGTCGTTCCTTCATGACGAGGATTGATTTTGTCTTCAGTCGTAATTCATGTTGGTTCCTACCATTCAATCTTTATCTATAGAACATGAACAGAAATATTGATACATAGATTCACATATAATCGGCAGATAAAATATACTTGTGTGGATCAAAGTCTGATTTTAACGGTGCCATTCGCCTTTACTATATACAGATTCACAATCATTATATATGCCCTCTACTAATTTGGCATGCTTTAAAGCCTTAATTCACACTAATAAACAAGTCAGGACGGTAAAAATACATGTACGAGTAATGAAAAATCAAAAAACCTAACGAACAGACTTGTTTTATTTTATTGAGATGAGAATGTTTCTATTTGCGTAAGGATTGGTTAAGGTATTATGGATTCTAAAACTAAATTTTACATTTATTAGGCATATAGGTATTTAGGAATGAGAGGCGACAGGCCGTCTGTTGATGAGTTGAAGATGTCAAATGTTATCTGACATGAGATGACAGTTCACATGGAAGATACCAAGAGTAAGTGTGACATTATACTATCTCAGTATAATGTATACGATGTGCAGTAAGTTTGTCAAGTGATGTCTCATCTTTATTTTCATCATCAACGTGGATCACGTATAATGCAGTGTATGATATCCAAGGATGGAGAGTTGTAGACGTGCTGGCTGCAATTTGCCTCTACACTGAAAGTAGTAAATTCATTCACTGATGTAAAATGAACTTTGTATTCTAGGGATTAAGTTATTAAATCAAACACAAGAGTCATTAAGCCATCATTAATATTTTATCTCAGTTTGTGGTCCAACTATTCTCTTGTAACTTGCGGAGGTTTCAAGATGGAGATTTCTTAAAAATACTTAAATCTTGTCAAAGTTGTATAACTTCTGGTAAACCAACTCGGATTTTAACGTGAATGAAAACCCTGTGTTACATATCTGGCATATCTGAGACTGCTTACCACCCACACAGTCAAAAGAAAATGAGATTTGGAATCTTGGAGAACTTAAGTATGGACTAGTACTACGGCTGCCTACGCGCTCTGCAATAAATATATATATATATGTATATAAATATATATACCCACCTCATCGATCACAAGATAAGATCGTGATAAATCAAACATGGTAACAAAAGGAAATTGTCAAGGAGTGGAGATCGGAGGTGTAACAGACGATGAGAACAAATAATTTATTAATTGCTTCGACTTAAATAGATTATATATTATTATATGCCATCAAATAAGGGATTTTGGACGGAGATACATTTTGATTTTTTGATGTTTGGGACTTTGGGAGTACGACAAATACCCTCATTACCAGACATTACCAGTTAGCTGGTCTGGATTTGCTACTATAGGATGCAGCACTAGAGTTAGAACATCCAACTTCCTCCCGAGACATAAATCAAATGATTCAACTATTCGAAATAATGAGCAATACTTGCAAACTTTTATAACTTATTATTGGCATTCGTCAATAAACTATGTTTATCCTGTGGGGGTGTCCGTAAATGCCATAGTCATAAGTGGCTAGATATAGTGTGTAGTTACTTAAAATTATTAGAATTGATTTATGCGCACAATGAGACGGGTTCAAGGAAAGTGTTTCGAACTGACAGAGATATAATGTGAATATTAATCCGATTACAGAGTACAATGAAGAGCTGTCTTTGGAAATTATGCTGATGGGAATTGTCAGAGAAATTTGCGTGCATTCACTTAAGATGCCAAGCACAGGTGCACATGCTGCAATTAATTAACTTCGTAAATCTCCAAATATAGGCATCACTTAAATTCATCTCAGGCTCTTTGTATGGATTCCTTGTCTTATTCATTCGAACGAGAAATACATATGATACATATCATATTCATTTCTCAGTTCGCTCACAGATACCTATGGACCTTCATTGTTCGCATAAAACAGCGAAAGTAAGATACATAGTACATAGACAACAGTAAACCGTTGAGCTGATCTGAATATGAAATTATGAACTAGGTTATTTTAAGTATTTACAGTTGTACATACATTCTTTGTACACTTAAGCCTCTATAAATGTTCTAAAAATCTACTCATTTTTCCAATGTTACTTTCTGAAATGGACAAAATGAAGTGTAATTTATGCGTTTGTTTGAAATGTGTCAGTCAGTTAAGTGAAGTGCAGTTTAAAATGCAGCAACGCATATTTGCTGTCTTCAACTTGCTTAATAATCATAACTTGAAAAATAACAATAATATTATAAAGTATACAGACTACGTGGGACTTTTGTTATTGTAAGTGTGATCGTGCAATGTCAGGTTTATATGGGAGTTATGTAAGACCATCCCAAAATATTAATCTTTGCCATTCAAAAGAATGTGGTTGAAGGAATTGATAGCATATATAGGCACACACATACGAGTAGAAGGCGAATAAGGCAGAATTGTTCATGTGTAATTGTGTAAATATGTGACGGCTATTTCGGTACTATAAATGACATTAATGGGTGCAAAGATATTTCAAACACAAGTCCACATCACTCACGATCAGAAGAACACGCCACAATCGTCTCTCTTTTATGAAATTCAAGGAGAAAAGTGCAAGTTCCTCTTTGTCAAATTAAAAACCATAAACTATTGTTTGTATTTTTACTCGCACTCAAAAAAGGATATGCGACTGCAGCATGCAGGTGATAAAAGACTTACGAAATTAGAAGAACAGATGAATAAGTTATGTATGTTATGATTTATGATGTTATGTTACTTAATGTTATTCATTCATTATCACTTATATGCATAGAAGAAAGAAGAAAGTATGAGTCGTTGCAAGAAGTCAAAACATTAGGTTCGTGGGGGTCAGACGATGAAATTTAGAACACAAAACTTTTATGCCACTTCAAGTCCAATGTCACTATATTCATTGCATCCGACTTTAAGCTTGCGGTGCATCGAGAATTTTTGATAGTGAATCATGCAACTTGTATTGATAAAAATGTGATGACAATTCATTGATCATGACACAAATTAATAAAGTCCTACTTTTGAGGGGAGACTTCATGCTTTCATCAATTTCATCATGACTGACATTACTTCATCCCATCGAGAGAGTGAGACAAACGGAGTTGATCTTCAGTTTTATTGTCACTTGAGTAGGTACAGTTCGTCCTGATGTCATGTTATATAAAGGTCCAATGAAGACCTTGACTGACTTCTAATAACAGCTTGCGGAAATACTTAAATGCATTCCATTATTACGATTCACACGTACACATACAAACGCATGTGTGATACCTGAAATATTACCTTAAAATTTCGAACTTAATTTCGCAATGCTACAGACTCAATTATTGGTGTTCGTCTATTATGTATATCTTTATTCTCAACAAGTTAATCAAAATAACAAAGTTTTCCCTAGAATATCTAGCTACGTTATTGTGCACTAGCTCAATTTTTTCAGATCCAAAATTCTTAAAGCTTCATTACCATTTGTTCCCATAAACTTAAGATTTTGCTTACATTTTCTACCAATTAAACTAAAAGCAATACTGATTTATGTATGTACATTCAATAACAATAAATACGAGAGTGATTTTTTTCGTCTAAAATTTTAAGTTCAAGCAAATGGAACGGCACTGCGGTGACCGCAGACAAAGTGCAGTCACGTTGGAAAGGTTCAGAGTTTTGTACTCGTCTTATTTTCCCCTTGAGACTCGAGCCTTGGCTTCGAATCAAACGGGTTTGTTGATAGATTAATAAGAAATACTGCCATTAGTTTATGATGGACATAGCCTTGCGAACACCCAGTCGGGTTAGCTAACAACTTATGAAATATTTCTTGACATAACTTGCTTGTGTGGCATACCAAGTGTACTTGCAGTGATAAGGATGATTGTCAACTGTAAGAAAGTAACTCAACTCTACAATATATTTGACACCTAATTAAAACTCATTTGTTCATGTCTCATGTAGCTTTGCGTCTTCTTTGTTGTGTAGTCAAAATAATCCAGCACAAGAAGAATAAAAGAGAACCTGAAAATATAGAAGCGATAAGAAACAGTACGCATAAACTCTGTTTCACCAGTAGATAGTCCGAAAAAGCTTACTAGTGATTAGAGCTCCTGGGTATAGGGCCAGAATAGCAGTCCTATAGTCATACTTGTTTTTCAAGGGATCAACTATGACTGGAAGATTTCCTCCAAAATTATTGATTATAAAAAGCAAGATTCCAATGGCAGTCGACCGAACATCTGCAGGAACCAATTCAACCATCACGGCAAACATGACTCCAAACCACATTTCAGCTGTAATTAAATGTATGCATATTTATTAGAGCTGCGACAACAAAATATATGTGACTAGTGTAAGTAAAACATACCTGCAACATACGCTGCCAAAAGGCAGTACATCGCATAAGGAGGGTCAAGGAAAAACACAGCAAATGCAAACGGAGCAGCGATTAGCTGTAAAATTAAAAGATGCGATTATAAAATTTTGTCATTAGAGAAATAGTTCCAGTGATCACACAATGTAAGAAAACACGCATTTCTATATATTCTCCAGCGAGTGTACTCCCACAAGTTTTAAAACTCTAAAGTTAAGCTTAAGGCACCTAATTCCTCACTATTAACTTGACGCATCAGGATAATTAATCGTTTCTTTTGGCGTTTGGTTAATCCTTGGATTCAAATAATAAAAATACGATTATTACCTGGCTTGTAGCCAATACTAAAGCTCTAGCTGAGATTCCCAGTTTGTTCACCAGTCTGTCTGACAAATAACCACCCATCGCTACACCAACTGCACCTCCCCCAATAGAGATCCCTGTGAGCCACCACGACACGTCTGAATCTGGATAGTACGTTTGAAAGTACAAGGCTGAGTTGTATCCCCAAGTGTACCCGGCTACAAGAAAGTCAAAAGTTCAATATATCTCCTCACTTAGCTTTTTCACCACCTCTCCGATGTATTTGCATACCGAAGTGTCGAATACACGCCCCAACAGTTAGAATGATCATTGCAGGTCTTTTGATTATTTCCCATCCGATTTGCATGCAACTGACATTCGAAGTGTCTTCAATTTTGTCTTTGCTAGTTTCTTCTTCATCGACGCTTCCACAACTTTCAGTAGAAACGGATTTATTGCATGCCTCATTCATTTCCAAGTGTTTCTCTAAAACATCAGTTTCACCATTGCTCGTCTTCTTTCTTGATTCACCATTCATTTCTTCCGTCAGGTCACTCCTCTCACCTTCATCTGATGTTCTAGAGGGTTCTTTGACGGTGACGAAGAACAGGATGGCTACGATAATACCCGGGAGACCACTCAGAACATACGAAGCTCTCCAACCCTGACCCAGAATCAAAGTTACGCTTATTAAATAAAATCCTACAACTAACATCTTCATCAGTTTTGAAGCCTATGTCCTTCGAAATGACAACTTAACTTTATGAAGTAATACATGAATGGAATATATCCATCAGAAATCTGATGATGTAAAAAATCTCATATGAAAAGTTAAAAGTATTGAAGCATCACGAATCAATAATAGTCTCAAATACCTACAGTATACATAAAGGCAACCTTGGTGTGAATGATTCGGAGAAAATGACAAGACAACCTTCACTCTAGACCCAGTGAAAATCAAATTCGTGTTTTAATTTGACTGTTTTCCTATTCCTATCTTAATAAAGTATAGTTCCCCTTTACCAATAAAAATAAAATTATCATATCCCTGATGGATAGCCTTCATCTTCTAGACATCTACGTACTTCATGACTAAACAAATTCAGCAGGATTAAATTCAATATTCACTTGCAATGAGTTGAGTAGGTTCTGTGGAAAACTGTTTTTTGTTCAATACAGATAGACGAACGCAAAGGAAGTTGAAATTTTGGAAAGGGTACAAAAAGAAGAGTGAAGCTCAAGGGTTTTGTGAATGATTAATTGTACAGCAAGTTTTTAGAGAAGATGAAAACTAACCTGGCCTAAAATATCAGCACTGGTAACATAATTCCCAACAGCGTATGAGAATCCATATCCGATATAAATACCCCAGTTAAAGATACTCATGGCTAATCCTCTTTGACTGGCAGGAAATGTATCGGCAATGATTCCTGAAGCCAAAGGACTACACCCAGCTTCCCTGCAAAATTGGTTCAATAAAATACATTCAGCTTACAAAATAGAAACTTAAAGAGAATGTTTCCGTACCCAGCAGCCAAAGCCATTCGAAAAAGAACAACGTGCCAGTACTTTGTGGCAAAGGCAGTTGCAGCAATCGAAACACTGAACATCAGCGTAGACAATGACAAAAATTTAACTCGGTTGTATTTGTCTGCCAAATATCCCCAACCTAGTCCAGCAACGGCAAATACAAATATAAAACTTGGACCAGCTAGAATTTGATATTCAAGGCCGAGTCCGTTGTAATCCCAATCACAGCCTAAGATTGCTGTGCCATTGCCCAAATTAAGTTCCACACTAAGACATCTATAAACAGAGAATATTAGTAAGAATTTCTAAGAATAGTTATGGAGCATAAAAATTCAGATAATCAAACTAACTCAGTCTCATTAAAATCGTCTTTGCAAGTGGTTGTGGTTGAATCGTCCAGAGATGATTTTGGAAGACATCCTTTGTCCCCATACTTCATTTCTTGTGCCATTGATCTGCTGACAGGTCCGATGAGAAAATGACCCAGTTCCCCAACCATGTAGATTGCAGACATCAAACACAAAGACCAGTAAGTGGAATTTCGTCCCATTGTGTTTTAAAATCGATCGGTAACTGAAGAAGTTATAAATCAGCCAAGCCTTTCGTCAATTGGAAGATTTGCATGAAGCTGTAAACAATTCAAAAATATCAATTCAAACCATACATTAAGCAAAGCTTCACTTTAGCTTAATACAATTTAACCGACTCCGAATATCACTGGAAGATGTCTGACGCGCCAGTACTTTAATAATGAAACGGTCTGCTTTTTCCAATCTTCCCGAATTCGTAAAAATTCATGATAAACCAGCCTAGTACACATATGAGAATAAATGAAACTTGCTAGCCTGTAGCAGAGAATGGTTGAGGAAATGTATGCCCCAATTACTATTCACCATTAGGTCTTCAATCACGTATCAAATTATATCCTTGAATGTGAGACAAACATCTCATTACTCTTGTACCTGACGAATACTCATCATCTTCAATGCCTGGGAAGGTATAAGAATATCTTAAGGAATAATCCTATGAGAAGTATTAAAAAAGGTGAATGACGTACGTGACCATGTCACGCATCAGATAATGACAATCTTACTTTGGTTTTGTGCACAGATGATAAACGGTACTTGCCAGTTGAACTAACGCAAATTGTAACAGAGGTAACAGTGATCGTCTCAGAAATAACCACAATAGTCAAGCCATCACATAAATACTATAAACTGACTGATATGAATTCGATGAAAATTTACTGAATGCAGTTTCACTACTGCAACTGAATAACCTGTACTATTGTTGATTAATTTGTAACTGACCAACATATTTCAGAGTAAGTATTGAGTTTGATAGTTAGCTAGTCATTTTGTGAAAGTCGATTAGAAGTTAGGCGAATCATATTTATAATTCAAAAACCTCATTGCAGCATTGCTACACATTTCCTTTCATTTAATCTTGAATAGCATATCTTCTAATACAGATCAAGAATGGATGCATGTACGCATTCAGAGACAGGCATCAGTCACACACAGTCACACCTATTTCCAAGTAATCCAATTAAAATTTGTGCACCCAATCTCATCCCATTATTGTCACATTGTCAGCATGAATACCTAATTCACTTCAGATTTCTTTAGTAGCGTTATTTAGATTTAAAAGATGACAGCCTGACTAATTACGCAAGACAAATATATAATGATATTATTTACTACTTCTCCCATTCTACAACAGTCACACATTTGATCTCCACAAGATATGATCAAGTATTAAACTCTTTGCCTTTGCGTCACTCATGCAGCTTTTATGACACTGAATCAACTCTCACGTGGGAGTCGGTAAAGCAGGAGAACTTGACTTTTTGAGTTTACCTTCAACCTGGTTCAACTTCATTTGAGAAATTGCATCGTCTTTTAATGAACTAATTCCACTCAGAATCAACGCTGAAAGTGAGACAAACAATACACTTTCAACACACTTCTCTGCTGGCACGTTGATCTTATCTGATCACACACTTGATCTGTCCATCAAATCCAGAAACGAGGCGTAGAAATGGAATAATATACAAGTCACATGAACGGATTGTGCCTCGATCAATCCCACTCCCAAACTCTTAACTCACGAAAGTCGGAGGTATTCCCGGAAACAGTTTCCAGAACTAACGTACTATCTCCATTTCACAGTCACACGTTGTGAATTACTAACAAGCGGAGAATGAAATACAGAACAGAGTCTCATCTGGAAGAACCAAGATAATCGATCACTAATAGCCACTATAGCTCATTAATAATTGATGTCTCAGTCCTGCTTGTGTGCAATATGAGTAGAGAAACACGAGACTGGCATGCCTTGCAAAAGCACTCAGCTATTAATTCATTTACAGCTTACTTCTAGTATTTCCAAATTCTTGCTTGAATGGAGTTTATAGAGCATGATATAATTATGACTTATGCTCCAGAAGATAACTGACAGACAATGGAACTTTTATCTCATGGTTGTGAACACGATACTACTGATTAAGTATAATATGAGAAGAGTAGGGGAACTCACTCGGTTTGGAGTTTGATTAAATAAACGCAATAAGACAAGTTGGATATTATGCTCCCTCAATAAAACAATTGAATCTTCGACTTTTAAGGATTGATGATAGATCACACTTAAGTACTAGATGAATGTTTTCACAATACTCTGTAGACAAACTCGATCAATAAAATGGGTTTTACTGGTATAGCACGACACTCAATGTACTAAAAATGTAAACTCACCACATGTTCGAGGCTCCTTGTGTCACAAAAAAGTCTGCAATATTGCGTGTACATCATTCCCCTCTTATTTGAAGAAAAGTAAACCGGAACCGGTTTACTTATGGGAAATAATTTTAAGTAAGGTACATAGGCCCAGAATACGCTTAGATCGAGGCATATTAATTGAAAGACGCTCATCGTAGTCTTACAGTCTTAAATTGTTCAGCAAATGATGACTGATGATACAAAGTCCTGGAGATTTGTAACAAATGCAAGGCTTAAATCCACTCCGGAAAACTTCTATAGCGCTCACACAGTACAATCTTCAGCTATGCATTTCTTGGAGCCATTTCTATTTCAACATTTGGAATGATCAGGATATCAGGAAATTATTAGAATGAGAATACTAGACTAAACGACAAAATTGATCAGTTACTAAAAAGTCCATCCGTAACAGAAGCAAGTTCACGCAACAGTCGTATAAATAACAATTGAACTTGGACTTTAATTTAAAGAAAATGTTCTGAAAGATAACACGATATTAACTGTACAATACTTATTGTTAGTTATCCACACATTCTGAGGATTTTTCGATGGCACTTGGAATTAGAAAATCGCTATTATCTCTGGCTAGCGTAATTGAAACCAAAACGCAGCTGCTTAGTGTAATACTTTTGTTCTCTTTAGTATCGCCGTCAGTGATGACATTTCTCTTTCCTTTTATTGAATTTTTCCAAAGATATTGGAGTTTCGCCCAAACCCCAAGGCACATTCGTCGAAGTTTCGGATCCAGATCATCTCCAACAGCCAAAGCATATTTGTACTCTCCTTCAACGATTTTACGCGATGATATGAGGTCTCCCATTTGCATAAGACTCAGAGCAGCATAAATACTGAGTAAAACAGACTAAAATTAATTTGAGGTCAACAGAATGCAAAATTTTGACACTTGTTTTATTTATTTTTGACTCACCGGCATCTGGACGCTATTAAAGGATCTCCAAGTTTCATTGCTAATTGCAATTGTTTCATCGAGATCTGACCAGCAACTTGAGCCTACGAAAAAATGAATTCACACAGATGAATAGGTTAATTGAAATTCAATTCTAGCTTAAGTCACTTTTAGTACAACAAAACTTACAAACTGAACTGAAAGGTCACCCAGAGCAGAACAGGCACCTCCAAGGGTGGAGAGCCACGATAAGGCTGTCTCCACCTCGCATTTGGTACTCACGTAACTATTTCCTATGTAACATCTGCATATCATCATCCACCACTCTTGTACGTTTATATCACGTATGATATTTTATTTGTAGTATGTGATTAGTGATTATATTACTAACCCTATATAATCCATGAATGGAGCAGACACTTCAATACAGACAACTAAATTATCATCAGGTCCTTCTCCTCCCACCGTCCGGTGTTTACACTTCTTAAGAAAATTGCACATCTCATTCCGCCTTATCGTAAGTGTCTGAATCCACCAAACAAATTCACTTTCCTTGAAACATTTTACACGCAGCGATTTCTCTGGAAGGTACGAGTAGTCAGTGCCACAAATTGGGCCCCACACTGCCATCACACGTGAAGAGTCTTCTCCGTGGGGAGAAATTTGAGTAATATCAGTTTCCATTATATCTTGTGATTTGAAATCCTCAGATCCTGAAGAAACGTACCCCATTCACCGAATAGTCGAATTCTCTTCTGTCCGCTGGTTTTGGAATTCTAACCCTGATTGAAATATACACAAATGACAAATTAACACTAAGTCTTTCCCTGTTAAAGATTTATCTTCACTCTCTGTGTAGTACATACTTACCACAATTAAAGTACTTGTAATTATACTAATTATTCTTTTTCCTCCCGAAGAATCCAACCCTCTCCTACTTGATCAGCTGTCAGTCTTCTTGATGATTCATAATAATAATAATATTCCTTCGCTTATCACCTCCAACCTTATCTCTTGCACACTCAAAAATCATATTTTAAATTATTTTGTCATGATCAATTCAAAACA
>Ga0194135_10000867_pt1 | contig 17747 bp, 10 predicted proteins | sample LitLau_LLRF_2013_FD_134024 | JGI IMG/M metagenome (GOLD analysis project Ga0194135, IMG submission 134024) | Freshwater sediment microbial communities in response to fracking from North America - Little Laurel Run_MetaG_LLRF_2013 (version 2) | ecosystem: Environmental > Aquatic > Freshwater >...
CCATTCTCTTCGTGTATTAAAGGAATACGAACGACCCTGGCAGGAAATAGGTGAACAAAACAATCCATAAACATTTAAAAATTAAGATTTCAACTGAAATGCACTTTATTTTCAGTTAAAATGGTGAATCCGGTTAGAGTTGGACTGGAGCGAGGAATTTCAATCATGTGGGAAGAATTGCCTACCATCATTGTCGCCTGCATCGTCGTTTTTGTCGTGGCTAAGTTTTTTTTGGAGGATGAAAATCCAGGGACAGCAGGCTTCGTCGCATTGCTACTGATCATAATTATCGGAACCTGCCTCATCTCAGCTTCGCCACTGTGACTTCTTCAGAATGGAAGTCCTGAATTCAAATGCCCAACTAAATTTCTATTCTAAATTCCACTAATCTCTACAAAATTTCGCCGATCCCAAGCTACCACAGTACGCTAAAGTTGAACCATACCAATTAACTCTCCAAGACGAATAAATGATTTTGAACTTGCATTCACAAAGGTTTCCCATTGGGCACATTTGTGATATATTATTCAACTTGACAATTCACAATAAAGCGGAATTTTACTAATTGCATCTATAAAACCAGTTTGAGTGTTCTTGAAACAATGATGAATCCTTTTCAGTTTTTCTTCTCTCGATGGAGATAATCGTAGGAATCCTAAGGTAGCACACAGTGCAACTGCACCATAACTTTTTGTCAGCCTCTTTTACAATTGCAGGACCATTAATAAGGTTGAAAAACAAACTTTCATTTCCGTGTTTTCATGCAATACATCATATCTTGTCTAAAAATGGAAATAATTAAATTTTGTTGAGAAATAGATTAAAAATGCTTTTGTATTTCATCTCCAAATAAATGAAATGATTAAAATTAAAAGATGGAGCATTGGGCACGAGGCACCCTTGGCTTGGTACTCCTATGAGTAAATCTTGAGTAAATAACAGAATAGCCAAATGTGTGTTGTTGGAATGGCATGAGGCACTATGGGAGGGAATGACCAATGGTGACAGCACTTTGCTATTGGGTGTGTCCAAACTAATGTGTTACTAATTGAAATGACTCTATAATTGTAGCCTACGTCTTATATGGTGCTAAGAATTAAAAGTTACAATTTCCCTAAGTCATTTTGGCTGGGGAGATAAGTCAGGCGAGGCGATTTAATAGAATTTAACACAGCGTGAAGCGTTTAACGTGAGTGAGGGAACCAGCAGGACAGGGAATACACACATTATTTTCCTATTTAAAAAAAAAGAAAGGCAAAATTGATCTTCATTTAAACTGTTGCTGGTGGTGTTGTTGTGGCCACAGATGATGCTGGATTTTATATGAAAGAATATTACGAGTAAATCCAACTGGGAGATGTGAGGATGTTAGGAAGCATGGACTATGGATATTTATTTTATTATTTATTCCAAACGCCAGTCACTCTCATCTCATGTCCAGACTTTAATATAATCCTATCCTACCTGTCCTTCTGTCTCCTTTAACCGTCTTGTTTGTAACAAAACAATATTTTTAATAATGATTCTTTTCTTTTCTTTCATTATCAGAACAAAGAGGCCTTCTCCTCCAACACCTTCCGTTGTGTGGGTGTACTAAAAGTCCCATAAATTACAAATGGAGAGAATTAATCCATCCTTCTCGCCTCTTCTCTCCATCATTTCCCTTTTCATAATTCCTAAATCGACCAACCGCATACTCACATAAGGAATTAAGATCCAATTATGTTCTTTGGAGATAAAAACCAATTCTGTATCAAGGTGAAGCAATTTACTGGCCTTTAATTAAACCGCAATGGAAAGATTGTCTATTCTAGCTTAGATGATGAAGGAAGAAAGCGCAGCAAACAAAGTAGAGGCGTAATAGACAAAAGAAATTTCCCAAATACTATGCTTTTGCTTCGATCTTGGTCTTTCGCACAAAGCGGTATATGTGCGTGAATGGAAGTGTCAGAACTTTTGTGGAATATTTGTCAATATCGAGTTAACTTGGTGTGATCTGCAATGATTGCATGTTGAAATCCAATTAAGGATAGTAAAGCCTCCAGAAAGAAAGGAAAGCGTCAAATTAATCTGACCGACGGCAGAGTTGATGGAAATTGGCAAATTGAAGTCTAACCTTGAGAATACGGAAACAATTGTAATTGGGGAGGAAGAGGATAATAGAGATAGACAGAAAATTATAATTGATGGAGAATAAGGTAAGAAATATTAATGAAGGTGTTGAGTGAGTGAGTGGATGGAAGGAAGAATATACCCTACAAGCCGTAAATCCTCTTCCCAACCAACAATCTATTGTCTTCTGTGAGACGCTTTGATTGAAACTTCTTCATTTAATTCCGGGTTCTGCATTGTGTTTAGCTGAGAGAAGAAGAAGACGCGAAGACGGCTTTTCAATTTCAATTTCCTACCACCTAGAATCTAAGCAATTAAAATTTTTAGCCTCTTGTAATAATCCATTTTTTCTTCTTTCTTCGGGTGGATATCAGTGAAATCTAACCGTGGGAAAAAAAACACGTGACATCTACGAGCAGCTTTCTTTTGCTAAAAAAAATTAAACGCATCAAATAGCACGTATTTAGTGCAAATTTGAAATAATACAAATTTTAAGACGACAGAATTCAGCGGCCAGTCGGATGAATTTTGATTCTAAGTTTGAAAACTTTCTAAAAACGCTCTAAATGTCGTCCATGTTCAAGGAATGCAACGTTTTCTTTCAAGGTAGAATTCATCAAGAAAAAATATTCGTTAAATCCTGGTTCCCATCAACCCTCCTATTGTTATTTCTTTTGAATTTTTTATTCATCCGAGACCGTTCCAATTTTTCTTTTAAAAGAATAATTAAGTTCTTTTTGTCACAAACTTTTCTAGATTAATTAAGGGAGGTCCAACTAATTTGTCCCATAGAAAGCCTTCGGAAAGTATTGTGGGAAAGTATTTAAGACAAAGCTCCATTTCCTATAAATTACCTTGATAGCAACTGGGCTGACAGATTAAGTTCTAATTGTAATTTATTGGCTATTCCCTATACTTTGAATTCTCTTTGAATCTTGATTGCTATTATGCTAGTACAGAATTCAACTTGCTCCGTTGTTTTTGTTTTCATGACAAAAAGTACTGATGTAGCAGGGAGGAAGTGATATATGGAAACGTGGGCAGCAAAAGGCTGATACTTTAAACTCAGCGTATTGTCTCTTAACAATGTAAATTTCTTTTCTGAGCATTCTCATAAATCCTTCTTCCCATCGAAGTCCGATGAACAGAGCAAATCAGACGAAAGTTTCAAAGAAGTATGGCGTCTTCAAAGTGCTTAATATTCTACCTTCAGTTTTTGTATACAAACTCAGTTTTCCTAATTCCTAAATATATATTGTTTGCAAATCAAGAGAAAGAAGGAAAATGTCTCCTCAGCTTCAGCATCTCTCATTATGTTGAAAATTCCCCGGCAAGAACGACTCTACAACAATGAAATGTTACCACTGAGGTGGGATGCTCAATAAAATTAATTTTCATCCGCCGGCGGACCAGACAACAATGAATAAACTGGCAAACAATTTATACGGACGCTGAAGAATCATTAGGGACGTTAAATGTGTCGGAATGACCGATTGTTAAATTGTCTCTGATACAAATGAGGGAGTTATTAAGGAACCGGATTCTGGGCCTCTGACGAGCTCAATGACAGCAAGTAATTTCACATCCTCAGAGTCACAACTAATTTTTCTTCGGGTCATTTTTCTGGATTTTTAACACTTGGAAGAGGACTTTTTTGTGCTTCCTGCCTTAGCCTTCTGTCGGAACAATTTTGAAAGTAATAAGAGTCTCTTACCTTGCTGAAAGTAATTTGCTTTCCTGACGTAAACGCAGACAAGGGCCATGAGTTGGAGTTGGGAGAGTCGCTGCCTCGTTGAAGATGGTAAGGGCAAGAGGTCACGGAGGTTTGCAATTTCTCCATTTATCAAGTCCCGTCTCAGCTTACTCGCCCCCTTCGTGGACTTATTTGATTCAAAACTGCTGCAATACAAAATAAAATCATATTTGATGTTACACTTAAAATCATGCTGGGGAAGATGCCCTGATATTGGAAGTCAGCTAGACCGAACCAATGAATTCATTTGACTCGGTTCCAAACGGTCAATTGAATTTTCCTTATCATGATCCACGATTGTTTGGAGTACACGAATTGAAGTGTTTATTATTTCGATGATGAGGAGCATTAGAAATGAAACTCATCAGATAAAATATGACATGCGCATGGGATAGGATTTGGATTGGGCATTACGCTTCTTAAATACATTTAAAAAAAAACTGAGCACAAAACGGACAAGAGGTTAAACGATGAATAGCAACTGCGCATGGCCAATCGAATTGATATTATTAAGAACTTACAGACTTTTCATGCTTGCATCAAGGTTTAGTTTTAATGAGATTGATGAGGCTTTCCATTGTATTGTTTCATAGTTCAACCAACTAATCCCCATAAATAATCGATTTCCTCATCAATATTTGGAAATATATCAAAATCATTGCCACCAACGGATGTTTATTGCAAATTTGTCCATAAAAGGAAAATTGCACTGGTTTTGTTGGTTCCAATGGTACGAAAATGCCTGTGTAGGACGACGGAGGGAGGTTATACTTCGATTTTAGGTGGTGTTATGTAGAATTGGATCCAGTTTATCTTCCTTCTGCAATTTCTGTGACCCACACATTAACTCCAAAAAGAAGCATGACAATAATAAAAAGCTCATAAAACATGCTAGATTCACGTCAATTGCCCGGAAGGGGTTGACGGGTCTCCATGGTCTTTGGGTATTTTCTTGTGGAATATAAAGAACTACCTGCACATAGTAAATTATCTCGGTCCATTTTCCAAATCTCCACCACGGCGTTCAGATCTTCCCATGTTATTTTTAATCTTCCTCCTTCCTCGGAACCACAAGTAAAGTGCCACTCACAAAATAAGGGTTAACTGTATACTGGCAGTAAAGAACAACAAATCTCTGAACCGAGGCAGGGTAACAACTGTGAGTCCAAAGTCAATGTCACCACTTACATTCATAGGATGTAGTAAGCAAGCAATCAAGATTCTTCTGTAGAGAAAATGCCGAATTACAACAATTTAGTCATTCATTAGGAAATACTCTGCAAAAACCACCCGTTTAAGGTGCATAGGCCAAGTCGTAATCCTGGTTGACTTGGGCTGTCTTTAAATTTTGCAAACCCCTTTACCATAAAATCACATCAGGCCCGAAAGGTCTGTAATTCCATGGATGAGATGAACTTGGCAAACTAGAAATCGGAAACTCTAAAAAAATACACTACACACCGTTTTGGAGAAATAATTGTTTCCCACGTGTTTTGTGGTCAAATTTCTACAGGACTTCTTTTCTCTATCGTTTTTTTTATTATCACATACGACATATACCAAATGTAACATCTTCACCTCAAAATTTTCGTTCATCACAAATCACATGAGGAAAGAAAGTCCACAAGCTGAAAAAATCTGCGGAAACCGCAAAGTGAGCTCGCGGAAAGTCTCGCCTAGTCTTCCAAAATCCTAAACTATAGTCCTATGTTACAACTGCCTACCTGTATTTCTGTGTCATAGTTTCCTACTTATAAAATGCCTCACTGGACTTTTCAATAGTGCCGGCACATTGCCTATTACTAAAGATTGCTTAGAGTGAGTTGTTGACGTAATTGGAGATTACAATAATGTTACTATGCACTGAATGCGGAGAATTTTGCTGGAAACATTCTATGCCGCATGGTTTTTATCATTATAGTCAGAAGGAATTATGCACGAGGCGAGGGATTTCGAGCCAACTTCTCGGCATTCAGAGTATAGTATTACGTGAATATTTGACACACTGGACAGATTGAAAATTGCGGTGTCGTCAAATGCAGTTCAACAAAAATGTCACCTTATAGCCTGCTGCTGTCGTTAGGCAGAATTTCCCCATTGTGGATATACTCAGTTGTTTCAAATGACAGGGCAAAATCATTTTAATCGAATTAGACCCCATAACAAAACTCTTTTGACTCCTTATTACTACAAACTGACGCATGAAATTTTTAAACCCTCACGGAGTTTATTTAAATTCTCTTTCATCAGTGGATTTAAAATGTTTCCGGTCCTCCTCTCATTAATTTTGACAACAATATTTTCTTTTTTTTTGTCATCTCATGATCTCAAATACCGAATGGGAATGGGACAACCGTGTAGGGAAATGAAAAAGGTAGAAACAAAAGACCCTTGAAATACGGGAGGTTTGGGGATCATATTAAATTCTCTAAAATCACAAAAAAAAACCTTTATTTTGGCAATATTTCTTAAATGCAGCGGATACATTGCGGCTAGAGGCGGAATAGAGCTGGATGGAAGGGAAAGAAGACAATAATGGAGAAATTGAGGAAGTGGAAAAGAAAATGCTTTCCGAAAACGGGAACTCAGCTTCGGCTTCGGAGTTTAGGATGCGGATGATGATAAATTTTGACGAGTTTTGAGATCTCATTATCGCCTTTATCTTCTTTTGTGTTCCACCGAGGATTGTTTCCTTGCCTTTCAGCAGTTCCTTAAGTAATTGAGCATACATCTACCCATTTTTTTCTTCCTCGGGAAAAAGTCCGACAAAGACGGATGCAATTCCCTGTCCTAAGGAACAAGGCCAAGTACAAGGCAAGTTCTCTTTAATTGTGCCTCTTTGTTCAACAATAGTTTTTAGCATCTAATAAACTGATCACTGACTCACTCATGCGGTACGTTTGTAATGATAAAGTCGGAAGCAATCAACCTTGCAAGTAGTAGTTTTAGCTCCATTGTCTTTGAGAATAATGCCAATATGCTTTTTGTCTCATCTTTGTTCCTCTTCCTATCGGCTCATCTGAAGTGAAAATTTTGTTTTTTAAAGATTTTTAAGGATGAAAAAAAACACCCGACGCCGTTCAATTCGAAAGGACGAGGTTAAAAAAAATTTCCGTGTCAATCGATTGAAATTGACATTGACAAATTGAACGACAACGGATTACTCGAACGGCGCCGATTAATGAATACTACCTTTCTTATTTTCTTGAGAACTTTCATTCATTTAAAAGCGGTTTATCTTGCTGAAGTTGGATTAGTTGGTAAGTAAAGACGGAAAAGTGACAGTTGGGTATCAATTGTATGGGTAGCTTAACATAACATTACAGCGATATTCTTCTAATTATTCCCAGCGTTATCACAAATGGAGATGATGGATACATCAGTCAGTCAGTTGTCTCATCCAGTCCATTCAAAATGGAATCTCCAATGAGGATGAAGTTATGCAAAGGAACGCATTGTCTAGTTTCTATTCATGGAAACTGAATTCATCCCCAAATCATGATCATATTGGACCTACCCTTTAAATGATCTAACTTCTATTTTTATTATGCAATTTTTGCGTGGGGGATATGATGTGAAGAAGATATGTGATGTAATGGAGCAAGAAGTTGTTCCTCCTGATTCCTGATAGATACTTGCGGCTGGGAGAGTTCCGGCTTCTCCGGATTCCTCATCTCCTGTAGATGATTATTCATATACTGGATGCTGAAGGATCCTAAATCCAAAACTTCCTCATCAAATGATCCTCTGAATACCCCGAGGCATTTTCCCAGCAGCTCTTGCCTCCAAGTTGTTTTTAAATGCGACCCCTCATTGTATTATTAAAATAATCATTATTTCAGAGATGGAAGATGCTTGAGAAGTTGCCTATGCTCATTGCTCAGCCAAAAAAGTCTAACTTGTTCTTTTAATGACAAGGTATCATAATGGGCATGTGGGGATTGTCGGGGATGGAAGTTAGCCTGTCCTATAGATTACGACGCGATTTCACAGGTAACCAATAACAAGAGAGAATTATCTCTTCAATCGCGGACGAGATTGAGGCTTGAAGGTTCATCCGGATTCTGCAAAAAGGGTTGGATTTCAAGGTTCAGAGGGATCAAAAACATCTTTAAAATTTGGATCCGATTCCAACAAATTAACTTCTCACACCATTTGTTTTAGCTCTGATTTGGGTGAGGCGGTGATGATGTACTCGAAAACAATACAGCGAAGTCACCTTTTCAACTGGCCAAAATGCCATTCACTAGAAAAAAATTCGTTCCGAATTCTAGTAATATCTCTGAGGAAACTAACTTCCCCGGTTAGAGCAACTGGGACTGCTTTGCTCGTGAATATTTTGGTATAGTTTTGTGTTTCATTTGTACAAACAGTTAATTAAAACACTTATGCTACAGGAAGCGTGATAGCAAGTTAGTAAAAGTCGTGATTTCTCCTTGATGGCAGGGAGTTTCGAACTCACATTCGAAACACGCTGTGACCGCTGCTAATCTCGGGCATTTCCAAGATTATTGTTTCTTTTGGATTTGCATAAAGTATGTAAGAGGGTATTAGAAAATGCTTAACGTGCATTTCTTTCACACAAGTTTTGTTTCAAATAACAACTTATATGTGATTTCAAACTTTTTTGCATTCACTGGATTTTGCTTTCTTCTAATTTAACATGCCGTAATTTCCAAAGACAACAATCAATATCTCCAAAAAGTAGAACTTCTTGCCGAGTTGAAGAAAAATATAAAATGTTCTTCTCGCTGAAATCGAAATGCAAAATGGGAGACAATTGCAAAATCACTGTTGACACATAAGTGTTTCCACTCCCAATCAAATTTTTAAGACCAACAAAAAATTCCACTCGCAAATGTGGTGGGTATAATCCACTCTAAAAACTGAACTGTGAATTGAGAAGTTGCAAGATTTCCCTCCAGCCGAATTTTACTGTAAACTGGGAAATGTATAAATATAATTATCAAATCCATCCCCGAGGATTGAAGGGAAATCTTGGTGTCGGAGTGCCTGAAGCTGATTCTTCAATTACGACGGATATAGCTAGATGGATGGGAACAAAAGCAGACGATTCTGAAATTCCAAAACTGAATGTATTTTCCACGGTTTTATTATATAACGGAGACCGAGAATGGGATTCCGATGAGAGTACAATAGAGGGGACCCATAGGGTTCTTCAATTTTGGACGTATGTCGCCAGCCCAAAGTCATGTAGTACTGAGCCGCTGCCGTTCCTTAGAAACCTGATACGACATTGTGACGGCGACATACTTTGCTAGCGGGAGTGTGCCAGATTAATAATAGCTGGAATAAATACTATCCCTCATTTCAACGCCAAGCTATTCAAATTGATAGCTGTCGAATTAACCTAAGCGTATCAAATTGGCACGAGGCAATTATTCACGGGATAAGGAATTTAAGTCAAAATTAATCTTCAGTCCCGTCATCAAGCCGCAATAAAAATGTGTAACTAGATGCGTTGGGTATGCATGCGTATGTCTATTCTATCGTAAAAAAGAGTCCACCAATCATTGTGAGCCATTTTGTAAGACACAGGGCGTAGTCATATACTAATCTTCGTTTTACGTCTGCTACATATCAGAATCGAGTCTTTATTTTCCCACCTCCAGAATCTTCTAACAAGGGTAAGATCAATTTGAAACGAATTTATGATGTCATAAAAATCTTTAGGAAAGGACAACTGTATCGGTTACCTCCAGTCATTTATAATTCTTGGACAGTCTAATTTTCTTTCACTTGATATTGACCAATTTCAGAATTATAATTCTTTTAGAATTCGGTTTCGTTGATATCAACCCAGGATAATCAGGGACAACATTTTTAATGAAAACGGACGACAGTGATGTACTCTATAGTTGAACAAAGATATTCAACATTAAGTAGGGAAAGTTTTGAATTATTACGTTTTCTTTGCATTAAATATATGTCATCTCATAACTTTAAATTGATTCCATTCAATTCATGTTAATTCCAAACCAAAACTTTTTGACTTTTTAATTAAAAAAAAAAGACATTTTAGGTCTAAAATTGCTTATAAACAAGACTTGGAAGAAAATAAAAACAATGAATCCTCCCTTGAGAAATTGGTGTAATCATCCTATGCAATGTTATGTTAAGATTTGAAAAGTTATCAAGTTTATGAAAACGTGGCGTAGATATTTCCGGATAGCGTGTACTAAATAGTTTTTCATTTGTTTTACGGAGATTAATCATTTCAGTATTCTCCTCGCTTTGTATTGTATTGACGACACGCCTCTTGAGTGTTTCACACGTTGAATGGACAGATTTATCAAGGTAATAAGTTCAGAACTATCAAAGGCAACACTCGTTGCCCGACTTCAGGTAAAAGGGTTCTCAATATATATAAAAAAAAAAATACCATCCTTCAGAAACTGTTCTCATTCAATACGCGCTAACGCAATTATTTTTCTTTTCCGCTGCAGCTTGAAACACAAAATAGTGTTAATATTATTCATGCACAACAATAATATGTTTCCCTTTACAGAAAATCGGGTCTGCAAAATTCTTGATACCCATTTGTCATCTCTTAGAAGCATGGAATTTAAGAAGATGATTCCCAGGTCATTTTATATTCTAGTTTCTTCTAATTTTAAATAAATTGTAGAAAATCATGGTTTACCTGCACATTTGGATGACTTCCTGCATTCCAGTTCCACTTTCGTACATTTAGAGTTGGGTATTGAAGCTACTTTTGACTGGAAGAAAGCTGGACTTGGAAAAGGTGATCTCGGAAAAGAGAATGTGTAATGGCACTTTGACTTTACAAGTTTCTTAATCGCTTCCCTATTGTTTATTTCCTCGCTGGCTCTTTGAAGACAATTAATTGAAAACCGGCTCTATTAATCCTCCGAAGGGTAATAAGAAGTAAAACAGTTTTACAAAATAAATCCATTTGTTTTATGAGGACTTTTGGCTCCCATTACTTGCACTTAAGAAGAAACTTTTCCGCTTGGGTTCTGGACCACACAGTTTGCATTCAATATATAAGTATGCTGGGAATCAAGTTGTTCCTTTTACAAAGAATTGGATGAGGATAAATTAAATCAGGCTCAATGTCAAAATCAAATGATTAGGGGATGAGTAAGGTTGTTTTCTAATCGGTGAAAGCAATGGGTGAGTTCTCTGATTGGATGAATTTTGATCTCGTTGGTTTACCGTCTGAAGCGTGACTGTCGAGATGAACGAGGCAGGTAGGGGTATAGAAGATTTACAGGTGAAAATCAGATAACGCAGAGGCTGAAGCTGAGATCCAAAAGCTTTTGTGTTGAGGAACGAGGAAGGATGAGATGTGAAACTGGGAGAGAAAGGAAAGGGTTGGATGGAGGAGGTGGGATTTGGGGGTGCAAAGATCAATACAAAGAGAATCATTGGCTCACAATTAGAAGAAGATCCGCCTCCTCTCCTGATGAATTGGACGCTTGACAATGCTCTCCTTATGATGAATTGCCGAAGCAAAAAAGATTCATTCATGAAGAATTTTTCATTATTTCTCCTTTCTCTCGTTTGATTCAGCAGCACGATACGAACTCAAATTGAAGTGACATTTGCATACGAAAAGTAAAATATGTTGCAGTTTTAACGCCAGACTCCAGAAAATTGGTCCTATTTGAAAATTTGGATCGTAAAAAAATAATCGTAAAGAACGAAAATTAATTAATATCTCTTTAACGATGAAAGACGCAGAAAATATGGGAAAGTGAAGCTTTGAATGAGCGAAAACCTTTTAAGATTTCAGTTGTTTAGGGTTGAAGTAAAAGAATGTACAGAACCGATTTCTTGATTAAACGGATTATTTCTGAATTCTTCATCCTTATGTCGATGAACTGATTTTAGGTTGGAGAGATCCGCACCACCCCATTCGTGTGTTCATGCTGCACCAAGTGGTTTAACAATTCAGCTTTACAGATGAAATCAAATGCTGTGTTGTGATTAAAGTACCGTACGCTAAGGATAAATCACAATAATCTGACAATTCTTAAAATCAAAATACGTTTAAAGGAAGAAACTATACACAACGTTTTTCGATGGGAAGTGATGGAGTATCAGCAATCACAGCTTAATATCAACTTATAGCTGTACTTTCTTTGCGGGTTCGGCAATACTGTGTTGGATTCGAAGAGAAAACGGGAATTCATATGTGAAATTCAATTAGAAAACATAAAATCATAATTTATTTAAATTTGAAATTGTTTAAAGTAATGCTTCTCATTCATTGAAGACAATGGATTAATTACAATTATTTTATTTGCAATCACTGCTTTTCAGGAGTTTTAGCGCTGTCTTCCTCAAGCGCTGTTCTCGATTACTCTCCCATAATTTACAATCAGATAATCCTGTGCCAAGTCAAAATACACCATGTAGTTTAGTTTAAAGGCGGATGGATACCGGAAACAGAAGGATTAACTCCAGAGCCACTCTCCTCTATCCAAAAGTACGCAGGTCGCATTTTGTAGATGATGGGACTCGTAGATGAAAGGTCTCTAGAAAACTGAAGCATGGACTCCCTATTATCACGTTTAAAAATGAATGTCAATGGGTAATAAAAATAATATAAATTCCAAATGACATAATATTAAGCATTTTACTGAAACTCAAAACCGCATGAAAGATCCGAGTTTCAATGCGTCCGAATTTCAACTCAGACATTACTCGAAAGAAAGGTTTTTATTTCTGATTTAATGAATAAGTTGTACCTGCTTATATTTACTATATTACACAGATTTCACTCTCTAACAGAATTAAGTATACAACAGCTTTAAATTAATTTGCTAAAGCTCACGAAATTAAGTTTTCATGTAGTGAAAGAATTTAACTTTTGTTACTTTTGGAACTCTAAATATGAGCCTCCTGGAAGTCTTAACAGTATGAATTGGAGAAGGAAAAGCGCCGTCCCAGTCCCAATTCTATTCATTAGCGTTCTATTTATATTAATATTTCAATTTAACTTACCGCAGGGTCTAAAATGTTTGCTTGTATGTCTAAATCAGGTTGCAGACTCCCAACCTCTGATGTAATTTTGAAATAGAACTATGAGAAGTAGAAACAAAATGTATGAAAACTTAAAGTTACTAATATATATGGTGTGGATCTCTGATAATCTAACAAAACAAAAGACAGTTACACAAGGGAATGAAAATTTGCGGAGTCAAAAAAGAAAAGTTGATCGAGATTTCACTTTTTCGCTTGGAAATATAATAAGAGTAATCTTAAGCAACTATATATTTTTCCTTTTGTAGTGTCTCCTGCTTGATCCTCAGATGTCTTCGGATTTGTAAGTGACCGACGCCTGTACCCGATGAATGGATGTTGAGAATGAACGGAGTTGGACGCGTTCTGGATTGGCGACGTCTGTATTCGCCTGCTCCAGCCACCCGTCTGCTACGGGTGCAGTCTTGCTCAAATATATCCTAAGATCAAACGCACAACGAGCTTCCAGCAATGGCAGAAAAGTTACTGTCGCCGTAACTGCAAAAATCAAATATAAAAAAAGCAATCCCGCAATTAGAGAGAGAGAGAGAGAGAGGGCAATGCTCAAAATGTAAGTAAACCCGCTCACTTTGTCTCATGACATTTCGAATCCCTTTCTGGATTTCAGCTAGTTCTTTCTTCCCATATTCCTTTTTTCGCCCAGTCACAGTGGTATCTCCATCAGCTGGAACCGTTTGTATCTCAAAATCCCACTTCTCAAGGATTTCATTAGAGATGTTTGAAATTAAGACGAGTGATATCCCTTGCAACTCTCCTTTGCTCAACCAATCTGTTAATGGACACACAGGTTATATTTATTAAAATGTTGAAATGTGAACGAACGAGGTTAGAAACTGTAATAATTAATACAATGATTATAATTCACATACTTTCGAGCGTAGGAAGAACATTATCGAAGTACGTTGTAATGTCTTTGTCCTTTGATACAAACAATGTGATTCCGTATTGCTGAGAACGCTCGAATGTCTCCGGTCTAAAATTCATTCAAACCCTTCACGTAATATTGCACAATAAATCTACTGATGTTTTTTTTAAATGATTTCATTACCCGTAAACACCTCTCTGATAAAGGATACTGTTGACAGCGTACTCTAGAAATTAAAGGAGATTTTTCATAGTTTCTTAATTTGTCATTTGTCAATCAAACCAGTTTTTTTTTCGAATTTGCCTTGGAATTAACTTACTGAAGAACTCGACCACAATGGTAGCGGACCCTTGGAGAGAAATTGGTTTCACTTGCTGGGACTGTGACACGGACTTATTTAAGATTGACTTATTCATAGCAGCGTTTTTATTAACTTTTCAACCTGGTTTAATTGCACAGCAAATGACTTATTAACACAAAAACTGTCAGTAATTCATTAATTTATCGACTCAGCATTCAGCAAGAACAAATTAAATCAGTAAGTTTGATTTTATTCCCAACCGCCACTCCCGCTTCAACTTTTGAACTGCACGCTTCCTTCCCATAGAAGGAGGAGTCATCCATATCCCGCCTCTACGCGTCTTCTGCCTTTATCATGACGAACTTCCAGAATCCAGAAAATCCATGAATGCATGTTTATCCGCTGCGGGACATGTCAAAGGTGAATGCGTCGATCATCTTTGCGCTAAGCAGCGATAATCTAATGTAATGTAAGAGAGGTGAGAGAGTCAGAATTCTCCTTCCACTGTACTGCAAGAGACTTTACCGGGATTTTAATCAACGACAACTCGTGAAAAGTTAATTTTTAGTTATCAAACCATTTTTCATAACCGTGAGTGAGTGGGTATTGGGCTCTCATGTTACAGAATTGCCTTCAGAGATGTTGAAAGTTATGGATTGCATGAGTTGGTGGAAGACATTTTCAGTTTGATGAAACCGAAATATCCGTATCCGGAATAGGTGGCTTGCTGCTGCAGTTAACATTTTTGCGCAGCATCAGTCCTTGAAAAGAAATTCATAAAATGCTTGGAAAGTTTAGAGAATGTTGACTTACAAGGCTGTTCCGTAGAGGACTTTGTGATGCTCTTCGGCACCAGTTATATAGTTAAGCAAATCAATCTGCGTCACGACCCCGATGATTACTTCCTTCTCCTTCTCTTCATGCTCCGGGCCTGAGACTATATTGAAAATGAAATACAAATATCAATGAAATTCAGCAAGTTACTTAAAAACAAAAGAGTAATGAAAATCAACTCACACTCGATCTGAGAATGAATAACAAGAACAAAGTGGTCCGTGTTCAAAATGTATGCCAATTGTCCTAAGGTCATGTCCAGCCGCACCTTCTTGAATTCATGGTAGAGCGCATTCTCAACTGGATCATTCGCCTCTAGCTTCGTGTGTAGAATACAAGTCAGGAGACTTCCCAATGTCACCATCCCAAGGATCCCGCTTGAAAATTTTAAAATTAATTGGGCCAAGTCATAACGTTACTTGCTTTTGACCGTATTTCTTACCCGTTCCGATCTACTACCGGCATTTGATCGAAGCTTTTCTTCTTCATAATGTCAATAGCGTCTTGGATTTTCACTTCTGGAAAAATGGTTAGAGGAGCCTGAAGTTTCAGGTACGCCACGGTTGTGTCCCACCAAAAGTACTGTCTGGACAAATTCTTCTCTGGGAGGAATCCACGTTCAGCTATCCATTGGTCATTGAGAAATGTCGTCAAATGGTTCCGCAATCCGTCTGGTAACATAATCATACAGCGTTGTCTTTCCTTCAAGTCAGCCTCCTTAACTGCCTTAACAGCACAACTCAAAGCCACTCCACTGCTTCCACCTGAAAATTTGTAGTCGCAGATGGAATTACTATGTACATTGTCTGTAGATAGGAACGGGCGCACCCCATCCAAAGACAATGCTATGTAATTAAAAAAATGTGCCAATGCCACAACCAAGACTCACCGTAGACCAACCCTTCCTTCGTGATAATGCGTCTGGACATCAGAAGTGACCCGGAATCACAGCTCATGTACCATTTGTCCACAACGGTACAAGTAGCATCTGCAACGGATATATAAAGTGCAAATCAGGATCTAGTCCATGAAGTTGTTACATGGTTAGCGTATTGGTAACCTTTGGGCGGTTTTTCCGGAGAAGCCACTCTGCCAGTTTGCAAATTATGAGTCTTTTGTTTGGTACTTGGTGTCTGGTAAGTGTAATCACCGCTATCGCGAAGCAATCGTTTGATGTCTTCGGATTCAATATAGGAGTCTCTCACCCGAGCAGCATCGTTGTTGGCTTCACCAGTTGTGGTCTTACTGAGCATTGCATTCCTTGTTACTTGTCCTTGACGCTGCTCCAGTATCTGCTCCGATTTCGTTGTAAAAGTTTTCTTTGACCTCCAGTATTTGGCTTGGACATTTTTTCGTACAACTTGCTCCTGCTTGAGTTGATGTAGCTCTTCTCGATATCTTCGACTTGCGGCCCCTTCCCGTGATTTCAGTTTTTTTTCAACTGCCGAATTCTCCTCTTGCAATTTTGCTTCCCATTCTTGCTTCATTCGTTGAACTGGCTTGATTCTGTTAAGCAGGCTGATAGAACTTGTGGCAACCACACCGTCGTAATGGTCATCCTCATCGGCGGTCTGTTCGTTGGACGTTGTAGGCATATAAGCAAGATGCTCCATGAATCGACGGCTCCGCCAAGTTGGACATGGTGGAACATTCTGACCCTCATCTGCAGCCCTACGGCGTTCCATCAAACTGCACTTACAACATGGTTTGTGACGACTCATAAGAGCCGCTTATTAGTAATTATTATTATTACAGAAAGGGTAGAAAATAAACCAACTGCACTGCAGACCGACAGACAACCAACAGCCGTGCCGAAGCAAGCAGCTCTCATGATGAATTGTTTTTAACTGCTATTCTTGAAGCGATCGTTCTCCTAGTAACGCCTCTCTCTTGTGCCGGAATCTCGATGGAAATACCCGCTGCTTTACTGCTAAAGGGCATCAATCTAGCAAGAACAGTAAAGGGTTTAGGTGCCATGTAGCATGTACAATCTACATTTTCTTAACAGCAACTCAAGTGCACATACACCTTAAAGTCTGGTACAGATTGTACATAAAATGTTTTTAATTCAAATCTGAGCTTCGGTAGAGCGCTTCATTAATTTGTAACTTTATTTGGATGCAGGGCTTAAATTAAAACCTCACAACTAAACTAACTCTGTTGCTCACGAGAAATCTTTCCACTGCCCTTCGGCCCAGCTCCAGCTCCCTGATTTTGTTTCTCTGGGAATTCACTCCCTTCCGCAATGTTTTTTAGTCCAAGCACCCAAAGCAGCGCATCTGGCGAGGGATCCCGACCCCGGAACTGACGGAAAACTTCGCTCGGATGATACCCACCCCCGAGGGAGAGATAACTGGAACGGAATCTAAGACAAAGACAAACAAGAAATTGGTAAGCAAAACGTCGCTTCATTTCGACAGCGTTTAGTCCTAAAAGAATCACACCTAGCGCCTTCAATTTTCCAATGTTCTTTATCGCGACCCTCGGAAACAAACGCTTTGTATATATCGGCAGCAAGCATTGTTGACCATAGTGTAGAGTAAAATGCAGCTGCAGAATTCCCACTAAATATTTCATGGAAGCTACATGGATGCGAGTCAGCCTTTTCATACAATAGCCCAGCAGAAGATTTATAGAGTGACCAAAGACGCTTCATTATGTCCATCCAGAACTCTGACCTGTTTAATGAGTAGAATATTATTGAACTATTTTTTCAAGTATTTATAGCAGTATTTTGAAACTCTGTGCAAGACTTACGTAGAGTACAATTCAATATCAAGGTTAGATAAGTACAGTTGGTGAGACAGATCATATGCCGCGAGATGTTTACGTGACCTCATAATGTCTCC
>Ga0194135_10000868_pt1 | contig 17741 bp, 24 predicted proteins | sample LitLau_LLRF_2013_FD_134024 | JGI IMG/M metagenome (GOLD analysis project Ga0194135, IMG submission 134024) | Freshwater sediment microbial communities in response to fracking from North America - Little Laurel Run_MetaG_LLRF_2013 (version 2) | ecosystem: Environmental > Aquatic > Freshwater >...
GATTTGAATTTCCGTCTCGTTTATTTACGCGCCAAATTCAAATAACAGTTGGCAGGATTCGGGTTAAGGGGAACATTTTTTGAAGGTCGCGATCGGCAAAAAGTCAATCACAGACGTTGAAAATGAAGAACCGTTTGACGACATTGGACATTGCTTATCTTATTCATGATCTCCGACAGAAGTAAGTGTGGATCTTTCTCTGTTTTAAATTGTAAATTGAGTTTACTGTGTGTGTATAATTAAGATTGGGGTTTTTAATGTATTAACTGTTAATTCCAGATTGGTAGGACTGCGTGTAGACCAGATTTATGATGTCGACAAGAAAACATACTTGATTCGTCTTGTGAAATCTGGAGGAGTTAAGAAAGTTCTATTGCTGGAGTCAGGAACGAGATTTCATACAACATCTTTCGAATGGCCCAAAAATCCCGGTAAGAGTAATGAAACTTGGTAATAATATGTACTTGAAGAATGTGAAGAATGAGAAGTCTGGCTTTGTATTATATTTGTAGCTCCATCAGGGTTTTCGATGAAACTGCGAAAACATCTGAACAATAAAAGGCTAGAAAAAATACAGTTAGTAGGAGCTGACAGAATTGTTGATCTACAATTTGGAACAGATGCCGTGGCCCATCATATATTGCTTGAATTGTATGACAAGGGAAACATACTTTTAACGGATAATAACTACACAATCCTTAGTTTATTGCGGCCACGCATACTAGGGGAAGAAAGGTATTCAACTCATGTCTGGTCGGCTTGTGATGGTCAAACCTTCACTGTAATTACTAATCATAAGTGACTTAAAATCTAGGCTTGCTGCACATGAGAAATATGCCGTTGAAAAGGCTAAACAGGATTTTTCCCTTGACCGAAGCCAAATAGAAAATGTTCTTAAAGGCATTACTTCTGGAACTTTACGCGAAGTATTTCTGTCCAAAGTGGAATTCGGTCCCGCTTTATTTGCTCATGTCTTAAAATCAGTTGATCTGACCCCACAGACTAAAATTCCTGGGTTGATAGAGACTGATGTTAAGTTCCAGTAAGAATAATTCGTTATACTATTTTTATAATGCTAACTTGTAAAGTTTTGAAAGCTTTATTGTCAGTTTTGATTCTGTTTTAGAGCAACGGTTGATAAACTATTTCAAGCTTTCGAAACAGGAAGGGAACTGCTCGAAAATATTTCAGATAGTCGAGGATTTATTACCATTACTAAACCGAGCAATATAGCGGACAAACAACCTAAAGCTGAAACTACCACCACAGAAAAAGGAGAAGAGACGATATTCTACGACCAGTTTCATCCTAGTGTGTTACTGAAAAGCTTTGAAAATGAAAAAATTTTGGAATTTGAGAGTTTTGATGAAGCGGTAGACGACTTTTTCTCAAAAATAGAATCACAAAAGTTGGACATGAGGCAACTTCAGCAGGTATGCCAGTATATATTACTTGATATTTCAGACTTGTCAGTTGTCATTCAACTACTAAACTATCTGAAGGAAAGAGATGCAATCAAAAAACTTGAACGAGTCAAATTAGACCAACAGAAGCGACTCCAAGAATTGCAAGAAGGCCAAGAAGCAGACAAGCAAAAAGCAGAACTGATTACTGTTAATCAAACATCTGTGGACATGGCTATTTCTACACTCCGCAAGTTAGTTGCCAACCAAATTCCTTGGGATACTATTGAAGAACAGTTGAAGGAAGCAAGGTCAATTGGGGATCCTTTAGCCTCCATGATTTCAAAAATTAACTTGAAACAAAATAAAATTACCCTTTGCCTAAGGTGAGTTAAGGATTTTTCAACAACCGAATCACGAAAACGAGCTGAAGTTGGAAGTAAAAATACATATTTTGTTTCTAGCGATCCCTACGATGAGACTGAGTCCAGTATGAACATCGATATAGACTTAAACCTATCCGCATTCGCTAACGCTACGAAATACTTTGACTTAAAGAAAGCATCCGCTAAGAAAGAAGAAAGAACATTGGAGTCTCAAGGTAAAGCTCTAAAATCAACTGAAAAGAAGACAATGGCCACCTTAAAAGAAGCAGCAACAATACACTCCATTAAGAAAGCTCGAAAAGTTCTATGGTTTGAAAAATTCAAGTGGTTTGTTACATCGGAAAACTTCTTGGTCATTGGAGGCAGAGACGCGCAGCAAAACGAATTGCTCGTAAAAAAGTACCTTCGACCGAGAGATGTGTACATGCATGCAGGTAAATTGTAGTTTAAAATAACACAAAATTCAACAAATGCACTGTTACAATTGATACATGAATGTTCAAACTGGCTCTATTATAAACAGATGCTCATGGGGCTCCCACTCTTATAATAAAAAATGATAATCCTGCAGAAGATGTTTCTCCCAAAAGTTTAAACGAAGCTGGCGTTTTTGCGATATCTGCAAGGTGATTACTCTGAAAAATGCAATAACTCAATTTACAACTTTATGTCTAACTTTCTGATTTTTATATTCGAATTATAGTGGCTCATGGGACAGCAAAGTTGTAACCAGCTCTTGGTGGGTATGGGGTGATCAAGTATCTAAATCTGCACCAACTGGAGAGTATCTACCAACAGGATCTTTTATGATTCGTGGCAAGAAAAATTATTTACCTCCTTGTCAGTTGGTGTTAGGATTTGGGTTTCTTTTTCGGCTCACGGATGATTGCATTGAAGCTCATAAAAACGAAAGAAGTCGAAGGGCTGTTAATGAACCTTTGAATGATCAACCTGCTACATCGGAGCAAGATGTAAATGTTAAACATTCAATTTGCAGATGAAGGTGTGGAATTTAGCTCTGATGGTAGTATATGCATGATTATGATTACTATAATAGGAAGAAGAATTGCTGGAAGAAGAATTTCCAGATACTCATGTTGATGTAAAATTAGACGGTGACAGAGTTCGTACACGTTTAAAGTCTTCAATGAGTGAAAACGACAATGCAGCTCCTCAAGACGAAGAGGAGTCAGAATTCTATGTTACTTCTGGTCTCCCGGCTGTGAATTCTAGCGTACAGAAAATAAAAAATAAACAGAAAAAGGCTAACAAAAATGAGAAGACTCAGGCCAAGAACCAGAAGTCAGATGGCATAAAAAAGAAATTACCAGTTGTTTCTGAGCCATCCGAGGGTGAAGATTCATCAAAACCCAAAAAGAGAGGACAACACGGTAGGCAAAAAAAGTTGAAGGAAAAGTATAAGTTTCAAGATGACGAAGAACGTCAAATGAAAATACAGCTACTTCGGGTAACAAGATTAGTAAAATTAGTGAATGCGACAGTTTTATGGCATATTTGTGAAGTGTTTTCTCAATTTGATTATGACATCTAACAGACTGGTCAAATAGCCAACTTAAAAGATTCTGTTTCCGCTGATACGACTAAATCGGACTTGTCTGAGGGAGAAGAAAACGATGAGACACAAAGGATACCAGAACTGCAAGACGATGTTTCTTCAAATACTAAACCACCTGCAGATTTTAACTCGGCTGATGTTGATTGCGAAGATCCGAAAGTTGAAGAAAACCCAGAGGAAGGCGTAGAAGCTGAAGAGTCGCATGAAACCGAATTAGATCTCCTAAAGTCTCTAACAGGTATTAGCACGTGCACAAAAGCGAATTTAATCAGGATTCCCGAATTGTCCAAGATCGGATTCTGATTTGAAGTACTATTTTGTGAATGCAGGTTCTCCTCTTGAAAACGATGAACTGTTGTATGCAGTACCCGTTGTTGCACCATATGCAACCCTTCAAAATTACAAATTCCGCATTAAAATGACACCAGGTATGGTTCTAATTATCGATTTTTTGAATTTTTATCTTGCAGTCAAGTGCAGACTAGGATTAAGTACCTTGTGTTGCATCACTCTTTATGAACCTATCCTATGACATGTATTTCAGGAGCAACTAAGAGAGGAAAAGCTGCAAAAATGGCTCTGGAATCGTTTTTGAGGGACAAGGAAGCTACCCCACGCGAAAAAGATTTGATCAAAGCTGTAAAGGATCAAGACTTGGCAAGAAATTTTCCTGGGAAAGTTAAGCTATCCAATATTATCCGAGAGAAAAAATAACATGTGATAAAATTTGCAATATATTAAGATAATCCTTAATAATTAATTAAATGAAGTTGACCCGTTGAATTTCGATCTAATTTAGTTGAAAATAGTTAAACAGTGGTGTTGCGAATTCCGATTCCAATGTCTCGGCTTCCCCGACATTTACCAGATATATGTTTCATTGTGGCCCGTGTGAGATGACTTCATTCTTTGCGGGAACCATTACCTCAGTAATAACAAACTTCTTTTTCTGACGAGTACAAAATTCACTGCCGAGTCTACAACTTTTAAGAACAATCTGAGGGCAATACGAGATCAGATGAGCCTTTAAATTCCGGTTATTATCGTCCTGCGGTTTCAACAATCTTTAAGTTCGGAAATGAGGAGTGAAAGCTAGGCTGGTGCAATGGAGAGAACTAAAGTGCGACAAGATTGTCTGGATTAGCCATAGGTACATTGCATTGCATTGTTACGGTTTGTTGCAAGTACTAGCGGGTACTACTTCAATCCACTGGTGAGCCATAATGAACTAGATTATTCAAGATGAGAAAAAGACCCCGTTTACAGAATATAATTATACTTATACTCGGCTCAGTTTTACTAATTGGGTTATGGTTGTTGTCATCACGGGTGTCTCATCCTTCATTTCGAAGACAATTATCTCTTCCCAACCTTGTTAAGGAGTTAGTAACTTCAGAAAATCATCGTACTGTAGTGGAAAATGATGTTGATGAATTCAATGACATTCCTGAAGGAGCAATCTCCTACTTATCCATGGAGGACTTATTCGAGTATCAGTCCGCATTCAAGATATCGCTGGAAAAAGAAATTCGTGATAGGAGAGGAGGGGGTGGCTTGGTCAACAGGGGAATTAATCCTGTAAAGCCAGCTGAGAAAGTAGATAGTCGACTGTGTCAAATGGAAAATTGCTTCGACTTCGAAAGATGCCAAAATGATTTTCGAGTTTATGTGTACCCACCTGATAAGTTTGTTCCTATAAGTACGACTTACGAAAAGATTTTAAATCGGATAATGTCATCCCCTTACTACACAACGGATCCACAAGAAGCGTGTCTGTTTGTTCTCAGCATTGACACGCTTGATAGAGACTCCCTGAGTCATGATTTTGTGCGAAACTTAGGTACAAGACTCCAAAAGTTGCAGGTTAAATTAATTAATTAATAAATGTTTGATTAGATTTACAATAACGAGTTTGAAAAAGAGATTTCAAAACTATGTGCTCTATTATTACAGTATTGGAACAACGGGGAGAATCATATTATTTTTAACCTATACGCTGGAACTTGGCCTGACTATAATGAAACAGAACTTGGATTTGATACTGGGAAAGCTATATTAGCCAAAGCATCTATGTCCTTCGACCAATTCAGAACAAATTTCGACATATCACTTCCTCTTTTTCATCCATCACATCCAGAGAAAGGAGACGAGCTAGGAAGTGCGATAACAAACGAATTTCCAACAATCAAAAGACACCTCATAGCTTTTAAAGGTATGAAGTATTCTGGTCTTATTGTTAAAATTTAAGAGAGGTGAACATCTTCTAATACGAATAATTTACCCTAACCCTCTATTTTGTTTGTCGTCGGTTGTTTAGGAAAAAGGTACGTGTATGGTATTGGTTCTGAAACAAGGAATTCTATTTACCATTTGCACAATGGAAACGATATTGTAATGGTGACAACCTGTAAGCACGGAAAAAACTGGAAGGAAATGAAAGATGACCGCTGTGATGCTGATAACAAGGAATATGAAAAGTAAACACTTTAAATTAGCTCTTCGCCTTTATATGATAAATGCCAACTTATCCTTTGGATTTCTTTCTTAGATATGACTATGAAACTCTATTGATTAACTCAACCTTCTGCCTGGCTCCACGAGGACGACGCTTAGGTTCGTTCAGGTTTCTAGAAGCTCTTAAGGCTGGATGCATTCCTGTACTACTTTCAAATGGATGGGTTCTTCCTTTCTCGGAAGTAATCGATTGGCCTGCAGCAACAATTGCTGTTGATGAGAGATCATTGCTTCAAACGCTGGAGATAGTTAGATCTATCGACAAAACGCGAATATTTCAAATGAAGCAGCAAACACAGATTTTATGGAATCAGTATTTATCGTCTGTGGAACGAATCGTTGAAACTACTTTCGAGGTTGAACACATGCATTACGGATGCTATACTGATTAATGAGTGACTATCTAATATCAATCCATAATGTTTAAACTGAAACCGCAGATAATGAGAGATCGTATAAAGCGACAAGGATGCAGGGATAGTGAAATATGGAACAGTGCACCTGGTGCATTGTCGATTGATATGAGCTACGGTGATGATTTAGATGAATTTCCGTTTTTCCACTTCGGAAATTCCAGCTCATTAAAAGCCAACTATACTGCCATCATCCACGTTCAGTCTTCTTCTTCTGGTGCTAAATCTTTCAAAACTTTCTCGAACTCGCCATTATTTAAGTTAATTAGGAATATAGGAAAAAGTCGATACTTGTCCAAGGTATATACAATTGTTGTAATAATTTAGCTCATGCAGAGATAAAGGTTCGGGTTCTTTCTTGTTTAATCTGAAATATTGTTTATTTTTCAGGTCATAGTTGTTTGGAACAGTAATCGACCTGTCCCAACTGAATGGCCTGAGATGCATGTTCCAGTATCTGTCAGGCGTGCTCCATCAAGTTCTGTGTCCCAACGATTTTTTGTTGAAGGAATAGATACTGACGCTGTAAGTTAATTGAATATTATTATCGAGTGAAACATGGTTAATTTACATTTAATTAACATTTTGCTTTCAGGTATTTTCAATTGAAGAGGACGTGAACCTGATAGCGGAGGAGTTAGATTTCGCTTATACAACTTGGCGAGCATTTCCAGACAGAATTGTTGGATACCAATCAAGATCGCATTTTTGGAGTGATCCAAAGGTACTATTATTTAATAGGCTAAAACTAAAACTAATACTAAAATATCCGTGCTCCATGCATGGATGCTCTAATGTTTTTATCTCTCAGGAGCAATGGAGATATTCATCTAAACTCACAAATGACTACAGCATAATATTGAACGGAGCAGCAATATATCACGTTTATTACAATCACATGTACTGGACTAAAATTCCTCCTGCCGCTTTAATGGTGATTGAATCTCTTCAAAACTGTGAAGACATCGCGTTTAACATACTAGTCGCAAAAATTACCCGGAAGCCCCCAATTAAGTTAACTCTTAAGAAAGCTCCCAAGGACACATTCAGCCGGTATTTATTTCTGAACTTTAGAATATGTTATTAACCTTATTATCTTTTTGACTTATATTCTAACTTCTAACAAAATTCTAAATTGACTTTCTCAGGTCATCAGTAGCAGATCAAGAGCGGATGAATCAGAGACACGCTTGTCTCAACGAGCTTGCAGATATTTATGGATCCATTCCATTAAAACGGTCAAAGATTCGAATGGATCCTATTCTTTTTAAAGATCCAGTCAGTAATCTCAGAAAGAAATACCGGCAACTAGAAATAGTCAGCTAGTTCTTTTAACAGCTATTTACATTAAGTCACTGATATATGATATCAAGATTGTATTCTAACTATTCCAAACTTTTGCCAATAAGTATTCCATTAAGATTATTTCAAATGTTTTAATATTATTATCTCATGAAAAGGCATCTACTTATCTGCACTATAAAAATATTGTTAAGCTTTCAAAACTGTAAACCCAGTTAAGGCCCCAGTATAATGACAAATCAATAAAAAACCTTGTCTGAAAATAACATGGACTCATTAAGTGTATAAGCTCAGGTCCCCTATATAATATATCACTTTCAAGGGCCTCTGTCAGTGTTGGTGGTAGTGTAAGAAAAGTATCATAATATCGGATGCTGCGACCCTACGGAACAAAGATGCTGAGCTGAGATTGACTTGATAGTATTGCATGAGAGAGAGATGACGTATGCAAAGTATTAGTAGAAGGAGTGGAATAAAGTGAGACACTTGAGAGAGTGAGGCTCGCTCACGAGAACTCTCGGTATGACCGATTGCAACTTGTACGGAGAGTGTGAGTGGCGTTGCTGGTGTTGCTTGTGAAGAGACCGAGTGGTGGGTAGCCATTGTGCTACTCCTTCCACTGCCGTTGTGACTATTGTTTACATACGAGAGAGACGAGGTTGATGTTGCAGGCAGAGAGAGAGGTGTCTGCTTCATACATGTATACAACACGACCGAACGACAACTCTCCCAGTTTATTGTATTACCATCAACGGGTTTGTATAGTAGTAGTAGTGAATTAAACTATTAACTGCTGCTGCTGCTGCTGTGGTGGTGGCTGTGTTAGGTCATCTTCCTCAGAATCCCTTCTGAGTAACATTTTGACTGACGAATAAATATCGAGTGACGAATTGCTGCGTAACTTTTACCGATCCACACCCTCTCGTCGTCCTCTTTGAGGCGAATAGTGCACACTTACACTTGTACAGTGGTGGTGGTGGGAGCGTTTTTTAGATTAGGAATTGGGATTTTATTGATTTGACGGGGAAATGGCGTACCAGATGCATGGAACTGCTTCCCGTGGAGGTGAGTTTGGATTTGAAATAGGGTTTTGTGGGTTGTAAAGTGTAGTAGTAGTAATGGAGGAATAGATTGTGGTATTGTTTATTAAGGTGACAGCCGTGATATAGTGAATGACAGGTCTCGGTGGGGGTGTGTAAGTATTAAGTATGATAAGTAACAAGTGTTTATTGGTATATTTCGACAGGGAAAGAAGCAGATACGATTATGTGGCAGCAAGGGGGCTACAGCGTTTTGGACTCCGGGGTCCAATCTGGAGCGACGACGGGCGCTCATTCAGTTCGCGAGGAGGAACTTGATGACCCTCTTCTGTTTGACTTGGATTCTCAGGGCTACACGGGGTTCACTCCGGATCAAGTGGATGGTACGGAAATTACATATGAACTGAAAGACTAAATAAAATTTTATTTGGAATTTGACTTAATTTGGGATATATTTTTCATTTTAGAAATGAACACCGAGTTGAATATCACGCGATCTCAGCGAGTTCGGGCAGCTATGTTTCCTGAGACGTTAGATGAAGGAGTGGAGATCCCATCTACACAGTTTGATCCTACACAACCGACCGCTGTGCAGAGATTGGCTGAACCATCGCAAATGTTGAAACACGCTGTGGTCAACTTGATTAACTACCAGGTAGGAATAGTTAAATACGAAACTTACTGGCAGGTGTGATAGGATGAGATTACAATTTTTAAACCGAATGTGTAGGATGACGCTGATTTGGCCACTCGAGCGATTCCAGAATTGATTAAGTTGCTGAATGATGAAGATCAGGTTGTAGTTTCGCAAGCTGCAATGATGGTACATCAATTGAGCAAGAAAGAAGCTTCAAGACATGCCATCATGAACTCACCACAAATGGTTGCAGCTTTGGTACGGGCAATTTCCAGTTCTAATGATTTGGAGACAACCAAAGGAGCTGTTGGAACGCTTCATAACTTGTCACACCATCGACAAGGGTTACTTGCCATCTTCAAAAGTGGAGGAATTCCTGCTCTTGTAAAACTTTTGAGCTCCCCTGTTGAAGCAGTTTTATTTTACGCTATTACAACTCTTCATAACTTGCTTCTTCACCAAGAAGGTATCCACCGCAGATTGCAAAGCTATTTTAGTATCTATAAACTATAATGCATGATGAAAACTTTTCATTTTGTGCTTGTAGGTTCCAAAATGGCTGTAAGGCTTGCTGGGGGTTTGCAAAAAATGGTCTCACTTCTTCAACGAAATAACGTCAAGTTTTTGGCCATTGTTACTGACTGTCTGCAAATATTGGCATACGGTAACCAAGAAAGCAAGTTGATCATATTGGCTTCACAAGGACCAGTAGAGTTGGTTCGAATCATGAGATCTTACGATTATGAGAAGCTTCTGTGGACTACATCTCGAGTTTTGAAAGGTATTAATGAATATAGTTACAAAAAAGCATTGTGAAGTGTCTTTGCGAGAACTAAATCGAATCTTTCACTCTAGTGTTAAGCGTGTGCAGTAGCAACAAGCCTGCAATTGTAGAAGCTGGAGGAATGCAAGCTCTTGCCATTCACTTGGGTCATCCTTCACAGAGATTAGTTCTCAACTGCCTGTGGACACTAAGAAACTTGTCTGATGCTGCTACGAAAGTTGTAAGTATTGTGCCTAATTGCTAACTCAAATCCTTGTATTGGTTCTAATAGTATAATTATATTATAACTTGAAGGATGGACTGGAAGGTCTTCTTCAAAGTTTGGTGACATTACTGTCATCAGAAGACGGGAACATTGTCACTTGCGCGGCAGGAATACTGTCCAATCTTACCTGCAACAACCAACGAAACAAAGTTGTTGTCTGCCAATTGAACGGCATTGAAGCTCTGGTAAGAACCGTTCGGGCAGCTGGTGAGCGAGAGGAAATCACTGAACCAGCAGTGTGCGCTCTGCGACATCTGACTTCTCGACATCCTGAGTCAGAAATGGCACAAAATGCGTCGAGTAAGTAATTTCTCTTGTTTGTTTCATTTGCTGTTTTAATATCGTAATGTTAATTTTAATATCAATTTATGTTTTAGGACTGTGCTACGGCATTCCAGTTGTTGTGAAGTTAATGCAGCCACCTTCTCGATGGCCCTTGATTAAAGCAGTAATTGGCTTGATTCGAAACCTGGCTCTGTGCCCAGCTAACCATGCTCCTCTGAGAGAGAATGGAGCTATTGCTAGACTCGTCCATCTTTTGATGCGGGCCTATCAAGATTCCCAGCGTCGAACGTCTGTTTCTAGCGGAGGAAGTTCTGCCATTTACCCTGATGGAGTTCGAATGGAAGAAATTGTTGAAGGAACTGTTGGCGCTTTACATATTTTAGCGCGTGAAGCCCATAACAGAGCCCAAATTCGTGGAATGAACGTTATTTCCATTTTTGTCCAGGTACAGGAATTAGGGGAAACCCTCATGAAGGGATGTTTGTTTATGAATTATAAGCTAAGCTCTAACGCTTGTTTTAAACAGTTGCTGTACCATGAACTGGAAAATATTCAAAGAGTTGCCGCTGGAGTTCTTTGCGAACTTGCTGCAGACAAAGAGGGGGCTGACATGATTGAAAGAGAAGGAGCTACAGCACCTCTAACTGAACTTCTTCATTCTCGAAATGAAGGAGTTGCAACTTACGCAGCTGCCATCCTCTTCCGCATGTCCGAAGACAAGCCTCCAGATTACAAGAAGCGATTGTCCATGGAGCTTACCAATTCCTTGTTTGATAGGGAATCCATGTGGGGACATGACATGGGAGCTGCTCCTCCAGATTTCCAGGTAAAGAACATTTGTTGATACTTTTAATGTTGTATGCTATATTTTCAGCTACACTCTTGCATGTCTAACATTGCTATAATTTAATTGTTTATGAAACACTACTTAGTTAAATACTAATATTTTCAACATTTTATATGTTAAACCACATTATCAACCTAACCCCATAGACGTTTGGAAAAATGCATGCACATTAACGTTTGTTTCATTGCTTTATTTTGATTTTCGGCACCACTTTTATTTTAATAGGACATTATGTCACCAGACCAAGTATTTGACACTCCTGTTTCGTATTCTGGCAACAATCAACCTTCAATTCCCAGTAACTATAAAGGTTTGTTTTATTTTTTATTATTTCATTTAATCGTACTTCCTCTACGTTATTTTTTCACATCTTTTCTTTACATCCATCTCAATTTATAAATGCAATGCGTAGGATTTGGGGATGCTGGAGTAATGGACTTTAATTTCGATGGTATGGACGTCGATAGTTTTGACACCCCACAAGTTCCACCTCAACCTCCAGCAGATGGAAATCAAGATGCCGCTTGGTATGATACTGATTTGTAAAGTGATCGCAGCAAAATTCAGTATCTTGTATTAATCATTCGACTATTTCGTTATATTCCGTTTCTACTACTGCAATCAGATTGTTAGACAGTAACTTAAAGCTGATAATAATCAGTTGTGTTACCCACTGACGGCCATTCCGTATTCGAAATGTCTTTTCTTTAATTTTAAAATTTATTCTTATGTTAGCTCTAGTTTCCAATCGCAGACTTAAATTCAAAATTGACTGATTTATTCTGCAATGCCATCAATCAGTTTTACAATCATTTATTTATATCGTCGTTGTGAAATGCTTAACAGTAGTTTCCGAAGAATATTTCTATGTAACGTTCCTACTTATTTTAAAAGATGTGTTGCATCTAAGAACTAAGATTCCATCGAAGTAAAATTATTGTCAAGCCATACCACTGTGTAGTGTTCTTTCCGTAGAAAATATCTAGCAAACCATGCATCAAAACACTACTTAAATTATTTATCAGAGGCATATTGTGTCGATAAGACTTTTTTACTTCCAATCTATTGTTATTATTAAATACTTGAACAGTGTTTGTACTCGTCTTTATCATAACAGTGATTCGATTTTAAATAAATTGGTATTCGTACTTAATGGTTCACTTCATTACAACCGCTTTATTACATTTATTGACTTCAGGGGCACTGAAAGGCATAGCTGATTTCGTCACTGGTAAAGATGATTTTTGTTCATAAATGCCTAATTCACATGATCATACTTTCATACTAATGAATAGGAAAATGCTCTGTACAACAATATAAAATGACTAACAAATAGATACGACAAAGGGAAACTGCATAGCTTGTTCCTATGAGGCGCTTCAAATCAACTAAAAAACGAATAATCACATTAAGTTACGTTCACAATATTTAGTTATTACGGTTATCAGATACTCACTTTTGTGGAGGAGGGCCAAAGAGGTTACCACTCTGCTTAGATACAGCTCTTGACGGAGCAAATCCCAGTATTTTTTGAACATTCTACACATTTAATAAAGTTGATTACGAGGTTACGAATACACCAGATAAATGCAACAGTTCGTATTGTATCGTATCGTTCAATCAGTAAGCTAACGTACCTGTCTTATAGCCATAGTGCATAGAATATACAGAAATATGAAAGAGCAATCCGTATAGTCGCTTCCAGGAAGATTTCTGTGAGAGATTCCCTGCAGAAATCCAATCGGGATGAACGGAAGCTTCGCTACAATTCTTCCATCAAATCTACACAAACGATTCAAGCAATTATTATACTCGTTCTGGAACATTTAGTCGTAGTCAAATCACTGTAAACTTGCATGGAGTTGAAAATAGAGAGTAACGCAGTAAAGACGATTCCGATGGCAAGCATGGATCTCATTTTGAAAAGAGACAAGTCGCGTGTGTTGGTCTTGAGCTTTTCCTCCTCCCTTTCCAATTTTTTCTTACTGTTCTTCAGCATTGTCGACTCTCCTGTCGTCTCTTTCCGCTTTTCCACTACAAGAATTTACCAATAATTCGTTGTTATTTACTGGAATATTACCTTTACTTCATCAATATTGTCATAAAATCGTATACGATCAACTACACTTACACTTCTTGCATTGCCTCTCCACCTCAGTCTTAAGTTTCTGGTACTTATCTGTCCGATAAACCATCAGCCATGTCAAGCCTGCAATCAATTCAATCAGTCTTCAACATATGCTTCAACTGCCCTTCAACTGATTATGAGGTCTTATCTTACAATATGCTCTTACCTTCACCAAAGAAAGCAGTAACCACTGAAATAAATACGATGAGCAGAGTATCTGACCACATTTTAGAGACCGGCTTGTTTGTACACCGTTTGCCACTCCGAATTAATATCGAAACTTTACTTTAGAAGACTTTTAGGGTTTCTCTGTTAATTCAGGGCTAACTGGGCGAGTTCGCGAGTTGTTCCTGATTCCTTGGACTTACGGGCAAGTGAACGATGAGGTTGTGGTTGTATTGCTGGAGAGAGTTTGAGTGAAGTTGTGTCTCCCACACAGCTGGGGAGACTTGACACTCTTTCCCTTTTATGTAGCTTACAGCCTGCGACTTTCACTCGTAGTGAAAGGGAATAGGTGACCAGCATCATTCATGATTAATAATTATGCATAGCTTTACTCATTACTTGAAGCCCTAATACAGTTGGAGTTAGCTGTTGGGTATGATTATACCGGTGGGTAACGTTGTAATAAGCTTTGCAGCTATTGCAACTCATTGTAAGTGGTTTCTCCATGTGAAAGCCCTGAAAGCCCAAGCCGTCTCTATTTTAACCAAAAGCAGCATGTAAAATGCAACATGCGTATCGATTCGTACATTTTGAATTATAGTACTCATTGGCATTGTCATTGTGTGGTAGTAATAATCATTTGGGTTTGAAGTATTTTATGTTAATAATATTTTGCGTTGCATTTCACATACAATCTTGTGCGAGAACCAACTTTATGCAAGATAATATGGAGGTAATGGAGGATGTAGATATGGAATTCTAAACTAAAGTGGGTTTAATTCTTGGCACACACCACAGCCTAATGGTTTTTTATGTACTGAAAAACTCGTTAAATGGTTGGAATGATTGTGTGCCCAATAATTCTTTGCATCAAGTTTCATTCTGGACTACTTTCTGGAGTACGTGCAGTTAACGGGAAGTCGCTTTGACATGCATTAACTACTTGTGATATATGATTTTGCGACTTATGAGACATTTAGAACATTACATAGATAAACATGCTGGTGATAAGGAAAGTGTGATATATGTAAAGCTGAGAGTCTCATAATATGCGATGAGGAATGAATGAGAGCACACAGGAACAGGTGCACCGACAAGTATGATAGGGTAGCAGCCTAAGGCTTCATTCTTCTACGTGGAAATTACTCACCTGCCTGCATGCCACCACTAACTGTCAACCATTAAGAATCCTTACCTTAGTCCCTCACCTGTTGTTAACGCTATCCCCGATCATCTGCCTCCCAACCACTCCAGCTATTGCAGCTACGAACGGAAGTTTTACAAGAATTGATGCCTCATGCACGAAGGTGGTGTTTGCAATGGTGTATGTATTGTCTCTCGCCTATAGATAGTAGATAGGTTGCTGGTCGGGTTCTAGTTTTAGAAATTTTGTAGATTAAATGGCTGATAGGATGAATAATATGTCAGGTTGCTAGTTGGACTTTTCATTTTTTCAATGAAGGTGTGGTGGTGACTGCTTATTCAAATAACAATTAAGCTAATCCGTCAAGAAACTGTGTCAAGCGTAAAAGATCCTTGTCAAAGGTATGGAGCCAAATGGTTCTGCAGAAGGACCTCAGGGCAAAACTTGGGTTCAATTCAGTGAAGAAAATGAAACAGAAAACTCCCAAACCTTGAAGGATACTAATAAGAATGTGGCACCTGCTGTGATTGAGCCTTCCGTGGAAATTCATTCATCAGCCGGACCCAAATCTCTTCCTGTCAATAATGTCCACTCTGGGAATCTCCAAACGGTTGAACTTCACAATTCATTAGAGAATAATGTACACGCCGGTTCAACTACAAACAATCCGGTACCAGGTAGTACCTCTGCTAGAGGAACTGCTAATGGAAGTCGCAGAAATAACTCCGGATTCAGTATGTTATATGATCTATATAATATTGTACTACAATTAATGGCAGCTTATGAAATATTGTGAGTCATTGTTGATATTTTTAACATAAGCGAACGGAGATGTCATCGTGTCTATATTGCCCGTGAATACGCGTTGGCCCTGGGTGACTCCTGCTTCTTTTCGACCCGAGCTTGTTCCTGAAGAACTTATGGTAAATACCATGATATTGAGTATTAAAATTGAAGATCCTAAGTCATACGCGTATTCAGTTCTGCAAGCAAAATCTCATTTGTTTGCTTCTTCTGTAGGCACCTGGATTAACTCTAACGGTGGAAGAATACGTCCATGCCATGGAACTATTAACATCCGACGTGCGATTCAATGCTTACACAGTTTGTTACAAGCGTTTGCTGGCATCTTGGCTCAGTGCAGCATTCTTCATACTTCTCATCATTCTCTTCTCTGGAGTAATGGGCATCCACCTTTTTGCTCTTGGAATCTCTTGGCTCATTATTAATGCTGCTGCAGTGTTCTTCTGCATGTACCTTAAGATAAAAGTATGCATAGCCTTCTTCTCATGAATTTAATGATATATCAGCTTCATTAACTGACAGTTGTCTGTACTTAATTATTTCAATAGATCAATCAAGGATTAGAAAGATGTATGGCGAGAGTTAACAAGCAATTTCTGAAGCACAAGTTAATTGTCGGATTGGATGACAGAGGAAGAATTAGTTGCCATAAAGTTCATCTATGCTTCATCTATTTCGACCCAAATGAATGCACTGTAAGTTCTTTAGCAAGGAATAGGCTTATTCCGATGATTCATTTTTATTGCATCGAGCAATTGTTCTGTATCTTTGTTGTGTGCAAATTAGAAACGATTAGAACAAGTCATCGACGGATCACAAGACAAACAAAGGATGCAGAACCACTTGGACGCACAAGACGTGGAAATTGTTATCACTGGAGCACAAAATACTACACGAATTCCTCAGAAACAGGTGAGTATGACAGCTAGTTTGCAACAGATTTCTTATATGCCTTAGCTTGTTAACCATTTAGATCGGTATAGTTGATTCAGTTATTGAATTGTTTGAGGTACGGTTTAATTAAGGGTTGGGATAAAGTAGAAACTTGAAATGTTGTGAGAAGTAAAGACAATATTGCATAAACTCTTGACATGCACCAGACAAGAGCAATTAAAGCAAGAATTTAAACTTTCACCCATGTTCCGCACGAAAACATCCAAGTTGTAGAGGAAAAACAAATTACTGTTACTGCTGGGACAAAATAAAATTGTCTTTCTGATTTCTGGGATTCTTATTGTTTTTACTTCTCAAGACAATTCATGGAAATCGATTTCAAGCATTTAGTTTTGGCTTCTTTATGTACTTTTGGGTGATTTACTGCTTTCCTCTGCAGAAAGGGGAACGAGTGTACTTGAGGTACGTTCAGAGATGGGCAAAGGACTATTTAAGACGACGACTGGACTGGACCGCAGGGGACAACGGCGAAAATCCCACAGCAATTCGACATCTGACTTCTTCTCTTTGCCCGTGCCAATATGTTGAAGAATACCTTCGACACAAGCCCGTTTCTCAGGCTGAAAATTCATGTTCCTGGTGGTTCCCTTGCTTGCCTCAGTCTCAGCCGAGAACTTAAAAAGCAATCCCAATTGTGCTAAGTTATTACTTAGACCATCAATAGTTCATACTATTAGCGTGTGTTGCAATTAGCAATTCTATTTCAATTTGATTCTAGCGAGACATTATTGTATAAAATTAGATAGAAAATGTTTCAAACTACAATATCAACTCTCATTTCCAGAAGAGATAAATTCAAGATTATCCACTCCCTGTAAGTTGAACTACTTGAAACAAGAAGCTTTAGACATTTTTCTATAGATCTGTTAGAGCACAGTTATAGTATATACCAAATCAGGAGCACTAAAACTACTTCCGAGGGAATGCACATTAAAACACCCTTCAAACATATCCTGCAACACGCCTTTCCAGCACTGTTTGAACTTGGTGAAAGCAATAATCTCGAACGAGAATCACACAACAGGTGCATTTTCCCATAACTTTCACATCTTCCAGTTTCATCATCACAATATTCATACGCGTCGTTCAAAGCA
>Ga0194135_10000869_pt1 | contig 17738 bp, 17 predicted proteins | sample LitLau_LLRF_2013_FD_134024 | JGI IMG/M metagenome (GOLD analysis project Ga0194135, IMG submission 134024) | Freshwater sediment microbial communities in response to fracking from North America - Little Laurel Run_MetaG_LLRF_2013 (version 2) | ecosystem: Environmental > Aquatic > Freshwater >...
CGCCTCGGTGGCTCAGCTCCTACGCTTCGTCTTCATCGATCGCCTTCCGCCTCCTCCTCAGTTGCGCACTCTCTTCTGACTCGCATCCTCGTCGTCGTCACTCCAAGGACATCACGGCAACCCAGAGAACGTTCCAGAAGAGACATCAACTTCAAAATATGCTCAGGCTCATGAATGGCACGAGAGTGACATGAAAGCACATGAAAAAATAGAGCAATAATAATAATGGTAAAGTGATTGAGGGTTGGGAAGGGGATGGAAAGTTGGTGCATAGGGAGAGTGTAATAGAGGGATGGGTTATTACATGTTAAAAGTACAAGTGTGCTTGTTTAGGTGAAATGAGGTGATGATGAGAAAGTTCCTTTCGTGAGAGTAGAGAGGCAGATTGAGACGGAGATCTTGGGATGGACTGTACACAAGGTCAAGTTGATGGCACTTGGTACAATCGACTTAAATTGAGGGGAGGGGGGGGAGAAATACTGAGATAAGTTACTATGCATGGAATGGCAATATTTAAAGCGTTTGAGTTAGAGCAATAAAGTTACATTAAAAATATAACACATAAATGTAATATTCATTTCCAAGTTCCAAAGCGTGTACGTAACGTATATAAGGTATTGGATTACCACTCAGCCCTTCCAGAACTCCAGATAAGTACAGACATAGAACATGATAACCTCAATGGAGATGACGAGCTTGCTCATGTGACTCAAGCTAAGCTTACGCATCAGGAAAGGACGCTGGAGAGAAATCATTGTCACGCACTCTCAATGGCCTCAATCCCTTTTTCACTTTCTACAAGACATCGTGGTACTACGCACAGGGAACCGGTTTGAGAGCGAGGACGGGGTGAGACGAGATCGAGTTCCCGCGCGCCAAATTCACTTTCAAATTCGGCTCCGCGAAACATCTTTAATTGAGATTTGTTTCATAACTTCGGAACTGTCGGCACCTTCGCTGCTCCTTCGCTGCCAATTACTTCCAGTATTACCACCAATGTATTTAATTCATTGTTAGCCCACTTTTGGTGTTATCAAGTGTTTCGGTGCTGCTCCTTGTTCTACTAATAGAAAAGTTGACATAAATCATGACCACTGGAGCGTATCGCTTGGGGTCTCAAATGAGGAGAAATGTTAGGAGACCGGTTGGACGGGAGTCTTGGCTTATCGTCTTGTCAGGTGGTGGAAGGACAAGGGGTATTTTTACTGGAAGGGTCCAACCTCTGCCGTATCATGGAAGAGTTTTGTTATCGTCTGTAAATTCGGCCAATTCAAATCTGCAGGAGCGACTGAATGCGAGGGGGATCAGTGTCAGTAGTGGGCCAAGATATTCCAGCCAGAACAAACCTGAAGCTGATTCTAACAAAGATAATCTCTCTGGAAGTTCTGCTCCAAATGCTAAGTACTTTGATTGCGTTATTGCTGGAGGAGGCCTGGTTGGTACTACGATGGCTGTCGCTTTAGGTAAATCAACACTAATGAACAACAGAGCATTATTGGTTCATATGCAGCAGTGAGAGAATTTTTTAAATCATTATTTGCTTTTATTCGATATAGGGCAGCTTGGGAGATTCTCGAACCGCAAAGTTTTGCTGTTGGAGAGTGCCAATAAGCTGTGGTCCATGCCTCCGGATAAGAAGTACGAGTTGGATCCGCATTATAGTAACAGAGTTGTTGCGCTCTCGCCTGGATCGAAAGCATTCTTTGAGAAACTTGGAGTATGGCAGCATGTTTGGAGACACCAGCCGGTTTCAGGGCTACAAGTAATCAGTCTCTTTTTGTAAATTTTATTGCAGTCATTAATTCAGAACTTCAGTCAAATAAATGATAAATTAATGTATCATCAGGTTTGGGACGCCTTGTCGGACGCAAATATCTCGTTTCACAATCCAAACTATTCTGAACCTGTGGCTTATATCGTGGAAAATGCAGTGTTAGCGCATGCTATAAGTGCGTGTCTACAAGATGTAAGTCGACATTACTGTCTTACCGTTGGTTTTTGGATATCAAAATACGGGGTATTTAATTATTTTGTTCTTCTTTAGAGTGGCAAGGTTACTATTCAATTCGGTGCTCAATTAAAGGAATGTAAGATACCATCAGCAGCGAATCCTGGAGAAAAGGCCGTAGTTGAATTGAGCAGCAATGAAACATTAGCTACAGATTTACTGGTTATTATTGATTATTGATTATTTGGATTATTTTATGGAAAAATTATTGGACTGTAATTTTAAAATCCTGCCTGATTTGTTTAGATCGGTGCAGACGGCTATAATTCAAAAGTGAGGCGGACGATGAATTCTCCTTATCTCGGGTTTAATTATGATAGAGTTGCAGTAGTAGCCACACTTCGGTTACCTCAGGTATACTTAAAGAATGCAGAGAACTTGATTTTAAAACTGAATTTGAATGCTTTGATTGGTTGATCTTTCAGAAGACTGAAAATCGTATTGCATGGCAAAGGTTTCTGCCTACCGGAGGTCCCATAGCTATGCTACCAGTAAGCTATATGCTTCGTTCGTGAAAAGAATACGTGATTTCTTATGTAATAAAATATTTCGTACTATTTTAGTTGTCTCACGAATACAGTTCTTTAGTTTGGAGCACTGATCCTGAAAACGCAAAGCGCTTATTGGCAATGGAGCCTGATGCATTTGTGGATGCTGTAAATTCTGCTTTTGTAAGATCTCATTTTTTAGTATTAATTAATACCTCAAAATGAAATCCTAAAACTTCATTTTATAATTTTATTCGTAGTGGCACGAGTACACGCGATCTGAGCTAGTCAAAAAATCCTGTGAAATGCTGTCGTCACTCAAGTTGGGAGGGACTGGTCCTAAAATTTATCCTCCGTCGATTTTAGAGGTTGTAGAGAAGTCTAGAGCAAGTTTTCCTTTAGGATTTGGTCACTCGTCATATTATGTGCAAAGAAGAGCAGTGTTGATTGGGTAAGTGACGCATGCAATCATTGCAATTATTATTCAATTGGTACGTGCTCCAATAGCTTACATATTTTTACTTGTGCCCGGTAGTGATGCAGCTCACCGAGTGCATCCCCTCGCTGGCCAGGGATTGAACCTAGGCATTGGAGACGTTGAAACTTTGTCGAAAGTTGTAAACAACATAGTTGGAATCGGTGAAGATATAGGTACAAAAAAATTAAAAGCTTATTAAATCACCGTACATGTTATTGAATTAATTCTTTTTGATTTGTTGTGCACAGGTAATTTGAGCTTTTTGAAGGAATACGAAACTGAGAGGCAAAGGCACAATGTAGCTATACAAGGAGGTATCGACTTCCTGCATAGACTTTACTCCTATGAATTCCCTCCAATTGTGGCCCTTAGGACAGTAGGATTATCATTTGTCAGTTCATCGGACCTGCTCAAGGTATGTGCTACGCGCAATGGTTGTTACTTTTAAGATAAAAAACTGTTTTCTCACTGAAATGGGTTATTTTTCAGAAAGCAATCATTAGTCAAGCTGCAGCATAATCTCCACTACTTAGTATTTGTTTAACATGCGAAACGTTAAAATATATTTGAATAATAAAATTTTAGCGATTAAAAATGAACAGGGACAATTCAAACTAGATACTCTAAAATAGAAATTCGAATGTAAAGCAGCATTTGATCTTATGAATACTTATTGAAACTCAGTTTATTCTTTCGGTCGGTATATTTTGACGAATATACATAGAATCTTTCCATAAAGCAGATATTTCAAATACACGTTAGCGTTAAGCACTATCACATGCCTTACAACCACTTGATAAGTAGTGAAATAATGCTGTGTACATCCTAATCATCTAACATAGGTACTTCATAATATGTGATTCACAACATGCATACGCATATTATTGATGCCTGATATTTGATACGTCTATAACTTATATTTTATGTAGCTTAGCTTTGGGTTTAAGATTATCTGTAGGGTACAATTGCCATTTGCATTTTTCAACCACAGCATAGTACATAAGTATAGGGATCGGGATCAAAGGAGATCTAGATGAGGAAGTCTTTGGAGAAATTGATACGGTGTGAGTTTAAGCTTAATGGATGTGTACCCGTCTAGTGGTAACGAAGATGCTGAGTCTATGAAAGCCGAATCTTGTCTTTATTTGTTTAAATTGTTTAAAGTCTGTTTTTAAGTTCCTTATCTTTGTTTGTTCCTTCTATAACGACTTCTGTATCATATGTCACCCAGTCATCAATACATCGCCATGTACAATAGTAGTAAGATCAATACTTTTCGAGAAAAATAGAATTGGTGCACCTGAGCTCTTGAATAATTTAAACCCCTTAAGCAGTCAGCAGACAGTTTAGTGTTGTACACTTCCAATATTGTAAATTCTTGGTATTTTTTATTATTGCTCTACATTGACTGTGCACTTACTCGCATTTACATGACCTTTTTATATCTCTGCTCAAAAAAGGAACTTTTGGAACTTTCGCGTCTCAGTCATAAAAGGAAGCAGCAGAATATTCTGAGAAGTAACCCATTGCCTGAGGCTTTGTTGTACATTGGTTGGAAGTGATGAAAAAAGCTTGGTGATACGATATTATACCACATGCCTCACCAGTGTGGATGCATTTCGTCTGAGATTATTACCAAGAAGAGACGAAGACGGCATGTGTGAAGGTATATAGAGACGAGGAGACAGGTAGGATTAGGCTCACCTAAGTTACTACTACTTGAAGCAATTAAGGCAGAAGGGAGAAAGGAATTTTGGCCATATACTGATAACAGAAATAAATGAAAAAGGATGTGAAGGAGGTAATCGAAAAAGAAGAATTATCTTGTCCCTGAGCCGAAACGGTTTGTCTATTGCACATGATATACACTTCGTTCTCTTGTTGGTCTTAACACTTGCCCAAAACTCAGAGATCATCATGAGATACCTGTTGCAGTCTCTCGTTGGAATTCTTTCGTGTGGTGTCTCTTAAATTGTCTTGAAAACTGAACGCAATAATGAATTATATAATCTCCAGTGAATATTCATAAAGGTCTTTGAATTCGAATCAGGTTAATTGGTATATATCATGAACTTAAGTCCACATTGGCATTTTTGCGTGCGAAAGATCATTATTACTCGTTACCTGCGTTGTGTCGTATAAAATGTGCGTCTCTTATCTTATAACAAAGATGGATTTTAGTCTGTGCCATGCAAAAAGTTGGTTGCAGACATTTCACAATGCAAAGTCTTCTTTTAATTTCATTCTGAAAATTTCATAATCCGAATTCCGAAATGTGGTCATAAAGTGAAAGTGGAAATAATCATGGTGTGTAAATTGAGTACTAAGCATGTGAACAAAATTAAGACGCTGGAGAAATGAGTCGGAGACGTTGTCCAACTATGATTGGAATGTGGAGTGTTTGCTCCAAGTTCTGCGGGTGTCATTCGAAAGTCGTCCGACCGGATGGGGGCTGTGACACTGGAGATGGTGCACCAAAGTACTCTGCCTTATTTCTCATATCCCGAGTATTCAGCAGAAGACCCTTTTTAGTTTTGTTTTTAACATTAAGTCTTGCTGGAGTTCTATGCAAATTCGGCTTATCGGAGTATGGATTCCCAGAGTTTGAAGATCCTTACTTGGTAAGTCATTTACATTTATTGTTAGTACAAAAATTAATAACTTGCCAATCCCATAACTAGTAATTGATTAAATTGCAGGGATTTGAGACAAGATTTACTCCTATTGCAAATAGATTAATTTCCCTTGAAAATTTGAAGAAAGAAGTAAACCGCTTAGGATTACTTGAAAATTATCCTGGAGAAAAACTTCATGGAAGAGAGACAAGGAAGAAGCGAGAAACAGAAGAGATAATGGACAGAGACATTTACGACGAGATTAGTGTCGACGATGATGAGCCCATTTTAGGAGGATATTGTTCAACGTATCCTTGTAATATTTTTTTCAAAAATTATTAAAGATATTGTCAATTCCATTGGAGTTAATAATTGAAAATGTTTTTGACATAGCTGACGATTATTCAAGAGTAGCATTGGAGCTTCGCGAATCAGATTCAAAAATAGGAATATTCAGCCATGAGGTTATCATGCTCGTCTGTTATTTTCAAAAGCTGACTGAAGTTGTACCAGAATACACACGATCTTGCGAAAGAGGATTGGACGAGGAATGCTGTCCTATGTGGTCTCTGCCTAACTATATAGCAATCCACAGCAATAAGACTGACTGCAGTAGTGTCAAGGTTATTTTATATCAAGATTAGTAACAAATTAAAGAGATGATTGCAATTGCAGATCTTTAAAGGTGGGGATTTGTGGTTTTTAGGAGAGTGACGTTGACATGTTCAAAGAAGATATGAGCTTTTGCAGAAATGTGTTCGGTGATGCAAATAAACTAGATGCATGTACTTTGAAACACGAATTCTGTCCTACTAAATGCCACAGAGATGGGCCAGTATACTCAACTATGTTTTATGCATTAGACAAAAACTACATGGTAGATAAGGTAAGTTTCAACATTCTTTTATTTAGTTGAAACAAGAGCAAGATTGTTACAATAAATGAATGTAATTAAATAGGACGTGAAATTCACAATGGTAATTTTACCAGTTCCGAAATCCAAGGGCTCCAGAGTACGAACTGCTGCTCTGCAAAAAGCTTTAGTCAGCATTACATTACCTGAAAAATATGTAGAGCTTGCAGGATACGATTTTGGTAATGATATGTGAAATTTGATATTATTTTTACATGCTTCAATTGGCCTTTGTAATTTAATCTTGTATGGCTAAACCAAAAGAAATTATACGAGTCAACTGTGTTTTAGGTGACAAGGACTGGACGTTTAAAAAATATTTAGTTTCAGATCTTCAGTATGTCCTCATGGGATCTATTGTAATTTTTACAATCAACTGGGCGTATACGAAATCTTTGTGTGTGACATTCATATCTTTTACAGTTCTAATCATGTCACTTGGAATTTCTTATTTCCTTTATTGTGCTGTTTTTCAAATACCATTTTTCCCGTTTATGAATATGCTTGTGACTATTATAGTCATGGGTGAGTGAACAATAATGCCATTTTATAGTAGAATCTCACACTTATTCTAATGGCTATTAACTTTTTGCAGGAATCGGGACGGATGGAACTCTAATTCTTGGTTCACAGTGGCAAAGATTGAAATCTAAGGAAGCTTACTTTAACAAAGATATATGGGATAAGATGATGCTTGAATTGCTTCGTGAAACAACAGCTCCACTTGTAGTCACTACATGCACGACTGCTGGTGCTTTTTTCGCTTCTTTGACAAGTTCAATTACTACAATTCGTTGCTTCAGGTATGGACGGTGTGTAGATTACAATAACCGGTGTACGATGTTTGTTCATTCTGAATTTGTTTGATTGTATAGCATCTTTGCTGGAACGTCGATACTAATTGGCTTCCTTCTTCTCTACATTTGCGTCCCAACAACACTTATTCTCAGCGATTTATGTACAATGTACTTAAAATCAATTTTTAGTGAGTCGACAGTTGATACGCAAGACCCAGAAATGAGTGTTAATAATGCAAAAGTGTCCACGAAATTCATTCAGATTTACGAAAAGCTTAAGGCGATGTTTAGTTTCAAAATCTCCTCACAAATCTTGGAGTTAATTGATGCAAACAGAGTTATGCTGTGGCTGTGGTCGTTTTTAGTTCTTTTGTTCGTGTTACTTTGGTCAACCATAGTGGTTTTTTACAAACCTAAATTTCAGCTCCCAAACTCAGAACAGTTTCAGCTTCTTTCACTCAACCACCCAGCAGAGAAGTTTGACCGAGAAATTGAGCCAAACTTTCCAGGAGGATGGTCAGTAAATCAACCTGAAGAAATGAAACTGACACTTTATTTTGTTTGGGGAATCGACCCTAAAGACACAGGATATGGTCTGGATCCACATGACAATGGAGTCCTGCAATTTGATTCTGGCTTCTCCATGAGCAATCCTAAAAGTCAGAAATGGATCCGGAAAGTTTGTACGAAGCTAAGAAAATCCCCATTCTACGACGAAGTATCAAATTCAGTTTCGGGTGCTCATTACGATTCATGCTTTATTGACACAATGGTCAAGTGGATGAAGAGAGACTGTGATCACATCTTCTTCAAAAATGTTACGTACAAACCTTGCTGCAAAATATCAAAATTCCCTTATGAACCTGAAGTGTTTCAAAAATGTGTGGGCACCGCAGCTCGAGATGTTTACAGAACACCTTCCCTGTACTTTCAAGGGGACATTGCAGGTCCCAAGTTCTTCGTGTTTAAAGACGACAATACTACTGATAAGAACGGTCAACTAGCTACATTTTCACTCAGAGTCAAGACTAACATATCATTCTCTTTGTCCTATGACAAAATGAGAGACTTCTATTCTCAAGTGGACACTTTTTACCAAAATGAAATTCTTGGATCTGATAAAGTCCCAAAAGGAATGGAGAACGGATTTTTCGTTTCAGCCCATCTAGACTTTTACGATTTACAATCTAGTCTCCTCAATGATACGTGGATGTCTGTTTTAATATCGGCAGGGCTGTGTTTTGCATTTCTGTGGATCTTCGGAAAAAGTTTCTGTATCGCTGTTGGAGCTGTTTTATCCATATTTTCTATAGGTAAGCTCCAGTATATGTCTCCAGTCATTATTAACCTAAACTTATTCAAATCCATGATCAGTAATTAATAACCTAATTGATTCAATGTTGCAGTGATCGTGTCGAGTGCAATACTCATTCAAGTATTTGACTGGAAACTGGGAGTGTTCGAGTCTATAGCTGTAACAGTTGCTGTAGGATTGTCTGACTTTTCTGCTCACCATGCCTTGGAATACTCACGAAGAAGATCCGTCCTACAAATGACTTCGCCTACATTCTTCTCAGCACTAACTACAATAACAATTGGACTCTCAATGTTATTATTTTCAAATGTACTAGTGTATCAGCAAATAGGAGCTTTCTTCACTGTTCTCATTGTAGTTAGTTGGTTATACTCTGTCTTCTTCCTTAGTCCTGTTTTAGACTTTTTTGATAAACTCATAGACCTCTGTAGCGTGTGCTGCAGACTGTGTTCCATAGATAGGCCCACTAGAAATCATACCTTGAGAAATGTGGGCACTTCGATTGTGTTTTCAAATCCTATGGTAAATGCTCGGAGAATGGTAGACAGGTGCATGGAAGAGACCAATACCATAGATGAAGGTGAAATAGCAGCAAGACAAGGTGATAATAATGTGCCTGCAAGAAATTCAGAAGAGAAAGGAAGTGCAATAATAGAGAAAGTCCGACTACTTAAGAAACTTGCTGCAGAAACTAGTGTTTAGCTGCTGCCTTAATTAACGTAGTATATAATGAATATGTCAGACCCAGAAATTTATATTGTTGTAGTTTGAAAGAAGCCAAATAAATGTATCCATTTATTACGGATAATTAAAATTAAGCATTAAGATAAGTCGTGTTTGACCTTTACTTGGACATTAATTTATAGTATTCCAACTGCCAATATAGCTTATTGTATGTATACAATCGTCTAATTGCTTGTTTTCTTTTCTTTACAGTACGACTACTGCTCACTATCTCTACTAACAAGACCACTACACAAATTCCACAGAAAGTCATGAGTATGACAAAGATAGTGATGATATTTGATTGCAAAGATATTGGTTTCTGATCACTCCACCGGTTGTCGTCGAGTTGAAGATTTGCCAGCTTATTTTTCACTATCAATCGTTCCCACAAGTCAATTATTCCAGAGTGGAAAAGTATTTGAATTCTTCTAGGAAGATAATTTCCAGCATTTTTTGAAAAAGACCAAGTATACGGCTGAGGTAAAAGTACGTCACTTCCTGCATAAAATTTATGGCGAATTGAAAGGGCCTTTGAAGTCTTTAGCTTTTCTAAAATGAGATCTATGTCGTCTTGATCAGCAACGAGGGTTGTTTTATGACAGGAACCGAGAAGATTTAGAATTGTGGGAATTCCATCATCACTTGCGTTTCCTTTGGCACCGATTGGAGTAACACGTAACGATTTATACAGTTTTATTAACGTTTCATCCATTTCAGACGATACAAAGTCTAAACTAGGAATATCTTGAGAATCGACTTCATCCAATTTATCACGTCCGTATTTCCAAGATATGTATCTCCCAAATTGCATGCTCAAAGAGCTTTGCATATTACCATCTGGTTTGTTAATGTTGAATTGACTAGGAGAAGCGGATGAGCCATTTGTAGGTGGTGGTTTAGGAAAGACCCACCCGTTCGTGTATAACGTGAATCCAATCAATTGATTAAAAGACTGAAAAAGTCTCGTAGAGATTTGTGGAACAATAACTGTTGAAATGTTGTCGCCTTTGTAGGCAGTGCTAAGAATGAGCGACCCAAAAAGCCATGAAAACATAAACCACCTAAATCTCCTGGACTTGGTGATCACTCCTACGACCACATCAGTTTCCAGTAGTAGTGCACTTATCGTAAAGAAGAGCGAATTGAAGGAGAATTCAGAATTATTCTCCGGAACAATATTCCGCCATCCACATTGCGTTTTTAGAGTGTTAACCAAAATGCTAACGATTCCGCAGCTCCAGACAATTGACAGAATAACCCCGAGCCACACTTCACCCTGAAATGGCAGTAGGTACGAACTAAGCGAGATTCCTTGCAAGTGCAATCCATCACAGGTCAAAAATTTGAATCCTTCGGCACGTGTAAAGACCGATGCAAAGGCAGCACTTGTGCCTTTCACCGGTGCAATCCACGGGGAAAGTACGTCCATGGAGGAACTAAGCTTTTCACGACCCACGCTTTCTAGCAGAGTTGCCATTATGACTTCATCAAGGTGAGGCTTTGTCTTCACTGCCTCGTAAAACGTTGACCTATGCTTGAGCATGTTATACAGCCTATCAATATTTGGTATGAATTTGATAAATGACGGAATCCAATATGAGATATTTCTTCCCGATTGTGTGACAATTTGTTCAATTGTGTCCATTCTTCCGCGGCATCCAACAACCAATACTTCAGGGCACTCCGATTTCACATCTACTTCAATTTTTACAAAGTTCGGTCTGTACGCAATTCGGAGGTAATTGGGACTGAAAGCAGGCGCAGTGTGCTTTGGACGCTGTGGGGACTTTAGGGTGGGGTTATTTTTGGGGTGTTGAGGGGATGAAGTACTGAGACTAGTCGTTGTCGGACCACCTGGAATGGATTTGGGATAATGTGGACCTGGGGGGGACTTATTCACATTTTTCCAAAAGTTGCAGATATGACATACGAATGAGATGGAGTGAAGGTTTGGAATAGCCAGCCCTGATTTTTCATTTGTGTAAACTTCAATTGTGAAAATCTTTGTCTTGAAAGGATGACTCCACAACGTAAAGAGGGAAAGAATGAATTTGTCATTGGAAAGGGAATCATGAGATGGTCCAATTAAGAAATAAGTCGTGGGCAGAACTTGAATTGTACCATTCGGAACTTTAGCTGAGACTGGATTCATGTCCATCATGTTAATAGTGATTAGTTCAACTGTGCGTTCGAGATGTTTTAAATCAGAGTCCAAGTTGGCGTAAGCTAAAGAAATAGTCTGGCAGTTTAGGAACTTCCGGTAGTCTTCCTTAACTTGATGGACAATGTCTGCATTGTCGTAAATTGCAAGAGTCAAGTATAGTCCGGACTCGGCGTGAAGATGTTTGAAAGAAGAATCAAACGCCAAAGATACTTCTTGAAATAGGAATAAGTAATTGGAACAATTTTCAAACCCTTTCAGCCAGTTTGTGTTCTGGAGCTGCAATGGAGCCCATGCACACGAACGTTTGAAATATGCAGAGCTAGTAATTAAAATTATCATGTAAGTGGTCGCGAGATTCGCCATTTCGTACTTGAATACACAAGAACTATATAATCAGGATTAGGATTATGAACTATTCAGAGAGAATGAGGCAATTTGAGAATGGGAAGTTCACACGTAATTCCTCCCTCGTTACCGAATCAGAACACAAAAAAGTTTAGTTATTATGTAAAAACAGTTCATTAATTCAGGCAAACAGTTTTAAAGAGATAATTCACACTTTTGAAAAAAGTACATATCAGTACTATAAACTCGTTACAAGGTTACAAGTGCGCACGAAATACCCAACATGGGAATTATAATCTAAAAGCTAAACAACGGATAATGAGTTATCTGGAATTGTTATTTGGTGCTTAATATAAAGAATTGTTAAAAGTCTGTATAGTTAGCAGCTTGCTTGCGTCCTTACATAACACTTTATTATCTACGCAAGTGAAGTGTGAAAAGAAATTGAAATCTATTTCATTAATCGATATATTCAAAGAAGAAGACAGATAGATAATTAGAATATTATTTTGTGATAAAAGCTTTATATATATTTTTAATACGCGTCACGCGTACAGCTCATTATATTCGTGTTAGCTGACAGAAAATATTTATCAATATCTGAAGAATTTACAGCTTTTGTCCACGCTTGTTGTATTCATATACTTTGGCTTTGTGTGCATGTTATTCAACTAGCCAACCTAAAAGTTGAATTCTACATGGCACTTGTACTAACTATCTGTGTAAGTACAAGTTGAATAATAGCTCGATTTATTGGAGATGGAACGCATTCGATTAATATTATTTAATGTCCATATTGCCACTCAATAAGTGACAGTGATAAATGGCAGTGATGGTGTGTTAGGGAGAAGTGGTTCTACTTTTTAAGAATCAAAGAATCCTTGACATTTCCAAGTTTGGCTGACTTGGAGAAGAAGAAGTTGTGGGAAGGCGGCCTGGCCATGCAAAGCAATTATACTGCTGCTTTTATGCTGTGCTATCTTTTCAGCAAATCAGCAATCAAGATCATGAATGGAGTGCAATAGATTGGCTTCTTGATTACAACGAATTTTCTCCCATCCAAAATACATCCTACACACAAATGGTCTCAATATGCACCATCCTCACATTATTCTGCAAAACAGCATCTCAAAAGCATCCTCATCGTCTGATTCACTCGTGTCTGATCAGTCAGGGCGTCAAATCATCGCAAGTCCTTAACCTGGAACTTGATGAACAAGGTTCATCTCTTCCTTCATTAGTGAAACACTTAATCACAAGTCACAGCCGATTGAAGCAGAAGCAAAAGCCTTTTGTTATTGCCAGTTGCTCCTGAGACGAAGAAGAGCTTTGAAGAATTCTTAATACGTGGATCTTCATCATGGACAGCCCTAGAATGCGTGGTACAGGTTTATTGTGGATCTTCGTGTTAATTTCAGGTAAACTGCTTCAAAGCATTTTTATCATAAGAAATGCAAAATGGGTTTGATTTTTGCTAAGAAGTTATACAAATATTGCTTATCGTGTTGGTAATTTTATTGATAATTTTAGTTGAATTCATCCAATTTTCATCCTGCCAATTCGGACCTTTGCGTGCCAGCACGGACAATCTAACCACGAGAGCTTCTGTTGGAGACTCTGCCGTTCTGACTTGTTCCTCTGAAACGGGAGTTCCACTTGGTATCTGTCTTTGGGAGAGAAAGAACCAAGGAATGTCTGCAAATAATAATGGAAGTGATACGACGAATTTGCTGATTACTTTCAATGTACTGACTTCTCGTCCTGACCGTCCCAGTGGAACTGAAGGTTACTTGTACGCAGGAGAGGGTCTCCTCAAAGGGAACTGTGGATTGAAGATAAGCAAAGTGAAAGAGGCAGACTACACTGCTTGGCAATGCACGTTAGTTGGAGAGAGCAAAGTCTACAGGGAATCAATTAAACTACAAAGAACAGGTAAAGGCAATTTCAGCAGAAAGGAGTGGTCGCAAGTACAGAACATGCTTAACATGATTTGCTTTTGATTTTGACTGCAGAATTGGAAGTCCCAACCACTCGACCTGTTACTGAAACGACTGCAGAATCTGCAGTTGCCTCTGGGGATGAGAGGGAAGCGAAAGAATTCGAGTTCACCGTTGGAACTGGAAGTGTATCGGAACCTAATAAAGCTAACAAAGCGATTGAAAGCATGCGAGGGAGACCTCGTCCAGTGATTACCGCTGGAAGTGTGGGGGACACAGAACTTAGCAGAGCATTTGGTCAGAGTGTGAGCAGTGCACCTTCGGGGTCTCAGGTTCAAGAAGTTCAAGTTCAATCTGCAGGACTTGTGATCATTCCTCGGAAATCGAGAAAGTTGGTTATCTTAGAATAAATGCAATTCATTTGTTAACCTACAGATTAAACCCTACACGTACGGGGTCAATTAAAACAATTTGACAACAAGACAGCTCCAGTTGTATAATTGAAGGTTAATTACTGACATGTACTACATAGTTTGATAAGCTTCATCTGAAGGAGCTGCTGAGCCACTGCCATCCAAATTCCAAGTCAATGTAAATCTATTAATGTGCTAATCTATATCTGTCAGTCTTGCTTGCTATTGTCTCTTTTCATTCTCATTTAACCTCATCCACAGACCAAAACTCATCGTTCTTTGTGTCTTTGTCTCAAGAAGGTCTAGTCTGAAGCTGCACATAAGCAAGTAAGCTTGGACGCCAGGAAAGGACGCTTCCTCTTATTAACCGCCCCTCTCTAACCTTACGTGTAATACGAGAACCAATTACAACGACGACAGTCCAAACTGCATACTAAGAATATAGGCAAGAGTAAAGCAATGATAAGGTCCACGCTAGCATCATCGCCTATATCTGTATAACTCTATCTCTATATCTGTCAACACTGAGACTCCTGCAGTGACAGCCATAGCATAAGCCCTAGGAGGGGAGTCAGGGTTCATGGAGGGATGCACTCTCGGGACTCACTCACAATGAACTCGGCGCCAGCCAGCCCAGGACACCGGAACTCGTGCGCATGAAACCGAACTGGCTTTGTTGGCTCTTGTGCACTCCCTCCACTCCATTGCCACGCATTCGCTACTCCGAGACAAGGAAGGAAGGACCACCACGAGGCCTCACTCCTGTCGCCATATTGTCATCCGCATCCTACAATCCTCGTCGTCGTCGTCGTCGTTTATCAAGATAATCCTCCTGTGTGAGATATCCCTCATCCGACAACGACACCAGAGCAACACTTCCTAATTCGAATTCAGTGCCTATTGTAGTACTGCTGCAATTGGCTCATCACTTGGGACTTTGGAACCCTCACGCACGAAAGGTCAGTTAATAATTGTTTTGTTGTATTCCTAAATGTACTTTCTCAGATCTCGGCTACAAATATATCTATTTGAGAAGAACAGTTCTTTATTTTTACATTTGAAATCTTCTGACTAATTCGCAGAAGGCGACAATGGAACCATCGACGACGAGGCCATCGCTCGAGTCCCCTTCAAACAATGTCGTAGCCAACACGGCTTCACCCCCATCAGGACCACCCTCTCGACCTTCGTTAATGACTCAGACAAATCATTCTGTCTCTGCACCACCACATCCCCCTACGTTGTCACATGCTTCGCTTTTTTCGAATGCAACTCCGTCGTCAGCCGCAGGTGCTGGGCCCTTCAGGAGACCGACTCTTCTTGAAGATCTAGCAAGCAACTACCCAACTGAAATCTCAATTGTTACACTGGAGAATGGAATGAAGAGCGTGTGGTGTCACATTTGTGAAGAATCCTTGGTTGCACGGCCTTACAACGTGCGAAATCATTTAAATACGGCGAAACACGCGAACAAGAAGGTCATGAAATTCAATTACCTCGAAGAGACTTCAACTGTCGCTCCTTGTTCGTCCACACTGCCACCGCATGCTCAAGGTATAAACGCTAATACAAATCGGCATTTTGCGAGAGTTGCTCCCCAAAGCGCTGGACATCAAGCCACTGCTTTTACGTCTACCACGTCCACGTGGACTTACTGTCTCCCTTCTACAACTGGAGAACCTGATACTGTCCAAGTAACAACTGAGCAGTCGCCGCTATTGCGTGCAGCACTGACTACGGGTGCGACCCCACCTGCACGTACCGCCGTCCCGTTGACCGGAGCTGCCCCTTTCCAATTTGGTGTCCCTGAAGTTCCTATAAACGAACAAAATCAATCTAATGATGTTCAAGACGGCGGATCTTTCCCCTCGGCGCCATTGCCATCATCTTCACGTCAGGAATCAGAAAGTCCTCTTATGAGAATTAAATGGAAGTGGGACCTGTTCACTGACACAATGGCAAACATGTTCAGCGGATTCAGGGGCGTCGGGCTATTTATCGACTGCGAGATATTTTGTGAAGGACAGTCGATTCTATGTCACAAGATCATTTTGTCAGGGTGCTCTTTATACTTCGAGCGTCTTTTGACCTCTCCTCTTTTTGTGAATCATTCAAGACCGATTCTGTTCCTGAATGGGATGCGATTTGAAGAAGTGAGCTTATTAGTTGAATTCATGTACCGGGGAGAAATCACCGTGTGTGAAAATGCTATTCAAGGGATTCTGGAAGCAGCTAAAGAACTGGAAGTAAAGGGTCTTTGGGTCCGAACTGTTTCGAGCCAGCAATAGACACGAAGAAGGAGAGGGGCCTTTCTTTGTGCTCTTTTGGTAAGTGTCCTTCTTCTGTTTCTTATTGTTTCGTTTTCTGGAAATTCATAGTTTCTAATTTTGTGCAAACTCTGATTTATATTTCAATAGATGCTTAAAATGGACCCACATTGTACTATTTTGACTGACTCTTTTTCTGGATTATCAGGATAATTGGAGCTTGGAGTGATTTCCAGTCATTCAGGACTGATGACTAATGTTATATAGTTAGTTTTAGGTTTAGTAATTCATTGAGTTTTGAATGTAATTGACTAAATAGTAGTAATAACAGTAGTTTATAGTTTGTGCAGAATGCTAACGACAAGTACCATCATAGTCGAGCTTGTGAGACCTTCCCAAACAACATGAGACTGACTTCAAAGAAATACAAGTCGAGTTTACAAATAAGATTATGACTTTTCTTGTGCTTTCGTTTTCAAAAGTGTGCTCTGGAATTACAAGTAAACTAGTTATAATTTCCTGTTTCCAATTTCCTGCTAATAATACCAAAGAGTGATATAATTTGAACGACATGAAACATGAATTAATAAACAAGTTGATTATCGTGTACTATTCCTTCAGTGAGGTTCGTAGTATTATTAATCGTGAATGGCATTCGAGATGACATGAGAGCGTTAAAGGTAACACACACACATTAAAAGCTCCAAACAACAAGCTAATAATGATTCATTGAGTCATGTCAAATAATTTTTCTTTTCTTGAGACAAGTGAACGTGACATCAGGAGACTTGGTAATAATGAGATTTACTGTGTTTGACAAACTCACGACAGCCGGCATAACTTATCTCTCAGCCTCTCCTTCTCCAAGACTTAAATTGTCACTTGGGGACAAAAAGTGTATTTCATATATTACTGCGTTGACACGGCTGGAGTCCCACGACCACCACCGCATTATCATCATACACAACGAACAGATAGTAGTTGCCAGTTCCTTCATATTTTACGGAAAAAATAACAAGCAATTATCACGAGAGAAATCACTGTAGGTTCCCTCTTAGATCAGAGTAAGACATGAGACTATGATCGTGGTTTCTAAAAATGCTTCATTTTTCATGCTATAAATCCTGATCTCGTTGAGTTGACTTATTTCAATTATTAAGTATCGCTAGATACTTTATGTAAATGGGGTTCTGTGTGTGTGTGTGTGTGTGTGTGTGTCTGTGTGTCTGTTGTCACGATTTTTGCGACACACGTTTTAGAGGGAAGGGCTTA
>Ga0194135_10000870_pt1 | contig 17735 bp, 17 predicted proteins | sample LitLau_LLRF_2013_FD_134024 | JGI IMG/M metagenome (GOLD analysis project Ga0194135, IMG submission 134024) | Freshwater sediment microbial communities in response to fracking from North America - Little Laurel Run_MetaG_LLRF_2013 (version 2) | ecosystem: Environmental > Aquatic > Freshwater >...
ATTGCCTACGTCAGCGCGGTGGCGGGCATCGAGGTGGTGCTCAAGGACATCAGTGTCGAGGCGGCCGAGAAGGGCAAGGCCCACTCGGCGGCGCTGCTGGAGAAAAAGCTGGCGCGCGGGCAACTGAGCCGCGAGCAGCGTGAGGCGATCCTGGCACGAATCCGCACCACCGCCGAGGACGCCGACCTGGCCGGTTGCGACCTGATCATCGAGGCGGTGTTCGAGGATCGCGAGCTCAAGGCCAAGGTGTCCCGGGCCGCGCAGCAGGTGGTCGGCGGTGAAGCGGTGATCGCATCCAACACTTCGACCCTGCCCATCACCGGGCTGGCCACGGCGGTGCCGAATCCGGATAAGTTCATCGGCCTGCACTTCTTCAGCCCGGTGGACAAGATGCCCCTGGTGGAAATCATCAAGGGCGCGCAGACCAGCGATGCAACCCTGGCCCGTGGGTTCGACTTCGTGCTGCAGATCAACAAGACCCCGATCGTGGTCAACGACAGTCGCGGTTTCTTCACCTCCCGGGTGTTCGGCACCTTCACCAATGAAGGCATCGCCATGCTCGGCGAAGGCATTGCGGCGCCGTTGATCGAAACCGAGGCGCGCAAGGCCGGGATGCCGGTGGGGCCGCTGGCGATTTCCGATGAAGTCTCCCTGAGCCTGATGAGTCACATCCGTCAGCAGACCGCCAAGGACCTGCGGGCTGAAGGCAAGGCGCCTGTCGAGCATCCGGCGTTTGCCGTGATCGACCAGTTGCTCAATGACTGCAAGCGCGCGGGCAAGGCCGCCGGCGGTGGTTTCTACGAATACCCGGCCGGTGGCCAGAAGCACTTGTGGCCGCAGTTGCACTCGCGCTTCTATCGCGCCGATGGGCAGATCTCGCCCCAGGACGTGCGCGACCGCCTGCTGTTCATTCAGGCCATCGAAACCGTGCGTTGCCTGGAGGAGGGGGTATTGCAGTCCACGGCGGACGCCAATATCGGCTCGATCTTCGGCATCGGTTTCGCCGCCTGGAGCGGTGGTGCCCTGCAGTTCATCAACCAGTACGGGGTGAAGGATTTCGTCGCCCGGGCGCAGTATCTGGCGCAGCAATACGGTGAGCGATTCGCCCCGCCGACCCTGCTCCTGGAGAAGGCTCGCCAGGGGCAGTTGTTCTGAGGTTGACCGGCAGCCAATGAGTGGTCCCGGGGCTTGCCTTGCCGTGGTATTTCAAGGCAGGCTCTGGGCTGTTCATTATTGCCATCACCTTGTCAGGAATTTTTTATGTCGCTACGCATCTGCATTCTTGAAACCGATATCCTGCGTCCCGAACTGGTCGATCAATATCAGGGTTACGGGCAGATGTTCCAGCGCCTGTTTTCCCAGCAACCCATTGCTGCCCAGTTCAGCGTCTACAACGTGGTGCAGGGCGATTACCCCAGCGACGAGCTGGAGTTCGACGCCTACCTGGTGACCGGCAGCAAGGCCGACTCCTTCGGCACCGACCCCTGGATTCAAACCCTCAAGACCTATCTGCTGGGCCGCTACGAGCGTGGTGACAAGCTGCTGGGCATCTGCTTCGGCCATCAGTTGCTGGCGCTGTTGCTGGGGGGCAAGAGCGAGCGGGCGAGTCAGGGCTGGGGCGTGGGCACCCATAGCTACAAGCTGGCCGCCAAGGCGCCGTGGATGAGCCCGGTGGTGGAGGAGTTGACGCTGTTGATCAGCCACCAGGATCAGGTCACCGCGCTACCGGAAAACGCCACGGTGATCGCTTCCAGCGATTTCTGCCCCTATGCCGCCTATCACATCAATGACCAGGTACTGTGTTTCCAGGGTCACCCTGAGTTCATCCACGACTACTCCCGGGCGCTGCTGGATCTGCGTCAGGAGTTTCTTGGCGAGAAGATCTACCAGAAGGGCCTGGCCAGTCTCGAACACGAGCACCACGGCACCACCGTTGCGGAATGGATGATGCGCTTCGTCGCCCACAAACCCGAAGCCGCATGACCTTGCCGGGGCCCTGGCGTTCGCGCCCAGGGCCCATTGCCCTAGAGCCAGCCGGAACGCTTGAAGCTGGCCCACAGGCTGATACAGCCCACGCTGATAAAACCCAGCACGCCAAAGTAGCCGTAGTGCCAGCTCAGCTCCGGCATGTTCTGGAAGTTCATCCCGTAAATCCCCGCCACCGCGGTGGGAAACGCCAGGATCGCCGCCCAGGCGGCGAACTTGCGCTGCACGATGCTTTGCCGTGACGCCTCCAGCAGCACGCCGATCTCGATGGTCTGGCTGGCGATGTCGCGCAGGGTCGACAAATCTTCCATCTGCCGGGTGACGTGAATCTGCACGTCACGGAAATACGGCCGCATGTTCTTGTCGATGAACGGAAAGCTGAGTTTCTGCAGCTCCTCGCTGATCTCCACCATGGGCGCCACATAGCGGCGCAGGCGCAGCACGTCGCGGCGCAGGCCGTGGAGGTTCTGGATATCCCGCTCGTTCAGCGAATTGCACAGGACGTTGCGTTCCAGTTCGTCGATCTCGCCGTGGATGGCTTCACTGACCGGCTGGTAGTTCTCGGTGACGAAATCCAGCAGCGCATACAGGACGAAGTCCTCGCCGTGCTCCAGCAGCAGGGGGCGCGCCTCGCAACGCTGGCGTACATAGCCATAGGAGGCCGAGTGGCCATTACGGGCGGTGATGATGTAGCCCTTGCCGGCAAAGATGTGGGTTTCGATGAACTCCAGCTTGCCCTCGGTGCGCACCGGTGAATAAGTGACGATGAACAAGGCGTCGCCAAAGGTTTCCAGCTTGGGGCGGCTGTGCTTCTCCAGCGCGTCTTCAATGGCCAGTTCATGCAGGTTGAACTGGCGTTGCAGATTGGCCAGTTCGTGAGCATTGGGCTCCTCCAGGCCGATCCACACGAAGTGGCCGGGTTTCGCGGCCCAGGCAGCCCCTTCGTCAAGGCTGATATCGGTGACTTTCTTTCCGCCGCTGTACACGGCGGCAGCAACAACTCTACCCATGGCTCTGCTTCACTTCTTCTTATCAATGGGGCGGTTACAAATCAGCAGCTTAGCCTGCAATGCAGCATCAGAGTCACTGCCGGAGCTGGAGTTCGCAGACAAATCAAAGCCCGCACGGGGCGGGCTTGCAGGCATCGGGGCGGGCTTGCGGTTCAGGCGGCTTGCAGTTGGCGATCCATGTGGGCGATGCATTCGCGCATCTGCTCGCGACACTGGGCGATCAGTCGCGGCATGTCGTCCATGGTCAGCCCGGCGGTGGGAATCGCCGGCAGCGAACGGATCAGGATCTGGCCGCTGTTCCAGCGGTTCAGGCGCATGTGCTTGATGTAGCTGCTGACACACACCGGCACGATCGGCACGCCAGCGGCGATGGCCATCTGGAACGCCCCCTTCTTGAACGGCAGCAGATCCTCGCCGAGGTTGCGGGTGCCTTCGGGGAACACCCAGATCGAGGTGTCCTTGTGCTGCAGCGTATGGGTGGTGGTGAGCATGGAGCGCCGCGCCTTGTGCGGGTTGCCGCGATCGATCAGGACATTGCCCGCCAGCCAGAACAGCTGGCCGAACAGCGGCACCCATTTCAGGCTCTTCTTGCCGATGCACACCGTGCGTCGTGGCACCACGTTGCCGAACACGAACAAATCGTAATTGGACTGGTGGTTGGCGATGATCACGCAGCTTTCAGGCTTGTCCATCAGTGGCCCGACTTCGGCCTTGACCCGCAGGCGCAGGATGCACATGGCCGGCCAGGCGTAGAGGCGGGCGCACAGGCGACTGTTGTCCGGGTTGAATGGGCGGCACAGTCCAAGCAGCAGGCCCAGGCTTCCGGCAAGGATAAAGTGCAGGCCCATCAGCGACATACGAAACAGATACAGCATCAAAACGGCCCACCGGGGACAAAAGGTGGCGCAGTGTACGGATGTGCACTGTTTTCGGCAATTGCCGCTCTCAGCCAGGAGATGGGCGATGTTTAAGTACATGTTTCCGCAAACCGCTGTCAGCGGCAGTCCAGAGGCCTTTGGCTGTTCATTTCCGCCAGGCAAGAAAAAGCCCGACACACAGGTCGGGCCGATTCATTCGACACAGGCGATTCAGCCCATGTGTTCCTGGTCGAGGATGATGGCGTTGTCGAGGGTGTCCAGCAGAGCCTTGCGCACCTTCAGCTTGGTGTTCTTGTGGGCCAGCATGTTGATCTTCTTCAACTGGCGTGCCGCGGCCAGGGCTGCGCCTTGCAGTTCCTCGGCGCTCACCACCTTGTCGAGGAAGCCGGCATCCACCGCGCCTTGCGGGTCAAACATCTCGCCGTTGATCACCGAACGATGGAAGGCCGAACGCCGCAGACGGTCGCGGGCCAGCTCGATGCCGGCGTGATGCATGGTCATGCCGATCTGCACTTCGTTCAGACCGATGCTGAAGGGACCGTCCACACCGATACGGTAATCCGCCGACAACAACAGGAAGGCGCCCTTGGCCACCGCGTGACCCGGGCAGGCAACGATCACCGGGAACGGGTGGGACAGCAGGCGGCGGGCCAGGGTCGAGCCTTGGGTTACCAGCGCCACGGCTTCTTTGGGGCCGGCTGTCATCACCTTCAGGTCGTAACCGCCGGAGAGAATGCCCGGCTGACCGGTGATGATCACCACTGCGCGATCGGCGGTGGCCTGATCCAGCGCGGCGTTGAAAGCGGCAATCACGTCCGGGGAGATGGCATTGACCTTGCCATTGCTCAAGGTCAGGGTCGCGATACCGTCTTCGAGATGGTATGAAATCAACTCACTCATGACGCAATTCCTTGTATTGAAGTGCAGCAGAAGTTACCCACCACGACCGATCTGGTAAAGCGCCGTGACTGACTGATGAGTCAGGCGCAAGGCCGGGTATCGGCCTGCACGGCGCTGCCGGCCATGCCTGCTTTCTTCTATATAGCGCGAGGCAAGGCTGAAGAATGGCCGGTTTGCCGTGTTGCCGCTGGGGCCGAGCCCCCTGCAGCGACGGATCGATCTTAAGCGCATGAAAATTCTGAAAAAAAAGTTTGCCATCTGAAAAGCTATCGACTACATTAGCGCGCCTCGACAGACTGAATCGGTTTGACGAGACACGGTGAAGTGTCCGAGTGGCTTAAGGAGCACGCCTGGAAAGTGTGTATACAGGAAACTGTATCGAGAGTTCGAATCTCTCCTTCACCGCCACATTCGATGTACAGAAAACCCCTGGTTTCCCCGAGAAACCAGGGGTTTTTTGCATTCTGGCCCTGTCCACGGCGCCTGTTGTGGCCCGTGCGTGCCGGCTTGATCAGGCCCTGTGGCCGTTGACGATTTCTGTGAGTCTCGTCGACAGGCTCTGCCGCCGCTCCGGTTGGGCGCGAAAGAGTGTCCTGGATCAGCTTTCCTCTCGGTGCCTTGGCCGCTCGTCGGTGTCTGGCGGTTTTGAACGGCAGGTCGACAAATGACTGTCTAGTCTGATCTGCCGTGACGGTCAGTATTTTCCAGGCAATCAGGAGCTTGCCGGTACTGATCGGTTGTTGGAGGGAGCTGGAAGATGAGGAGTCTTGCCTATATCGAAGACAACGGGGATGAGTTCCCAATCAACAACTTGGTGCGTTGTGGCCAGGCCGCATTTGAAGTGGAAGATCAATCCCGGGTCAGCGTGAGTAACAGGAAAAAAACTGCACCGCTGCCGGTCGCCAGTAATACGATGTTTTTTCCCAAGGCATTGCCGAAGAGAAAGTAATAGTCAGTTATGAGAGCCCCGCCAGATGCGGGGCTTTTTATTGTCCGCGGATTATCAAGGGCAGGGTTTGGAATAACGGCCGTTGCAACGGGGGCGGGTGGACGCTCTGCACAGGGCGCGACGTTGCCAAGAGGGTGGGGCGCGGAAGCTTTTTTCCTCGAGCCAGGCGGCTTCTCCTGAGCGGTCTGCTGCCAGTATTAAGTGGGGCCAATGGTATTGCAGGTCAGGGACATGTTCCTGTGGTGAGATAGTTTGTGTATTAAGTTTTTTATTGATTTTGAGTAGCCGTATTAATTGTTTCTCGCCAGTGCGAAGAGGTTGTTAAAGAAGGTTCTTTTGTGTTTTGGGAATCTTCTTATCTCAATTGGCTATGACTGACGATATGTTCCTTATCCCGATTAAAGCGGGGCTGTGCATCCAGCGATGATGCCTTTATATGAAAAGCGATAAGGAAATAAACGTGAAAGCTATTTTCAAACTCCTCGCCCTCTCCACTCTTGTAGCCGCTGCCACTGGTTGCACCAGCTACAACATCAGCCAGCCATCTTCGCCCATCGACAGTCAGGTCAAGGCTGACTTGAAGGCCGACGTGGCAGTGGGCGAGGCGATCTCGGGTCAGTCCTCGGTGAACATCCTGTTTGGCTTCCTGCAGTTTGGTGGCGATAGCCAGTTTGCTGACGGTGTGGCTTATGGCGGTGATGGTGGTGGTGCGCTGGGCGGCCTGGGCTTTGACCCGGTCAGCTCGGTCAAGTCCGCAGCAGCCTACAAGGCTGTCAAATCGTCGGGCGCGGACCTGATCGTTGCTCCGCGTTATGAAGTGAACGAAGAAAACTACTTTGTCTTCAAGAAAGTCTCGGTCACGGTCAAAGGCAATAAAGGCAGCATCCGCAGCATTCGTTGATTTTTGCTGCACATGAGCGTCTCGGGTGGAGGCCGGATCGTTGCAGCAGCAGTTTTCCAAGGGTTGCTGGCTGCTGGTCTGGCCTGAACATCTTCAGTCTGGTGAGCTGAAGATGCCTCGGGATTTGGTGAGGCAAAGGATCTGTCAGTGTTGCTCCCATTGGCAGTGTCTTTTCACAGAATCTTCACATCTGCCTGAGTACGCTCAAGCCATCCGTTAAACGCAATACCCCTAGCCCGTTCCCCAGCGGGCTTTTTTTTGCGCGGTGATAAAACTCTTTTAAAATCAGCTGTCCAAGCCACCGGAGAGCAACCTGGTGTTGCCGTGACGCCGCTTCTGGAGCGGGGCGGCGCTGGTCTTACAAGTCGGTTCCACAGTCTTTTTTTGAGGTTCAAGTCATGCGTTCAACTTTACCTGCCCTGGTTGTGGGACTTCTGCTGGCTCAAGGCGCAATGGCCGGTGACGGCACCGCAGCCATCGGTGGTGGCCTGGGCGGCGCGCTGGGCAACGTGGTCGGGCAGCAGCTCGGTGGCAGCACCGGGGCAGCCATTGGTGCGGGCGTGGCCGGGGCGGCCGGCAGTGCGGCAGGTGCGCGCAAAGGCAGCCGGGCCAAAGCGGCGATTGGCGGCGGCCTGGGCTCGGCAGGCGGTTCGCTGATCGGCAATCGCCTGGGCGGCAGCACCGGCTCCACCGTGGGCGCCGGTATCGGCGGCGCGGCGGGCGGAGCCCTGGGCAGCAGCATGGGCCACAAGAAGCGTCATTGATCGTCGCGGTCTGCAAAGAAACCCGGCCATGCGCCGGGTTTTTTGTGCGCGCAGTTCCAGGCTTCACCATACTCAAGGGTGCCAGCCCCGATGTTCCAGGAGACGATCATGCCCCACGAGACTCCAGGCACTACCCAGCCACCCGCCGCAGAACCGCAGGTGATCAATGACCCGGGCAACGAAGATCCGGGCTCCTTGATGGACGATGCACAAGTGCCGTTGCAAGAGGCGCCCCAAGTGCAGGAGGACCAATCCACGGACGATGCCTGATGCATCCCCCTCGACCTTGGCCATGCCCCTTGGTTGCTCCTGACCCAGCCCCGCCGCTATGCTGCTGAACCCTTTAATTGACGCGTTGCCAAGAACACGGGCCGTATCTGAGCCGCTCTCTGGAATGTACTTTTGCTAACGGATCCGATGCGATGAATGCACAGTTGAACGATTTGGGGCCGATCAAGGCGGTGATTTTCGATATGGATGGTCTGCTTCTCGACACCGAGGGCATCTACACCGAGATCACCCAGTTGATCGCCGAGCGTTATGGCCGCACCTACGACTGGACCATCAAGCAGAACATCATCGGTCGCGGGGCCGCTGATCTGGCGCGCTACGTGGTGCAGGCCCTGGACCTGCCCATCAGCGCCGAGGAGTTCCTGGTCATGCGCGAGCCATTGATGCGTGAGCGCTTTCCCCGCGCCGAAGCCATGCCGGGCGCCCAGCAACTGGTGCGCCACCTGAAGGATCACCAGATCCCGATTGCGGTGGGCACCAGTTCGTCGCAGATGTCCTTTGGCGAGAAAACCACGCGTCATGGCGACTGGTTCGCACTGTTCGACACCATCGTCACCGCCGATGATCCGGAAGTGACCGCGGCCAAGCCGGCGCCGGACATCTTCCTCACCGCCGCCCGACGCCTCGGCGTGGCGCCGCAGGAGTGCCTGGTATTCGAGGATTCGCCGTTTGGCGTGACCGCTGCCAGGGCCGCGGGCATGAGCGTGATCGCAGTTCCCGATCCGGCCATGGCCGATGCCAAGTTTGCCCATGCCGACAGGATTCTGCGTTCGCTCAAGGGCTTTGAGCCTGCGACCTGCGGATTGCCCCATCTGATCTGGGACTGAGCGGGCGCGAGCGATGTTGGCTTGTTGGAAGGAGGGCATTGCCAGGCTTTTGCCAGCCGCAGGCAGTGATTCCAGGAGCCGGGCCACCTGATACGGGTGGCCCGGCTTTTTTCTGCCTGCGGTCTTCAGGCGCTGAAACCACCGTCGATGGTCAAGCTGGCACCGGTGATATAGGCCGCTTCAGGGCCGGCCAGGTAGGCCACGAAACCGGCGATCTCTTCGGCGCGGCCATAGCGGCGCACGGCCATCAGCTCCAGCAGGCTTTCGGCAAAGGCGCCGTCGGCCGGGTTCATGTCGGTGTCCACCGGGCCGGGCTGAACGTTGTTGATGGTGATGCCCCGTGGTCCCAGGTCCCGTGCCAGGCCTTTGGTCAGGCCCACCAGCGCGGCCTTGCTCATGGCGTAGGGGCCACCACCGGCGAAGGGCATGCGCTCGGCGTTGGTGCTGCCGATATTGATGATGCGTCCGCCTTCGCCCATGTGCCGGGCCGCTTCCTGGGTGGCGATGAACACACTGCGTATGTTGATGGCCAGGGTCTGGTCAAAGTCTTCCAGCTTGAACTCGTCCAGCGGCGCCATTGCCAGCACGCCGGCATTGTTGACCAGGATGTCGAGGCGGCCGAAGGTCTGGGCGGTACGTTGCACGGCTTCCCGAAGGGCGTCGGCATCGGCGCTGTCGGCCTGGATCGCCAGGGCCTTGCCGCCCTTGGCGATGATGCTGTCCTGCAGGGCCTGGGCCTTGCTCGCGGAGCTGACATAGGTGAAAGCGACGCTGGCGCCTTCGGCGGCCAGGCGCTCGACGATGGCGGCGCCGATGCCGCGGGAACCGCCTTGGATCAAGGCCACTTTGCCGCTGAGGTCGTGCTTGCTCATGTGCTTCTCCAGAGATTCAAGGCCGGGTTGCCTTGTGCTTGGCGTCGAGTATCGCCGGCTGATTGGCCGCTGTGTAGCGGGTAATTCCTATACTCTGTGTAAACCAAAAGTATGGAATGGCCAGTGATGGAAGCTTTCGGCAGTATCGAATGTTTTGTCCGCAGCGCTGAAGTCGGCAGTTTTGCCGAGGCGGCGCGACGCCTGGGATTGACCCCGGCCGCGGTGGGCAAAAGCGTAGCCAAGCTGGAGGCGCGGGTGGGCGTGCGTTTGTTCCAGCGCAGTACCCGGCGCTTGACCCTGACCGAGGCCGGACGCTTGTTCCTGGCGGAAGTCAGCGACAGCCTGCAGACCATCCAGAACGCCGTGAGCAGCCTGTCCACCGTCCAGGGGCGCCCGGCAGGCACGCTCAAGGTCAGCATGGGGACGGTATTCGGCTGTTTTTACATCGTGCCGATGCTCGCCAGCTTCCTGCAGCGTTACCCGGACATCCAGCCGGACTGGCATTTCGACAATCGCCAGGTGGACCTGATCGGCCAGGGCTTCGATGCCGCCATCGGTGGCGGTTTCGAGTTACCGCAAGGGGTGGTCGCCCGGCGCCTGGCACCGGCCCATCGGGTGCTGGTGGCCAGCCCGGCCTATCTCGCGGGGCGGGCGCCGATCCATGATCCGCAGGACCTGCAGCACTGCCGGGGGATCCTGATCCGTTCTCCGCAGACCGGCCGCATCCGTCCCTGGCAACTCAGCGGGCGCGGCGGTGGCGTGCGCCCGCTGGAGCTCAAGGCCAGCATGACCATGAGCGATTCCGAGGCGGCCTGCGTGGCGGCCGCCCAGGACCTGGGGTTGGCCCTGGTGAGCATGCCGTTTGCCATCAACTACCTGCGTTCCGGCGCGCTGCAACGGGTCTTGCCGGATTGGTACGTGGATGATGGCTACACCTCGATCTACTACGCCGAGCACAAGATGCTCCCGGGCAAGACCCGGGCCTTTGTCGACTTCGTCATCGAGCAGTTCGCCGAACAGGGCCTGGCGCAAACCTTCAGCGCCCTGTAGGCGCCGGCTGGCCGGCGAACCCGGCAGTTGCCTGGCTCAGCGCCCTGAACGCAGCGGCCAGCCAAGCACCTTTTTCGGCCGTGGCGTCGCGTAGGTGCGCACCTTCGAGGTGGACAGCCCCAGGCGTACCAGCGACTCGGCGATGGTCACCGCCGCCGTGACCCCATCCACCACCGGCACCCCGGTGCGCTGGCGTATCTGTTCATCCAGCCCGGCCATGCCGCCACAGCCCAGGCAGATCACTTCGGCCTTGTCCTGGGTCACCGCCAGCTCGGCCTGGCGCACGATGGATTCCACCGCCCGCAGTGGGTCCTCCTCCAGCTCCAGCACTGCCAGGCCGCTGGCTCGCACCGAGGCGCAGCGCTCATAGAGGCCGGACAGCTTGAGCCGGTCCTCGATCAGCGGCACGGTGCGATCCAGGGTGGTCACCACCGAGTAGGCGTGGCCGAGGAACATCGCGGTGCTGGCGGCGGCGTCGGTGATGTCCACCACCGGCACATTCAGCAGCTCCTGCAGGCCTTCGCGACCGTGCTCGCCATAACCGGCCTGGATCACCGCGTCATAGGGCTGGTCGTAGGCCAGCACCCGATCCATGACGGCGATCGCCGCCAGGTAGCTTTCGAAGTTGCCTTCCACCGATTCGGCGCCGAAGTAGGGGGTCAAACCGACGATTTCCGTACCCGGCGCCGCCACGCTTTGTGCCTGGCGGGCGATGGCCTGGGTGATGGAGTCGGTGGTGTTGACGTTGACCACGAGAATGCGCATGGGGGTTCCTTGCAGGTTGGGCAGTTCAAGGCCCGGCGCACCGGGCCGTTCAGGTTCAATGACTGAGGTTGTCCACGGCGATGGATTCGCCGCTGACATCGGCGTAACCGGGCTGGCGCTTGGCGATGATCAGGTACAGCAGGCCGGCTATGCCGGCGCCGATCAGCCAGGAAAACGGCGAGACGCTGGCAAAGCCCGGCACCAGGGCCAGCACGATGGCAATCAGCGCCGCCGGCACGAAGGCTGCCAGCGCCCGCAGATTGACCCCACGGCTGTAGAAGTACGCGCCCTGCGGGTCTTCGCTGTACAGCTGCGGCACGTGGATCCGGGCTTTGCGCAGGATCCAGTAGTCCACCATGATCACCCCGTACAGCGGGCCGAGCAGGGCGCCGAGGCCGGAGAGGAAGTACACGATCACCAGCGGGCTGTTGTACAGGTTCCACGGCAGGATCAGCACCGCCAGCGCCGCGCTGATCAGCCCGGCGCGGCGGAAGGTCAGGTACTTGGGCGCCAGGTTGCTGAGAACGAAGGCCGGGGCGACGAAGTTGGCCATGATGTTCACCGCCACGGTGACGATCAGGAAGGCCAGGCAACCCAGCACCAGGAACAGGGTGTTGGGGATCGAGGCGATGATCTGGGTCGGGCTTTCGATAACCTGGCCGTTGATCTGGAACTGCGCGCCGCACAGCAGCACGGTGATGGTGGCGAACACCAGGATGTTCACCGGCAGGCCCCAGAAGTTGCCGACCTTGATGGTCTTGCGGCACGGCGAGGAGCGGGCGAAGTCGCAGAAGTTGAGAATCAGCGTGCCGTAGATCGCCAGCCACAATGCGCCGCCGGCGAAGATCTGCCGCCACATTTCGCCGCCGGTCAAAGGTTCGCGGATCGACCAGGCAATCTGTCCGTCGGCCTGGGTGTACATCCACCCGGCGAGGCAAGCCACGGTCAGCAGAATGATCGGCCCGGCGAAGGCTTCGTAGCGGCGGATCATCTCCATGCCGTAGGCGAGGATCACCAGTTGCACCAGCCAGATTACCACGAAACAGGCCCAGCCCAGGCTCGACAGGCCGAGGATCGAGTCGTGGTCGTAATCGGCGAACCCCGGATGAATGGCCGTGAGCAGCACGCGAAATACCACCGAGGCCAGGTAGGTCTGGATGCCGAACCAGGCGATGGCGATCACCGCGCGAATCAGCGCCGGAATCTGCGCGCCGTGGATGCCGAAGCTGATGCGGCTGATCACCGGGAACGGCACCCCGGTCTTCTGCCCCATGTAGCCGGACAGGTTCATGAAGGAGTACACCAGCGCCGCGCCTATTCCCAGGGACAGGAGGATCTGCCAGCCGCCCAGGCCCAGGGCGTAGAGGCCGATGGCGAAGGAGTAGTTGGCGATGTTGTGCACATCGTTGGTCCACAGGGCGAAGATGCTGTAGCCGCCCCAGCGCCGGCCTTCGACCCTGGTCGGCGCCAGGTCGCGGTTGTGCAGGCGCGGGCTGAGGATGACGCTGTTCGGGTCGGTTGCGGCGATGGGCGGTTGCAAGTGGTGCGAGTGCGGCGAGGAGGGCAGATCCAGTGCGATGTTGTTGGAAGGGCTGGTGTGCATTCCGGCGGCTCCTGATTCCGGCCCCGGATGACTGTGCTTGAGCGCAAGGCTCGACAATCTTCGTCGCAGGGGAGGAATCACTGGGTTCGGGGCATCTGCAGCTTGAGTTATGGATCAGGCGTGCGGACGGTTAGTGTATGTATGTTTTGCTGTTTTTGTATACAAAACATAGATCGACTAAAGCCACTTCTGTGCCAATTCCGGAGCTATGAAATTGGCTGCTGATTTCGTTTTGTTATGAGTTGTCCCTAACTGTATGAAACGGCGGGATTAAAAATTGACCGTTTGAACAGGTATTTATTTTTCGGCACGCGCGATGGGCTGCCGCATGAATATTGACGGTAGAAAGGGCTGTCACCTTTTGGGGCGAAAGGCGAAGAAAGTGCACACAAAAATGGCACCGTTGGTGACATTCGTGTGTACACATTGTGCGGGCGGGTCGAGTGGCGTTGCGCTTGCCGGCGAAGGCGTCCTCAGGGAAGAGGGCTCATTCGCCGGCACGCCGGCTCCTGCCGAAGAAGGGCGGGGGTCAGGCTTTGCTGATGAGGTTGCCGGCGTGCAGGCCGCATTCCTTCTGGGTGGCTTCTTCCCACCACCAGCGGCCTTCGCGCTCGTGCTGGTTGGGCAGTACCGGGCGGGTGCAGGGCTCGCAGCCGATGCTGATGAAGCCGCGCTCATGCAGGCTGTTGTATGGCAGTTCGAGCATGCGGATGTAACCCCAGATCTCCTCGCTGCTCATCTGCGCCAGCGGGTTGAACTTGTACAGGGGGCGCTCCGGGGGGGAGAAGGCGCTGTCGAGTTCCAGCACCACCACCTGGCTGCGGGTGCCCGGGCTCTGGTCGCGGCGCTGGCCGGTGGCCCAGGCGCTGACGGTGGACAGTTTGCGCCGCAGCGGCTCGATCTTGCGGATGCCGCAGCATTCGCCGTGACCGTCCTTGTAGAAGCTGAACAGGCCCTTTTCCTTGACGAAGGGTTCGAGCTTGCTGTGGTCCGGCGAGATCAGTTCGATGTCGATCTTGTAGTGTTCGCGCACCTGATCGATGAAGCGGTAGGTTTCCGGGTGCAGGCGCCCGGTGTCGAGGCTGAACACCTTGACGTTCTTGTTCAGCTTCCAGGCCATGTCCACCAGCACCACGTCCTCGGCGCCGCTGAAGGAGATCCACAGGTCGTCACCGAACTGGGCGAAGGCCAGCTTGAGAATGTCCTGGGCGGATTTGTTGGCATAGGTCGCGGCGAGTTCAGCGACGTCGAACGATGGGTTCATCAGGGCGGTTTCCTACAGGTCGGTGGCGCTGTGCGCTCTATAGGGGGGCGATCTTAACAAAATCCACCCGGCCCTGGTGCGCTCCTCTGCGTTGCGCCTCTGGGGACGAGTCGCTAGAGTTCGGCAGTCCTTTTGCTCGCTCAACTTCAATAATCAGAACCAATGGGAGTGTCTCGTGGAAATTGCCTGTCTCGATCTGGAAGGTGTACTGGTCCCGGAAATCTGGATCGCCTTTGCCGAAAAAACCGGGATTGAATCCCTCAAGGCAACCACCCGGGATATTCCCGACTACGACGTATTGATGAAGCAGCGCCTGCGGATTCTCGATGAGCACGGCCTGAAGCTGTCCGACATCCAGGAAGTGATCGCCACCCTCAAGCCCCTGGACGGCGCGGTGGAGTTCGTCAACTGGCTGCGCGAGCGCTTCCAGGTGGTGATCCTGTCCGACACCTTCTATGAGTTTTCCCAGCCCTTGATGCGCCAGCTGGGTTTCCCGACCCTGCTGTGTCACCGCCTGATCACCGATGACAACGGCCGGGTGACCGGCTATCAACTGCGTCAGAAAGACCCCAAGCGCCAGTCGGTGCTGGCCTTCAAGAGCCTGTACTACCGGGTCATTGCTGCCGGGGATTCCTACAACGACACGACCATGCTCGGCGAGGCCGATGCCGGCATTCTGTTCCATGCCCCGGACAATGTGATCCGCGAGTTCCCGCAGTTCCCCGCGGTGCACAGTTTTGCCGAGCTGAAGCAGGAATTCATCAAGGCTTCCAACCGCACCTTGAGTCTGTAAAGCGGTTCGCCGGCGAAGGGGGCTTTGGATTTTGCGCAAATCCTGTCGACGCCTTCGCTGGCAAGCCAGCTCCTACGGGTGGGAGAGCGACGCGCGCTTGTAGGAGCCGGCCGGCGAAGAGGCCCTAAAGCTCCTGCAATGTCTCCAGCAACACCCGCACCTTGGTGATGGATTCCTGGTACTCCGCCTGCCAGTTCGAATCCGCGACGATTCCGCCGCCGCCCCAGCAACAGATCTGCCCGTCCTTGGCCAGCAGGCTGCGGATGGCGATCGAGCTGTCCATTTCCCCGCGCACGTCCATGTACAGCAGCGAGCCGCAGTACAGGGCCCGTCGCGTGGGCTCCAGTTCGTCGATGATCTGCATCGAGCGGATCTTCGGCGCGCCGGTGATCGAGCCGCCGGGGAAGCTGCCGGCGATCAGGTCCAGGGCGTCCTTGCCGGGTGCCAGTTCGCCGGTGACGCTGCTCACCAGGTGGTGCACGTTGGGGTAGCTTTCCAGGCTGAACAGCTCTGGCACGCGCACCGAGCCGGTGCGGCAGGTGCGCCCCAGGTCGTTGCGCAGCAGGTCGACGATCATCAGGTTTTCCGCGCGGTCCTTGGGGCTGGACAGCAGCTCGGCGGCGTTGGTCGCGTCTTCGGCAGCGTCCCGGCCACGCGGGCGGGTGCCCTTGATCGGCCGGGTTTCCACCCGGCCCTGGCTGACGTGGACGAAGCGCTCCGGCGACAGGCTGAGCACCGCGCCGCCGTCCGGCAGGCGCTGAAAGCCGGAGAAGGGCGTCGGGCACGCCGCGCGCAACGCGCGGTAGGCGACCCAGGGATCGCCCTGGTACTGGCCGCGAAAACGCTGGGCGAAGTTCACCTGATAGCAGTCGCCGGCCTGGATGTAATGCTGGATGCGCTGGAACGCCTGGCGGTAATCCTCGGCGCTCAGGTCGGCCTGCATGGGTCGGCTGAGTTTGAACGAGCCGGCGGCCGTGGCGGGCGCTTGCCTGAACAGCTGGATCAGGCGCTGGCGTTCCGCCTCGTCCAGGCTGGGGTGGAACAGCAGTTGGCTGGTGCGCGCCTGGTGGTCATTGATCAGTGCCCAGGCATACAGGCCAAAGCGCGCGTCCGGCAGATGCAGGTCATCCCGGGCCAGGCTCGGCAGGCGTTCCAGATGACGGCCGAAGTCGTAGCTGAGGTAGCCGATCAGGCCGCCGGCGAAGGGCAGTTCATAGGGCGCCGGGACCTGGGCCGGGCCCAGTTGCTGCAGGTTGTGCCGCAGACGCTGGAGGAAGTCGCCGCCACTTTCGTCGTCTGCCACTGTCAGCTCGGCCAGCGGCCAGGCGCTGAGCAGGTCATAGCGACCGCGCTCGGCAGCGGGCCGGCCGCTGTCCAGCAGCACGGCGCCGGGAGCGTGTTCGATTGCCGCGAAATACTCGGCGGGGTTGGCGCGATAAGGAAGCGGGTGTACGGAGCAGGTCAACATGCGGGGCAGATCAGCCATCGGAGCGCGGTTGGCGATTGTATGCCTGTGCAGGAATTGCTCCTAGAGGGGATGTCGGCGATTGCCTGATTCGGGGCGCATTCCCCGACCTGTAGCCGCTGCCGCGGGCTGCGAAAATTGCCTTCGCACCCCGCGGCAGCCGTTATCAGCCTTCCACCGGCGGAATGTGGCCGAACAGTTCCTGGGCGAAGCGCACCCGCTCTTCGACGCTTTCGACGATGCCGCGGGTCTTGAGTTGTTCAAGGTGGGCTTCGATGGCGTGGGTGCGCTGGGTCAGGCCGCAGTCGTTGGCGATCTGGATGTTCAGTCCCGGACGGGCATTGAGTTCGAGAATCAGCGGGCCCTTGTCCTGGTCCAGGACCATGTCCACGCCGATGTAGCCCAGGCCGCAGAGCTCGTAGCAGCCGGCCGCCAGTTTCATGAAGCCGTCCCAGTAGGGCAGTTGCACGCCGTCCACCGCGTTGGTGGTGTCCGGGTGCTTGGCGATGATGTTGTTCAGCCAGGTGCCGCGCAGGGTCAGGCCGGTGGCCAGGTCGACGCCGACGCCGATGGCGCCCTGGTGCAGGTTGGCCTTGCCTCCGGACTGGCGGGTCGGCAGGCGCAGCATGGCCATCACCGGGTAGCCCATGAGCACGATGATGCGGATGTCCGGCACGCCTTCGTAGCTGATGCTCTTGAAGATCTGGTCCGGGGTCACCCGGTACTCGATCAGCGCCCGGTCGCGGTGCCCGCCCAGGGAATACAGGCCGGTGAGGATGCTGGAAATATGGTGCTCGATTTCCTCGTGGCTGATGATCTTGCCCGACACCGTGCGATAGCGGCCCTCGAAGCGGTCGGCGATGACAATGATGCCGTCGCCCCCGGCGCCTTGCGCTGGCTTGATCACGAAGTCGTTGCGCCCGCCAATAATCTCGCCGAGCTTGTCGATTTCCTTCTCGGTGGAGATCACCCCGTACAGTTCCGGGACATGGATGCCGGCCTTGATCGCCCGCTCCTTGGTGATGATCTTGTCATCGACGATGGGGTACAGGCTGCGCTTGTTGTACTTGAGCACGTAGTCGGCGTTACGCCGGTTGATGCCCATGATTCCCCGCGCTTCCAGGGCTTTCCAGGTCTTCCACAGGCCGAACATCAGGAATCAGCCTTGACGAAGGCTTTGAAACGCATGAGCTCGGTCAGGCGGTAGCCGCGATAGCGACCCATCGCCAGCATGAAGCCCACCAGGATCAGCAGCATCGCCGGGAAGGTGAAGACGAAGTAGGTCAGCTCCGGCACGCTCATGATCAGGTGCGCCAGGGAGGCGGCGAACAGGGTGCCGATGGCGACTTTCATCGCATGGCCGGCGCCGCGTTCTTCCCAGGTAATGGACAGGCGTTCGATGGTCATGGTCAGGATC
>Ga0194135_10000871_pt1 | contig 17723 bp, 12 predicted proteins | sample LitLau_LLRF_2013_FD_134024 | JGI IMG/M metagenome (GOLD analysis project Ga0194135, IMG submission 134024) | Freshwater sediment microbial communities in response to fracking from North America - Little Laurel Run_MetaG_LLRF_2013 (version 2) | ecosystem: Environmental > Aquatic > Freshwater >...
CACCGCCGCGGCGGTGCAACTGGACACCACCACGGCCAACGTCTCGCGCGCAGTCTCCAATCTTGAGGCTCACCTGCAAACCCGCCTGCTCAACCGCACCACCCGCCGCATCGCCCTGACCGAAGCCGGCAAACGCTACCTGCTGCGCTGCGAGCAGATCCTGGCCTACGTCGAAGAAGCCGAGGCCGAGGCCAGCGACGCCCACGCCCGCCCCGCCGGGCAATTGAAAGTGCACACCATGACCGGCATCGGCCAGCACTTCGTGATCGACGCCATCGCCCGCTACCGCAAGTCGCACCCGGACGTGACCTTCGACCTGACCCTGGCCAACCGCGTGCCGGACCTTCTGGACGAGGGCTACGACGTGTCCATCGTCCTGGCCAGCGAGCTGCCGGATTCGGGGTTCGTCTCCCAGCGCCTGGGGATCACCTACAGCATCGTCTGCGCCTCCCCGGCCTATGTGAAAGCCAACGGCTGCCCGCAAAAACCCAGCGACCTGCTGAACCACGCCTGCCTGCGCCTGGTGAGCCCGGTGATACCGCTTGAGAAGTGGGCCTTCGACGGCCCGGAAGGCCAGGAGATGGTCACCATCAACAGCTCGCCGTTCCTGGTGAACTCCGCCGACGCCATGAAGACCGCGATCATCAGCGGCATGGGCATTGGCGTGCTGCCGGTGTACGCCGCCATCGAAGGCCTGCGCAACGGCACCCTGGTACGCGTGATGCCCCAGTACCGCTCCCAGGAACTGAACCTGTACGCCATCTACCCGTCGCGCCAGTACCTGGATGCCAAGATCAAGACCTGGGTCGAATACCTGCGCGGCTCCTTGCCGGAGATCCTCGCCGCGCACCAGGCGGAACTGGCGGCCTATGAACTGAGCGGCAGCCTGAGCGGCGCACGCCTGGCCACCTGAGCACCGCCCTCCCGCGTGGGAGCAGGCTCGCCGGCGAAAAGGCCCGCCAGCCCTGCGCAAGCCCCGCCGGCGCCTTCGCTGGCAAGCCAGCTCCTACAGGATGTACGCGGCTCCCACGAACGACGCCCTCCCCCGTAGGAGCCGGCTCGCCGGCGAAGAGGCCCGCCAGTTCTGCGCAAATCTGGAAACCGATTTCGCTGGCCAGCCAGCTCCTGCACAGGCCAGCGCCGGCAGGCTTTGGCGGCGACGGCAAAAATGTTAGCTTGCTTGGCATTCTCTCCCGCCTGACGAGTCTTCCCGCAATGAAAAAGACGGTACTTGCCTTCAGCCGCATCACCCCCGAGATGACCGAACGCCTGCAACAGGACTTCGAGGTCATCGTCCCCAACCCCAAGCTGGGGGACATCGCCGCGCAGTTCAATGAAGCCCTGCCCCGGGCCCACGGCCTGATCGGCGTCGGCCGCAAGCTGGGGCGCGCGCAGCTGGAAAACGCCGCGCAGCTGGAAGTGGTGTCGAGCATCTCGGTGGGTTACGACAACTATGACCTGGGCTATTTCAACGAACGCGGGCTGATGCTCACCAACACCCCCGACGTGCTCACCGAAAGCACCGCCGACCTGGCCTTCGCCCTGCTCATGAGCAGCGCTCGCCGAGTGACCGAGCTGGATGCCTGGACCAAGGCCGGGCAATGGCAGGCCAGCGTCGGCCCGGCGCTGTTCGGCTGCGATGTGCACGGCAAGACCCTGGGCATCGTCGGCATGGGCAACATCGGCGCGGCCATCGCCCGCCGTGGGCGCCTGGGCTTCGGCATGCCGATCCTCTACAGCGGCAACAGCCGCAAGGCGGCCCTGGAGCAGGAACTGGGGGCGCAGTTTCGCAGCCTGGAGCAACTGCTGGCGGAGGCGGATTTCGTCTGTCTGGTGGTGCCATTGAGTGAACAGACCCGGCACCTGATCAGCCACCGCGAACTGGCGCTGATGAAGCCCAGCGCGATCCTGGTGAACATTTCCCGGGGCCCGGTGGTGGATGAGCCGGCGCTGATCGAAGCCTTGCAGAAGGGTCAGATACGTGGCGCCGGCCTGGATGTGTACGAGAAAGAGCCGCTGGCGGAGTCGCCGCTGTTCCAACTGAAGAACGCGGTGACCCTGCCGCACATTGGCTCGGCCACCCATGAAACCCGCGACGCCATGGCCGAACGCGCCATGGCCAACCTGCGCAGCGCCCTGCTGGGCGAACGCCCGCAGGATCTGGTCAACCCGCAAGTGTGGAAGGGTTGACCCTAGGGACTCCTGGCCCTGTAGCCGCTGCCGAGCCTGCGAGGCTGCGACAAGGTCCGCAGGACCTTCAGCGATAGCCCGGCAGAATCAGGTCGCCTGGTTTTGCGACGGCTGCGCCGCCGTTCGCAGCCTCGCGGGCTCGGCAGCGGCTACAGAGGCAGGTTTGGGTTTGCGGAACACCAGGACGTTGCCCAGCATCACCAGCACCAGCCCGGCCAGCGCTGGGGCGGTCCACTGGTAGCCTTCGGCAAACGCCGAGACGTTCAGCGCCACCACCGGGAACAGCACCGTGCAATAGGCCGCGCGCTCCGGGCCCATGCGCCCCACCAGGGTCAGGTAGGCAGTGAAGCCGATCACCGAACCCGGTATCACCAGATACAGCAGCGAGCCGATGTAGCGGGTGCTCCATTCCACGTCGAAGGCGATGCCCTGGGCCAGGCAGTACACCGCCAGCATGGTCGCGCCGTAGGCCATGCCCCAGGCATTGGTGGTCAACGGCTTGAGCCCGGCTTTCTGCTGCAGGCTGGAGAGCATGTTGCCCGCCGAGAAACACAGGGTGCCGAGCAGGGCCAAGCCCAGGCCCAGCAAGGTTTGCGGGCTGGCGCTATGGCCTGCCAGTTCCGGCCAGAACAGCAGCCCCAACCCCAACAGCCCCAGGCCGCCGCCGAGCAATACATTGCGGGCGATCTTCTGGCCGAAGAACACCCGCGCATTGAGGGCGTTCCACAGGGTCGCGGTGGAGAACACCACCGCCACAAGGCCACTGGGAATCCACTGGCTGGCGTGCAGAAAGCACATGAAGTTGATGCAGAACAGGCACAGGCCCTGGGCCAGGCAGATCAGGTGGCCACGACGGTTCATCGGCTGCAGCTTGCGGCTGAGCAGCAGCAGGACGAACAGCACCAGGGCCGCCAGGGCGAAGCGATAGACGATGGACACCGGAATCGCCACCACCCCCAGTTGCAGTTTCAGGGCGATCCAGGTGGTGCCCCAGATCAGCACGGTCAACAGGTACAGCGATAGGTTCATGGCACGACTCCTTTATAAGGCGTGCAGTGTCCCGCCCGCCCGACCTTGGGCGCTTGCATAAACTTGCGCTTTTTATCGGCCCGGGGCTGGCGGCGAACCGGCGAGGGAGTAGCATGCAAACCACCGGACACCGGACCCCTTGCCGATTCGAACAGCATGCCCGCACTGGATACCCTGCAAGTCTTCCAAGCCCTCAACCGCTCGCCCCATGCTCGCCTGGAGCACAGCGCCGAGCTCGGTGACGGCTTGTCCGCAGCCTTGTGGAGCAACCATCACGACGCCCAGGAATATGAAGCGCCAGGCCACCACACCCTGTCCTGCTATCTGGCGGGTGGCACCGGCACCTTTCGCCGCGACCAGCCGGGCAGCAAGGGCGGCCCGGGCAAGCTGTGCATCCTGCCCGCCGAGCACCAGTCGGCCTGGGTGATCAACGGCGATATCCGCCTGGCCCATGTGTATTTCAGCCCTGAGCAGTTCGCCCTGGGTTGCGTCACCCTGCTGGACCGCGAGCCGCGGGCCATGCAACTGCGCGAAAGCACCTTTGTCGACGACCCCGAGCAGACCCGGCGCTTTGCGCAACTGGTCCGCCTGAACTGGAACGAGCCCGGCGAGCGCCTGCTCACCAGCAGCCTGGCCCACGAGATGCTCAGCCATGCCCTGCTCAATCAAGTGGGCCTGCGCCAGGGTGCCCGGCTCAAGGGCGGCCTGGCCGCGCACCAGCGCCGCCTGCTGGTGGACTACATCGACAGCCAGCTGGACGCGCCCCTGAGCCTGGGCCAACTGGCGGGGTTGTGCAGCCTTTCCGAATACCACTTCGCCCGCATGTTCCGCACAAGCTTCGGCCTGCCGCCCCATCAGTACGTCCTGGCCCGGCGCCTGGTCCGGGCCCGCTATCTGTTGCGCCACAGCGCCCTGCCCCTGGGGGAAATCGCCCTGGCCTGCGGCTTCTCCAGCGCCAGCCACTTCACCAACCGCTTTCGCCAGGCCCTGGGTGGAACACCGGGGGACTACCGCCTGGCGTTCCTGCGCTGAGGTCCGGACCAGCCCCAACCCGCCTCTGTACGCCCCTCCCGATACCAAAACCCACACTGGCACGCCTCTATCAGTAATACGACTCAAGTTCCTGAATCAAACAGGACGATTCTTACAAATCAATTAAATAAACCCTACATAAACACCCACAAAAGAGCACTTCCAACAAGTTTTTATATGACACCCCAAAACATAAACGGGTAATTATTTTAGAACTTCAATTACTGCCTCATTCACAGAGCTGATGGTTCTTGTTTAACTTTCAGCCCAACTTAGTCTTTAGACCTGAAAGCCCAGGCATGACACAAAGTTCCAACACGCCGTCAAACACATCCACCACTTACAACCACCCCTCAGCAGAGTTAAACAAAGCGGCAAAGACTCAACACATCAGCCCCAAATCGCCTTGTTCCTAAAACAACAAAAACAGAGGACGATGAAATGCCTTCAAGACACTTACCACGACAATGGATCAACCGCTCCAGCCTATTGTGTGCCTTGATGCTGGCCATTCCGGTGAAGGCCGAACTGCTGGACGACAGCAGCGCGCGCCTGGATCTGCGCAACTATTACTTCAACCGGGACTATCGCGAAGGCTCCGCGCCCACCCGTGAAGAATGGGCACAAGGTCTGCTCTTGCGCCTGGACTCGGGGTTTACCGAGGGCGCCCTGGGTGTCGGTGCCGACGCCATCGGCATGCTCGGCATCAAGCTGGACTCCGCGCCTGGCCGGACCGGCACCGGGCTGCTGAAGGTGGCGCGCGATGGCCGGGCAGAGGATGACTATTGGAAGCTGGCCCTGGCCGGGAAGCTCAAGGCCAGCAAGACCCAGTTCAAGTTCGGCGCACTGGTGCCACCGGTGCTGCCAACCTTGAAACCCAACGACGGCCGCCTGTTTCCGCAGGTTTTCGAAGGCTGGCTGCTGACCTCGAATGAAATCGACAACCTGGAGTTGACCGCCGGGCGCCTGAGCCGGGTCATGCAGCGCAACGCCACGCAGTACACGCCACTGACCTTGAGCCCCTTGAACCGGCGCTTTCAGGGCCAGGGGGCAACGGCGGATCACTTCGACATGGCGGGCGTCGACTATCGGATCCACAAGCAATGGCTGGCGCGGGTGCATGTCGCGCAACTGGAGGACATCTACCGCCAGCAGGTCTTCACCCTGGTCAACAAGAGTCCCTGGGGCGCGGGGACGTTCAGCAGCGATCTGCGCTTGAGCCTGATGAACGACTACGGCAATGCCAAGGGCGGCAAGATCGACAACCGCGCCCTGCAGGGACTCATCGGCTATGCCTATAAAGGCCACAACCTTGGCCTGGCTTATCAGCGAATGTTGGGAGACACCGGTTATGCCAACATCCTGGGCGCCGATGCCAACTTGATCAACTTGTCGGTACTGGGTGACTTCGCCAATGCCAAGGAACGTTCCTGGGCACTTCGTTATGGCTATGACTTCGCCAGCCTGGGCTTGCCGGGCCTGAGTATCAACAGCCGCTATATATCCGGCAGCCATGCCGAAATTACCGGCACCCGGAAAGTTGGCAAGTCGTGGGAACTGGATAACGAACTTCGATATGTCGTGCAACAAGGACCTTTGAAAGATTTAAACGTGCGCCTGCGCAGTGCCGTATATCGCTCCAACTATGCCAAGAACTTTATTCGCGACACTGATGATACGCGGCTGATGCTCAGCTACTCCTGGAATATCAAGTAACACAACAACAAGAGCCGATATAACGGTTCAACCGCCCAGAGGTGCTTTCCACATGCAACGTCTATTGTCGAAAAGTTTGGCCAGCCTGTTGTTTTTAAGCCTGATCAACCCCAGCGAAGCCAGACAAACCACGCCGACGGAAACCGTCCCGGAGTTCCGACCGGGCTACTTGATCGGCTATCTGAAACAGCAGGATCTGCCCAATAGTCTGGCGCTGTTACCGCCACCGCCTGCGGTGGGCACGCCAGCCTTCGCGCTGGACCAGCACATGGCTGAAAAGAGCCAGGCCTTGCGTGGCAGCAAACGCTGGGCGTTGGCCATCAGCGATGCCAACCTGAAATTCCCCGCCGCCGCAGAGACGTTTTCCTGTGCCCTGGATGCGCCCATCAGCGAACAACAAACACCTGCGCTGTACAGAGTCTTGCGCCGGACCCTGACCGATGCCGGGCTGGCCACCTATGGCGCAAAGCAGCGCTACCAGCGCACCCGGCCCTTCGTCTACAACCAGCAGCCCAGCTGCACCCCGGAAGATGAGGCCAAGCTGGCCGCCGATGGTTCCTACCCATCGGGCCACAGCGCCATCGGCTGGGCCTGGGCGCTGCTGTTGAGCGAACTGGCCCCCGAGCACGGCAACGCGCTCTGGGCCCGTGGCCGGGCCTATTCGGAAAGCCGCATGGTGTGCAACGTGCATTGGTACAGCGACGTGCGTGAGGGCCGCGAAATGGGCGCGGCCACCGTGGCACGCTTGCACACCGACCCGACCTTCCAGGCCGACTTCGCCGTCGCCCGGCAAGAGCTGCTGGCCGTTCGCGCCAAGGGCCTGACCGCCAGCGGCGACTGTGCGGCGCAAGCGCAAGCCCTGGCACTGGGCGTCGACTAGGGCGCCAGGGTGATGACCCTGAAGGTATTGGCGTGAAACAGCGGATCCGGCTTGGGTACCTCCGGGCTGGCGGCTGGCTGGGTGAAGTCCATGGCCGCCAGATAGACCCGCCGACTGCGCGGGTCGAACGCCATGTTGTAGGCCATGGGCTGGGTGCTGACGCTACCCAGGGCCTGGTAGCGGTCGGCATCGAGCTGGGCGACGACGCTGAGGTTGGCGTCCACCCCGCTGGCGATCAGCAAGCGCTGGGCCTGCGGGTCGTAGGCCAGGGCGTTGACGTCGCGGGTGATCGGCAGGCTGGCCTTCAGCGCGCCGCTGTCGCGGTCGAGCACCAGCAGCTGCGGCCGCTCACCGCGGCAGGCGACGAACAGCCGCCCGCGCCGTTCATCCTGGGCCAGGGCGCTGGGCCGCTGACAGTCGGGATACTGCCAGCGATCCAGGACCTTGAAGCTGCTGGAGGACAACCGCGCGACGATGCCCTCATCGCGCATTGGCAGAAAGAAACTGCCATCGCCCTTGAGCAGCAAGGGGTCGATCTTCTTCACCGCCAGCTCGTGGGCCGCGGTGATCCGTTCTTCCTTGGGATCGAACACGAACAGGGTCGAACGATCGGCCCGGCGCCCGCTGACGATGATCACCTGCCCGGTGCGCGGCTCGTACACCGCGCTATTGAGGTTGCTCTGGGCCACGGCGATGCGTTTGAGCGGCTTGAGTGTGGATAACTCCACCAGCCCCAGGCTGCCGTCGGTATTGAGCACCAGCAGGCGGTTGAGTTCGGGCACCGCCACCACGCCGTTGGCCCCCTGCGATTGCTCGACGGTGCGCAGCAGACGCTGCTTGTCGACATCGAACACGCTCAGGCCGTTTTCCCGCCGGGCCAGGAACAGGTAGGGCCGGGTCGGGTCCAGGGCGATAAAGCCCCAGCTGCTGCCGGTCCCCGGCAACTGCACGTGCTGCTCGCGGTGGTACAGGCGTTCATCGGCCGGCGCGGCGGCCTGGGCCACGCCGCAAAACGCCAGCAACGCACTCAGGATCAGGGCTCTCATCAGAACTCCAGGGTGCTGGACAGGGACACCTGACGGGCATCCCCCATGGACACGAAGTACTTGCTGGCCGACGAGGTGTAGTAGGTCTTGTCGAACAGGTTCTTCACGTTGAGCTGGAACTTGACCTTCTGCCCTTCGATCCGGGTGTCGTAGGTGGCGAAGGCATCGGCCACGGTGTAGCCCGGCAGGTCGAAGCTGTTGGGCGCGTCCCCGGCGCGCTGGCCAACATAGCGAGCCCCGGCGCCGACCCGCAGGCGGTCGCCGCCGAGCAGGCTGCCAAAATCGTAGACCGCCGACAGCGAGCCGCTGTTCTTGGCCACGTTCTGCAGTTGCTTGCCCTTGTACTGGGTGTCCTTGGTCACCTCGGTGTCGGTGTAGGCGTAGCTGCCGATCAGGCTCCACTGATCACTGAGCTGCCCGGTCAGGTCCAGTTCCAGGCCCTGGGAATGCACTTCACCGGCGACGCTGGTGACCGTCTCGGTGGCGGTGGCCGTGGACACCAGCACATTGCGCTTGGTGATGTCGAACAGCGCCGCGCTGGCGGTGATGCGCCCGGGGATGTCGAGCTTGGCCCCCAGCTCCCAGGACTTGGCTTCCTCCGGGGCGATGGAGCCGTCGAGTACCGCGGTGCCACCGGCCAGTTGGGCGATGCTGGAGTTGGGTTTGAACGACTCGGTGTAGCTGCCGTAGAACGACAGCTGGTCGGTGTAGCGGTACACCAGCCCGGCGCGGGGCACGAACTTCTGCCCGTTGCTGTCGGTGTTGGCGTGGAACGGCCGGCCCTTGCCGGCGTACTGGTCGTATTCCTGGAAGCGCCCGCCGCCCACCAGGATCCACTGGTCGGTGAGGTGGATGGCGTCCTGGAAGAACAGCGAGTCGCTGCGCAGCAGGTCGGTCTGATCGCTGTCCGGGGCGCTGACCGTGGTGCCGGCCACTTCGCGGCCATAGACCGGGTTCAGGTAGTTGAAGGTGGTCCGGCTTTTCTGCCGGATCAGGTCGGCGCGGTAGATCTTGCGGTATTCGTCGTCCAGGCCGAACACCAGGTCGTGCTGCATGCCGCCCAGCTGCACCTTGCCTTCCAGGCTGACGGTGGCGTAGCGGTCGGTGGTCAGGGCACCCTGGGTGCCGTCCATGCTTCGGGTCAGGATGCCGTTGGCATTCACCGCGGTCAGGCGCACCTGGCTGGCGTCGTAGGTTTCGCGGTTCCAGCTGTAGCCGAAGTGGGCTTTCCAGTCGTCGCTGAGGTCATGATCGACCTCGAAGCGATACAGGTCCGAGCGCCCTTCCATGTTGTTGAACGGCTCGTCCAGGCGCCGGGTGGCCGGAATGTCCAGCGGGTGGTTGGTCTTGGGATCGATGGCCGTGCCGCGGTCGAAGGGGGTGAGGAATTCTCGGTGCTCATAGGCCAGCAGCACCTTGGTGCGCTCGCCGTACCAGGCCAGGGACGGCGCCACCAGGGATTCGCGGTGGGTGCCGAAGTTGCGCCAGTAGTCCTCGTCTTCATGGTCGACGATCAAGCGGTAGGCCAGCCCGGAATCACCAATCGGCCCGGTGGTGTCGAGGCTGCCGCCGCTGCCGTTCTTGCCCGAGCCGTAGCTCGAGCCGCGCACGGTCAGGGCCGTGGACGACTGCAGTTCGGGCTTCTTGCTGACCACGTTGACCACGCCGCCCGGGTCCTGGATGCCATACAGCAGCGACGAGGGGCCCTTGAGCACTTCCACCCGCTCCGCCGTGGCGTTCAGGGCCCGGCCCTGCACCACCGGCATGCTGTCGCGCATGATCGAGCCGTTGCGGTTGTCGCCGAAGCCGCGCAGCAGCACCGCGTCCTGGGTGCCACCCAGGGTGTTGGTCTGGGTAATGCCGCTGACATTGGCCAGGGCGTCATCCAGGTTGCGCGGGGTCTGGTCGCGCAGTACCTGGGCCGGGACCACGTTGATGATCTGCGGGATCTCCTGGTTCAACGCCTGGGAACGGGCCACCGAAGTACTGGCCGGCGGCTGGTAGCTGGTGCTGTCGTCAGGCCCTTGGGTGGTGACTTGGGTCGCCTCCAGGTTCAGCCCGGCGTTGCTCGGCAAGGGTTCCAGGACCAGGGTGCGGGCGTCGCTGCGGCGGTAGCCGAAGCCGGAGTTGCCCAGCAGGCGCTGCAAGGCCTGTTCGGCGCTGAACTGGCCGCTGAGGGCCGGCGCCGTCAGCGCATAAGGCGCTTCATCGGTGTAGATCACGCTGATCCCGGTGATCCGGGTGAAGTCGCTGAGGGCCTGGGGCAGCGGCTTGGCCGCGATGGAAAAGTTGAACAGCGCGCTGTGCTGTTCAGCGCCGGCCTGGGCCGCCAAGGCCACGCTCAGCGGCAGCAGCGCCAACCCTGAAACCACCAGCGCCGAAGCGCCGAACCACCGTTTGACCGAAGCGTTTGCCGCCGATTGTGCCCTGGACTTCATGCTTGAGACTCGCGTGTAAAAAAGCCGTGAATGCGAATTAGTCGCACTTTCAAGCACTACACGTAGCTCGAACGCAAAGACCTCACCGGTTTTTTGAAAATATTTTCACGACGGCAAAAACGCCCCCCGGCCGATGCCTCCCTTGTAGCCGCTGCCGCGGGCTGCTCGCGGCGGCCTTGAGGCCGCTGGAGGTTGGGCGGGAGGCCGTCAGGCAAGGTCCTGCGGACCTTTTCGCAGCCTCGCAGGCTCGGCAGCGGCTACAAGGATCGTCAAGCTTCTGCCGTCAGTTGAGGCGCTGGATGCGTCCGGCGCTGGTGCTGGAGCCCACCGGCTGGCCCTGCTGGTCCATGGCCTTGAGGTACTGCAGCATCGCGTCCAGATCGCTGACCCCGAGGTCGCTGCGGTTGCGGCCACTCTTGAACAGACTGAAGCGGTCGCCGCCATCGGCCAGGAAGCCGTTCATCACCAGCCGGTAGTTGCCATCGGCCTGCAGCGGCTTGCCGTTGAGGCGCAGGCTGCCGGGCACCACCCGGCTGTCCAGCGGGCGCTGGGCGTCCCAGCGATAGCTGAAGCCCCGGGACACTTGCAGGATGTTGGCATCCTCAGCGCCCTTCCATTGCTGGTTGAGCACCTGTTCGATCTGCCGCCCCGTGAGGTCAAAGGCGATCAGGTTGTTGTTGAACGGCTGCAGGGTCGCCAGTTGCCCGTAGTTGACCTGGGTCTGCCCGGGCTCCAGGGCCAGGTCGCTGCGAATGCCGCCGGTGTTCATGAAGGCGATCTGTGCGCCACCCGCCCGGCCGCCGGCCAGATGGGCGTCGGCGATCAGGTCGCCGATGGGCATTTCCCCGGCGGCATCGGCGCGCCGGGCAATCGGCGAGGCGGCAATCGCGCCCACCGGTTTGAGCAGCACCTGATTGCTGCGGGCCTCGACCTCCTGTTGCAGCCGCGCCAGGGCCTGATCCTGTGGATAACGGGCCGGATCGGCCAGCAGGTTGACCGCCTGGATACTCGCCACCCGGTGCTGGCCCGGGGTCACTTGCAGGGTCAGGTGGGTCAGCAGGTGGCCGTAGGCATTGCCCTGGGTCACCAGCAGCGGCCCGACCTTGCACAGGTAGCCCTGGTGCGAGTGGGCGCTGATCAGCACGTCCACCGCCGGGTCCAGGCGCTTGGCCACGTCGACGATGTCGCCGCCCAGTTGCGAGCAGTCCGGCTTGTCGAACGGCTCCGGGGTCGCGCCGCCCTGGTGCACCACGGCAACGATGGCATTGACGCCCTGGGCATTGAGCTCGGGAATCAGCCGGTTGATGGAGTCGGCTTCATCGGCCACCTGCAAACCGCGCATGCCCTTGGCGCTGACCACCGAGGCCACATCCCGCAGTACCGCGCCGACGAAGGCCACCTTGACCCCGCGCACCTCTTCGATGCGGTAGGCCGGCAACAGCGGCCGGCCGGTGTCGCTGTCCAGCAGGTTGGCCGCCAGGTAGGGGAAGCCGCTGCCGGGGTAGTTCGGGCGGAACTGGCAGGCCTTGTCCGGTCGGGGCGACTGGCAGCCGCCATTGAGCTGGCGCAGGAACTCGGCCTTGCCGTTGTCCAGTTCGTGGTTGCCGATGGCGCTGAGTTTCATGCCCATGTGGCGCAGGGCTTCCAGGGTCGGCTCGTCGGCCCACATGGCCGACAGCGGCGGGCTGCCGCCCACCAGATCGCCGGCGCCGATTAACAGCAACTGCGGGTCCTGCTGGCGCAACTGGGTGAGCATGCCGCCGAGGGTGGCGATGCCGCCGGCCGCAAGCTTGCGCACCCCGCCCGGGACCTGCGGGTCCTTGTAGCTGAAGGGGTTGGCTTGCAGGTAGCCGTGCAAATCGTTGATGGCGACGATGTTCACCGCCACCGGTTGCGGTTCGCGCGGCAGCGAGCTGCAACCGGCCAGGGCGACCAGGGCCAGGGTCAGTGCACCCAGCAGCCGGGGCATGGGACGAAGACGGGACATGAAAGACATCCTTGGCAGATCAGCGAAAAAAAAGCCGCTGGCACAGGCCCGGATCAGGCGCAGAAGAGCGCTGGGGAACAGCGCCGGCTTCGTCGTCGATCGCAGCCTGGGGCAGCGGCCACAGGTCACTTCAGGTCATCAGGCCGGTTGCAGGTTGCCCTGGACCGTGGCTGCGGGCGCGGGGGCCTTCAGCGCGGTGCCCATGCCGGCGCGCAGCAGCAGGATCTTCAGGTGGTCGGTGATGCGCTCGACCCGGTCCTGGAAGTGGTTGTGAAAGATCATGCTGCCCAGGGCAATGGCGATCCCCAGGGCGGTGGCGTAGAGCGCGGTGCCGATGCCCTTGGAGACTTCGCCCGGGTCGCTGACGCCGGTTTCGGCCAGGGCCTTGAAGGTGTCGATGATCCCCAGGATGGTGCCCAAGAGGCCCAGCAGGGGCGCGGCGGTGACCACGGTTTCCAGCAGCCACAGGCCATGCATCAGCTTGCTGCGGGTGGCAATGTAGATCGACTCGCTGAGGTCTTCCAGGTCCTTGTGGCTGGCCAGCCCCTGCTTGTGGGCGAACAGCTCGGCGACCATCTCCAGGGGCAGGCTGTTGCGCTGACGCAGCTCGGCGGGCAAGTCGTCGACGCTGTGCATCTTCGGGTTGAGCACGGTCTCCAGTTTCTTCGCCTGACGCAGGCTGAAGCTGAAGTAGATGCCCCGCTCCACGGCGATAAAGGCGGCAATCGCAGCGGCGCCGTACATGGTGTAGAAGGTGATGTCGTGCAGCAGATTCATGTCCATCGTCATTTCCTCTTGGGCCCGAAGGGCATCAGAACCCGGCTTCCAGGGAGACCATCGCGGTGCGTTCCTCACCGACGTTGTAATAGGCCGTGCTTGGCGCCAGACCATTGGTGCGCTGGGTGTTGTACGACACAGTGCGGGTCGAGGCCAGGTATTCCTTGTCGAACACGTTGAGCATGGAGAAGCGCAGGGTCGCGGACTTCAGCACCTTCTTGTCCACCGGCAGGTGGATACCGGCGTTGAGGTCGACCACGGTGCGGCCGGCGATCTTCTCGTCGTTGGTCAGGTCGCCGTAGAAGGCGCCGACGTACTTGCCGACCACGTTGCCGTAGTAGCGCGAGTCGTCGTAGCCCAGGCTCAGGTTGAACATGTTTTCCGGCACGTTGGCCAGTTGCTTGCCGGAGGTCGGCAGCAGCACGTTCTTGTTGGTCAGGTCATCCATCTGCTCGGACTTGGTGTAGGTGTACGAGGCGTAGTAGTTGAAGTCGTGGGGCAGCTTGCCGCTCCACTCCAGCTCCAGGCCACGGTTCTTCACTTCGCCGACGTTGGCCACCACGTAGTCGCCGTTGAGGTCGGTGGTGGAGATCTGCCGGTCCTTGAAGCTGATGTAGAACAGGGTCGCGCTCAGGGCCATGTTCTCTTCGCTGTAGCGCCAGCCCAGTTCCTGGTTCCAGCTCAGCTCGGGTTTCAGGCTGATGGAGTCACCCTTGTTGTAGAGCACGTAGTTGGGCGGCGTGCGCATGTTGCGGGTGACGTTGTAGAAGGCCTGGTTGTTCGGGTCGATCTGGTACTTGGCGTTGAAGCTGGGCAGGAACTGGTGGTACTTGGCGTCGCGTTTTTCCGGCTTGTCGGTGAGGCTGCCGAGGTTGTTGCCGTCGCGTTCCACGTACTGGTAGGCCAGGGCCCCGGTGAGGGTCAGGTCCGAGGTGGCCTGCCAGGTGTCCTGCACCCAGAGTTTCTGCGCCGGGGTCACGGTGTACTGGTGACGGCCCTGGACCGTGACGCCGTTGCGGTCCACCAGTTGGTCGGAACCGTTGTAGTCGCCCCAGACATTTTCCGGTGCGCCGTTGCCCTTGATCCCGATGAAGGGCTGGGTCTGGCGCTGGCGGGCGCGCTCGTACCAGTAGCCGACGTCCAGGCTGTGGGCTTCGTTGAGGTCCCACTTGAGCTTGGTGGTCATCCCGGGGCGCCAGGTTTCGGTCCACGACGGCCGGTAGTAGGTGCCGGCGGGCAAGCCGCTCAGGTCGTAGTTGCCGGCCTTGTTCGAGCTGGCGGACAAGCTGGTGGCGGTCTGGCCGCTGAAGCTGCCGCCGTTGGACCACACGTAGTACGGGTTGAAGGTCAGGCTCAGGTCGTCACGCAGCTGAAAGCGCTGGGTCACCGAGGCGGTCACGCTCTCGAAGGGGTTGCGGTTGAGCTTGTAGGACTGGGACACGCTGCCGTTCTTGAACACGGTGTTTTCCGAGTAGTCCAGGCGCCGGCCCTGGGTCTGGAACTGGGCCTTGCTCAGGCTGTTGTAGTTGTAGTTTTCCTGCAGGTTGTACTTGACGATGGCGTTGGTGGAGTTGCCGTTGCCGTCTTCGAACAGGGTGTTCCACTCGACCTTGTCGGCGCGCAGGGTGCCCTTGCCACGCCACTTGTCGCCCTCGGTGTGGGACGCCGAAACCCAGGTCTTGAAGCCGCCCAGGTCACCGGTATTGAGACGGGCAAAGCTCTTGCGCACGTTGTTCGAGCCGATGGACTGCTTGGCGAACACGCCAAAATCCTTGGTCGGGCGGATGGTCACCAGGCCGATGTTGCCGCCGCTGGAGCCGATGTGCGGGCCGTCGGCTTCGGATGAACCCTGGGTGACGAAGACTTCGCTGAAGTTCTCCGGATCGCCCATCAGGTTGGGGTAGATGCTGTAGTCCCCGGAATCGTTGATCGGGAAACCGTCGGAAGACAGCCCGACCTGATCGGAGTTCATCCCGCGCATGGTGAAGTTGGTGCCGCTCAGGCCCGTGGCGTCGGTGCTGGAGACGTTGATCCCCGGGGTGTACTTGAGCTTGTCCACGGCGTTGGCGGTGGGGGCCATCTGGTCCATGGCTTCCTTGGTCACGGTGGAGCGCCCCTTGGCGCTTTCTTCCTTGATCATGTGGCCGTTGCCCAGGGTCTGTTTACCGGCAACGTTCACCGCACCGACGTCGACGCTGTCGTCGGCCAAAACCAATGGCGCAAAACTGCCCAGGCCCGATGCCAGCAGCAGGGCATAAAGTTTATTGATCTTCACGGGTCAATCCCTTGCTTACAACTTTCGTTAATAGGTGATGGGTTTATTCCACGTTGTAACTAAAGGTCGCGGTAAAACGTTGCTTGGACTTGCCGGAGAAGGCGTCCGAGGGAAACGGTGAAACTTTCTCCACGCGGCGCAAACTGGTTTGCGCGGCGCGATTGAGCAACATGTTCGGCGCCTTGTTTTCGATGCCACTGTCGAGCACGTTGCCGGCCCGATCGACTTCCAGCCAGATCACCACATCGCCCTGGGGACGTTGCAACGAGGCCTCGCGGCCGCTGGGGTATTGCTTGTGCTTTTCCAGTTCCTTGCGCAAAGCGGCGGTGTACAGGCTTTCCTTGATGGCACTGCTGGGCGCCGCGGGTGCGGGAGCCGGAGCAGGTACGGCGGCCGCGGGTGCCACCGGTTTGGCGGCGGCCACCGCGGGCTGCGGCGCCACCGGAGCACTCTGGGCCACGGCGGTCGGGGCCGGGGCCGGCTTAGGCGGCTGCGGCTTGGCCACCAGTGGCTTGGGCACCGGCGGTTTGGGCTTGACCACCGGCTTGGGCTTGGGCGGCTCGATCACCAGCGGTTCTTCCTCCGGGACCACCTGCGGCGGTTCGGGCTCGACCGGCAGCGGCTCGGGTTCCGGCGGCGCTGGCTCGGCGACCGCCAGCAGTTCGGCGGCATCGACCAGGGCAATTTCCACGGTGCTTTCGTCATACACCGGCTTGATCTGCAACTGTTGCAACTGGCTGGTATAGATCACCAGCAACAACAGGCCAGCCGGCAGCAGGCACGCCAGCCACTTGCGAGTTCTATATAAACCGAACATGGCGTCAGGACTTGCGTGTAGCGATGGAGACGGAAGAGAAGCCATTGCCCTTGAGCAAGTCCATCACCGACACCAGGCGCTTAACTTCCACGCCCTGATCGCTGTTGATAATGATCACCAACTTTTCGCTGCCGTTATTCAGCGCTTTGAGTTGGGCCAGCAGCGCCCCTTCATCCAGGTCCTGGCCGTCCAGTTGCAGACGTTCCTCCAGGCCCAGGGTGATCACCGCCTTGTTTTGCGGCTTCAACTGTTGCGCGGTGCTGGCCACCGGCAACTGCGTCTTGATTCCCACGGCGGGAATCACGTTGAGACTGATGAGTACGAAGAACACCAGGAGAAACATCATCACGTCGATCATCGGAATGATTTCGATGTGGGCCTTCTTCTTTTTTGCGACATCCCAGCTGCGCATCGTCTTGCTCCCGCTTCAGCCTTCCCTCCCTTGTGAGAGCTGAATCACAACCCTCGCCGATCCTGACCATGTGCTCAGGAATGCGCAGATCATCCGCGCCCCATGTAACGATTTGGTGACAGAACGGTGTGATATCAGTGAATGTTCGGGAGCTCTGGGACGGGCCTTTCAGCGCAAGACGATGAACCTTCCCAGCACCTTGTGCTGCTGGAAACCAAGCACCGCCTGCAACGAATCGAGGACCGCTTGCGGGTCCTGGCTGGAGAAACTGCCGCTGACCCGGCGCGCTGCCAACTGGTCGTTGAGCAGCACAATGCGTCCGGGGAAATAGCGCCGCAGGTCGGCCACCACCTCGTCCAGGGGCGCGTGGTAATAGTTCAGCCACCCCTGGCGCCAGGCCAGCTGTGCCTCGCTGTCGACGCTGTGCAACGGAGTCGCGGCAGCGCGCTCGTAGGCCACTTGCTGGCCGGCACCGAGGACCTGCTGCGCCGCGCCCTGGGCCGCCGTGACCGCGACCCGTCCGGACAGCACCGTGACCTGCGCGCCCGCCGGTTGCAGGCGCACTTCGAACTGGGTGCCCAGGACCCGCGTCTCGCCCTCCCCGGCCGCCACCACAAAGGGCGCGCCGGTGTGGCTGACACTGAAGAACCCGGCGCCGCGGCGCAGTTGCACATGCCGCTCGCCGCCGCTGAAATCCACGGCAATCGCGCTGTCGGCATCCAGGGTCACCTGGCTCTGGTCGGCCAGGGTCACGGTGCGCACCTGGCCCGGCGCGGAAACGTAGTCGGCCCCCAGGTCATCGATCCAGCGCCCGGGCTGCCAACCGGCGCCCAGGGCCACCGCCAGCAGCACGCTGGCGGCCAGGGCCAGGCCCGCCGACCCGCGGCGCCGCGCTCGGCCCTTGGCCGCATCCATGGAGCGCAGCAGGCCTTGCAGGGCAAAAGCGTCTTCAGCGGCCAGGGTCCGCGCCGGCTGCTCGCTCAGCTCCCACAGCACCTGGGCCTGGGCGTAGGCCTCGCCATGGGCGGGGTCGGCCTGCAGCCACTGGCTGAAGGTCGCCTGATCGCCGCTGCTGGGCTGGTCGTGGAGCAGGCTCAGCCAGGCCAGGGCCGCCTGTTCCTGGG
>Ga0194135_10000872_pt1 | contig 17709 bp, 16 predicted proteins | sample LitLau_LLRF_2013_FD_134024 | JGI IMG/M metagenome (GOLD analysis project Ga0194135, IMG submission 134024) | Freshwater sediment microbial communities in response to fracking from North America - Little Laurel Run_MetaG_LLRF_2013 (version 2) | ecosystem: Environmental > Aquatic > Freshwater >...
AAGGACGAAGGCCTGCGCCCGCAACATATCCAGGCCAGTGGCGACCTGTTCCTGGCCACCATGCGCAGCATCTATGAGGCCTACGAGGCCGCCTGCCAGCGCTGCTCATCCAGGCCCAGCTCGCGGATCACCCGCTTGACCAGGCGTTGCTGGTCGTCGCTGTCGAGGATCTGGAAGGTCTGGCTCAGGCCGGCTTCCTGCCAGTGGGCCCGCAGCAGGCGGTGCGCCAGGCCGTGGAAGGTGCCGACCCACATGCCTGCCGGGTTGATGCCCAGCAATTGCTCGATGCGGTGGCGCATCTCGGCGGCGGCCTTGTTGGTGAAGGTCACCGACAGGATCGAGTGGGGCGAGGCGTTCTCGACCTGGATCAACCAGGCGATACGGTGCACCAGCACACGGGTTTTGCCGGAGCCAGCACCGGCCAGGACCAACTGACGACCCACGGAGGCGGCTACGGCCTGGCGTTGGGCATCGTTGAGGGAGTTCAACAGGAGGGAGAGATCATCGCGCATCGGGGCATTCTAGGGGCCCGCGTCACCCCGGGCAAACCCGGCTTTGCATTAGCCGATAAAACAACCGCGGGTGACGACCGGTCGGTCACAGGTCCCAGCCTTCGGCGCTTCAAGTCCGGGCTGTTGCGCTGTGGATTGATGGGGGATCGGTTTTATCGATTTTATGACTTGGAGCAGTTTGGCTCGCGCCTTTGCTTGTGTATGCTCCGCCGACGTTTCGGGCTCAACCATTATAAGAACACTGCCTATGACCCATAATCCCGACCTGTCCGGCCCCTTGGTGGAACCGCGGGTTATCCTTTTGCGCTACGCCGTCGAGATGGCGGTGGAACGCACGCGTCTGCTGTATCAGGGCTCGCTGCTGCCGACGCTGTTCATGCTGCTCAATGGTCTGGTGTGCACCTGGCTGCTCTGGAGCCCGGCGCGCTATCTGTTGCTCAGCGTGTGGATGGTCTGGCTGCTGGCCCTGGTGGCCTTGCGGGTGATCCAGGTGGCGGCCTTCGACTCGGCCATCCCCAGCCGCCAGGCGCAGCCGGTCTGGCAGCGCATGTTTCTTCTGGGCTCGACGGTCAGCGGCCTGACCCTGGCCTGTGCCGGCATCGCTCTGGTGCCCACCGACAGTTTTCTCCAGCAGGCCTGGGTCTTCGGCCTGATCGGCGCGGCCATTCTTTCGGCCAGCGTGGCCTATGCGGTCAGCCTGCAGGCCTTTCTTTCCTTCACCTTGCCGTGCCTGCTGCCGGCGATTGCCTACCTGTTCTGGGGCGGCGACGAGCAGCAGCGGGGCTGGGGCTGGCTGGGGCTGATTCTCCTGGTGTCCTTGAGCGTGGTGGCGTGGCAGGTCAATCGCCTGATCCAGCGCGGCTTGCTGCGACGCTTTCAGAATCAGGCCCTGATCGAGCACCTGCAGGACGCCCAGAGCCGCAGCAACCAGCTCAACCGCGAGCTGGCCCGGGAAGTGGAGCAACGCCGCCGCGCCGAGGAACAGTTGCGCGAGGCCCAGGCCGGGCTGGAGCAGCGGGTGGCTCAGCGCAGCCTGGAGCTGGACGCGGCCAATCAGGCCCTGAGCAAGAGCGAGGCGCGACTGGCCCTGGCCCTGGATGCCAGCGAACTGGGCTTGTGGGACTGGAACCTGCAGACCGACGAGGTCCATCACACCCAGCTCAAGGAGCTGTTCGGCCTGGAGCCGGAAGACGTCACGGCGATGCTCAGCCACCTCAAGCCGCGGCTGCATCCCGAGGATCTGCCCGTGCTCAAGCGTGCCCTGGTGGAGCACCTCAAGGGCCGCAGCGAGGACTATCAGGTGGAGTACCGGGTGCGCCATGGCGATGGCCGCTGGGTGTGGATCGAGGACCGTGGTCGGGCGGTGGAACGCAGCCCCGACGGACGGGTGCTGCGCATGGTGGGCACGCGGCGCGATATCAGTGCCGACAAGGAGCTGGAAGTGCAGCGCGACCTGGCCGCCACGGTGTTCGAGGCGGCCAGCGAAGGGATAGTCATCCTTGACCCCGATTACGCCCTGATCGCCGCCAACCAGGCCTTCAGTCTGGTCACCGGCTATCAGGTCGAAGACATGCTCGGGCGCAATGTGGTGGAGCTGTCCTGCAGCCGCGATGCCCGTCGTCACTATCCGATGATTCACCAGGCCCTGGAGCAGCACGGCAGCTGGCAGGGCGAACTGGTGGAAACCCGCAAGAATGGCGAGCTTTATCCGCAGTGGCTGCAACTGAACGTGGTGCGCGACAGGCGGGGAAAAGTCCGGCATATCGTGGGCTTCTTCGCCGATCTGTCGGCTAGGCGTGAATCCGAGGAGCGCATGCGCTACCTCACCCACTATGACGAGCTCACCGGGCTGGCCAACCGCTCGCTGTTCCGCGAGCGCCTGCGCGAGGCCCACCAGCGGGTGCGCCAGGGCAGCCGCAGCCTGGCCTTGCTGCACATCAATCTGGATCGCTTCAAGCTGCTCAATGACAGCCTCGGCCATGAAGTGGCCGACCAGCTGTTGCAGAAAATGGCGCGACGGCTGGTCAACGCGCTGCCGGAAGCCGACACCATCGCGCGCTTGTCCGGTGACGAGTTCGCCGTGCTGTTCGATGCCTACGGCAGCCTGTCCAGCCTGACCCGGGTGGCGACCCGCTTGCTCAGCAAGTTGCGCCTGCCAATCACCGTTGAGGGCCACGAACTGGTGGTCAGCGCCTCCATGGGCATCAGCATGCTCCCGGACAGCGCCCGGGAGATCGCCGCCCTGGTCAGCCAGGCGAACATGGCCATGGCCCACGCCAAGCACCTGGGCGGCAACAACTTCCAGTTCTATACCGAAAGCCTGCAAGCCAGCACCCTGGAGCGGCTGCAACTGGAGAACCAGTTGCGCAAGGCCATCGAAGAAGACCAGCTGATGGTCTTCTACCAGCCCAAACTGTGCCTGGCCACGGGCCGGCTGAATGCCGCCGAGGCCCTGGTGCGCTGGGACCACCCGACCATGGGCCGGGTGCCGCCGGGAGACTTTATCGGGCTGGCGGAAGAAACCGGGCTGATCGGTCCCATCGGCGAATTCGTCTTGCGCCAGGCCTGCCGACAGGCCTGTGAATGGCAGCGCCAGGGCCTGGAGCCGATTCGGGTGTCGGTCAACCTGTCGGTGTATCAGTTGCGCCAGGGCAAGCTGGTGAGTCTGGTGCGCCAGGTGCTGGAGGAGACCGGCCTGGAGCCGCACCTGCTGGAGCTGGAGCTAACCGAAAGCCAGTTGCTGGACAGCGTCGAGCACATCATCGCCACCTTCCGGCAACTGCGCGCCCTGGGGGTGAAGCTGGCCATTGACGACTTCGGCACCGGTTACTCGTCCCTGAGTTACCTCAAGCGGATTCCGGTGGACTACGTGAAGATCGACCAGGCCTTTATCCGTGGGCTGGCCGACGGAGGCGAGGACGCCGCCATCACCCGGGCGATCATTGCCATGGCCCACGGGTTGTCGCTGAAGGTGGTGGCCGAGGGCGTCGAAGAGCCCGGTCAACTGACGTTCCTGCGGGCCGAGCACTGCGATGAAGTGCAGGGCTATCTGATCAGTCGTCCGGTGAACGCCGAGGGCCTGGCGCTGCTGTTGCAGGCCCAGACTCGCTAGCCTTTATCGGCGTGCGCCATAACGGCTACATAAGGCGTACCCGGCTGAAAATGGGGGGTAGGACGGCAACTTCATGATGCATTGAGCAGGCAAAAAGACGATTCCTGTAGTATAACTACAAGCTTGCTACATCTCCGGCGTCAGCCAATAACAATGAGTCCAGCCCTTTGAACCTGTTGCAGCACATCGCTCAGTCACGTCATCTGTTACGCAAATCGGAACTCAAGGTCGCCGATCACGTGCTCCTTGATCCTGCGGCGGTGATGCACAGTTCCATGGCGGATCTGGCCCACAGCGTGGGCATCAGTGAGCCGACCATCGTGCGCTTCTGCCGGGCCATCGGTTGCTCTGGTTTTCAGGACCTGAAGCTCAAATTGGCCCAGAGCCTCGCCGCTGGTGCCAGCTTCGGCCAGTTCGCGATCCATGAAGACGATTCCGTCGCCGACTACAGCCTGAAGATCTTCGACACCACCCTGCACACCCTGATGGAAGTGCGCGAGAAGCTCGACCCGGTGGCCCTGCAGCAGGCGGTGACCGCCATGTCCCAGGCCCAGCGCGTGGAGTTCTACGGCTTCGGCGCTTCCGGCGCGGTGGCAGCGGACGCCCAGCACAAGTTCTTCCGCCTGCTGCTGACCGCGGCGGCCTATTCCGACCCGCACATGCAGGCGATGTCGGCGGTGACCCTCAAGCCCACCGACGTGGCCATCTGCATTTCCCAGTCCGGGCGTTCCAAGGACCTGCTGATCACCGCCAACCTGGTGCGTGAAAGCGGCGCCTCGCTGATTACCCTGTGTCCGAGCCAGACGCCCTTGGCCGAGTTGTCCACGGTCAACCTGGCCATCGACGTGCATGAAGACACCGAGATCTACACCCCGCTGACCTCGCGTATCGCCCACCTGGTGGTGATCGACGTGCTGGCCATGGGCGTGGCCATGGCCCGCGGCCCGAGCCTGGTCAACCACCTCAAGAGCGTCAAGCGCAGTCTGCGCAGCCTGCGCCTGTCGCCCAAGTCGGTCAAAGCCCTGGACGACTGAGCCTCTCTGGCCGGTGATGAGGCCTCTAGGCTGCGCATCGCACTGACGGACGCCTGCGCTGGCAAGCCAGCTCCTACAGAGAGCTAGGCGCTGTGAATGTTCATCGTCCTGTAACCGACCCGCCGCCAAACCGTAACCGCCGACGTCCATCGTGAAGCTTCCGTACTCGCATTGGGAGACTCGAAATGGCCCGGCCTTACGAAGAGAGCAACAGCGCCGTCAAGACCCGTCGTCAGCAGGAAGACCAGCGCCGCATGGAATTTCGTCGTGCGATCGAACACCGCTTCGAGCTGCGTCAGTTGCAGCAGGAAATCAACGATTACCCCGAGCTTGAGGCCGTCAATTACTGGCAGGCGGCACCCGCGGCTTCCCGTCGAAGCGTTCAACCAGCCCGCTGATCTGCACCCGTTCGCTGCGGATGAATCCCAGGAACGCATGCGCTACCGGTGACAGGCGTTTGGCTTTGGCCTGCACCAGGCACCAGCTGCGAAGCAATGGCAGCTCTTCGACCGGCAACTCGATCAACCCGCCGGTCGCCAACTCAAGGTTCAGGGCGTGGCGCGTCAGCAAGGCCACGCCCAGACCCGCCCGCACGCACTCACGCTGAGCTTCCGCCGACGATACTTCGAGGATCTGGGTGAAGTGCACGCGCTTCTCCTTGAAATACTCCTCGCAGGCCAGGCGCGTGCCCGAGCCCGGCTCGCGCAGCACCAGGGTGTAGGGTTCCAGGTCCTGCAGGCGCAGCGGGCCCATGTGGCTCAGGGGATGATCCGGTGGCGCTACGGCGACGATGGGGTTGTTGAGAAACGGCAGGAATTCCAGCTCCATGTCCTGGGGCACCATGGACATGATCACCAGGTCGTCACGGTTGTCCGAGAGGCGGCGGATCACCTGGGCGCGGTTGACCACGGTCAGCTGCAGGTGGACTTCCGGATGCTGGCGCTTGAAGGCGGCGAACAGGTGCGGGACGAAGTACTTGGCGCTGGATTCCACCGCCAGCTTGAGCTGGCCCTGCAGCGAGCCCTGCATGTCCGAGAGCTGCATGTCGAGGTTTTCCAGGCGTCCGAAGATGTCCCGGCTGGCCCGTTGCAGGGCTTCGGCGGCTTCGGTCATATAGAGCTTCTTGCCGACGTAATCGAACAGCGGCTGGCCGATCAGTTCCTCCAGCTGACGGATCTGCAGGCTGACCGCCGGCTGGGTGAGATTCATTTCGTCGGCGGCGCGGCTGTAGGAGCGCAGATCGCAGACTTCATTGAAAATCTGCAACTGACGCAATGTCAGTCTCATCAAGGACTTACGCATTTCTGGAGTGCTCGCGCCTGGGGCTTGTGGCACGACTATAAGTCTTTACTTATGCCCAACCCAATAATTATTGATTTTTGTTAATCCCTCTTCAGAGCTAGTGTGACGCGGCGACTGACCTGAAACATTTGGTCACGCGCCGACTCGGTCTAGCGGGTCGTTTGTTCCAACGGCTCAAGGGAACCTCCAAGTGATAAAAAAGATCCTGATCGCCAACCGTGGTGAGATCGCCGTACGAATCGTGCGTGCCTGCGCCGAGATGGGCATCCGTTCGGTAGCGATCTTCTCCGACGCCGATCGCCATGCCCTGCATGTGAAGCGCGCGGATGAGGCCCACAGCATTGGCGCCGAGCCGCTGGCCGGCTACCTGAACCCGCGCAAACTGGTGAACCTGGCGGTGGAAACCGGCTGCGATGCCCTGCATCCCGGCTATGGTTTTCTTTCGGAAAACGCCGAACTGGCAGACATCTGCGCCGAACGCGGCGTCAAGTTCATTGGCCCGTCGGCGGAAGTCATCCGCCGCATGGGCGACAAGACCGAAGCCCGTCGCAGCATGATCAAGGCCGGCGTACCGGTGACCCCGGGCACCGAAGGCAACGTCGCGGACATCCACGAAGCCCTGGCCGAAGGCGACCGCATTGGCTACCCGGTGATGCTCAAGGCCACCTCCGGTGGTGGTGGCCGCGGCATCCGTCGCTGCAACAGCCGCGAAGAGCTGGAGCAGGCCTTCCCCCGAGTGATTTCCGAAGCCACCAAGGCCTTCGGTTCGGCGGAAGTGTTCCTGGAAAAGTGCATCGTCAATCCCAAGCACATCGAAGCGCAGATCCTCGGTGACAGCTTTGGCAACGTGGTGCACCTGTTCGAGCGCGACTGCTCGATCCAGCGCCGCAACCAGAAGCTCATCGAGATCGCCCCGAGCCCGCAGTTGACCCCCGAACAGCGCGCCTACATCGGCGACCTGTCGGTGCGCGCGGCCAAGGCCGTGGGCTACGAGAACGCTGGCACCGTGGAGTTCCTGCTCGCCGAGGGCGAGGTGTACTTCATGGAAATGAACACCCGGGTGCAGGTGGAACACACCATCACCGAAGAAATCACCGGCATCGACATTGTCCGTGAGCAGATTCGCATTGCCTCCGGCCTGCCGCTGTCGGTCAAGCAGGAAGACATCATCCATCGCGGTTTTGCCCTGCAGTTCCGGATCAACGCCGAAGACCCGAAGAACAACTTCCTGCCCAGCTTCGGCAAGATCACCCGCTACTACGCTCCCGGCGGTCCCGGCGTGCGCACCGACACGGCGATCTACACCGGCTACACCATTCCGCCGTTCTACGACTCCATGTGCCTGAAACTGGTGGTCTGGGCCCTGACCTGGGAAGAGGCGATGGACCGTGGCCTGCGCGCCCTGGACGACATGCGCCTGCAAGGGGTCAAGACCACCGCCGCCTACTACCAGGAAATCCTGCGTAACCCGGAATTCCGCAGCGGTCAGTTCAACACCAGCTTCGTTGAGAGCCACCCGGAACTGACCAACTACTCGATCAAGCGCAAACCCGAAGAGCTGGCCCTGGCCATCGCCGCCGCCATCGCCGCCCACGCAGGCCTTTGAATGCAGCCGCAAGCTGTCAGCGGCAAGCTGCAAGTAGAAGCCGATCGGCTTTTACTGGCGGCTTGTAGCTTGGAGCTTGCCGCTATGAGGAGATACCAATGACTAAAAAGATCTTCGTTACCGACACCATCCTGCGCGACGCCCACCAATCGCTGCTGGCCACCCGCATGCGCACCGAAGACATGCTGCCGATCTGCGACAAGCTCGACAAAGTCGGCTACTGGTCGCTGGAAGTCTGGGGCGGCGCGACCTTCGACGCCTGCGTGCGCTTCCTCAAGGAAGACCCTTGGGAACGCCTGCGCCAACTGCGCGCAGCGCTGCCCAACACCCGCCTGCAAATGCTCCTGCGCGGGCAGAACCTGCTGGGCTACCGCCACTACAGTGACGACGTGGTCCGGGCCTTCGTGGCCAAGGCGGCGGTCAACGGCATCGACGTGTTCCGCATCTTCGACGCCATGAACGACGTGCGTAACCTGCGGGTGGCGATCGAAGCCGTGAAGGCGGCCGGTAAGCACGCCCAGGGCACCATCGCCTACACCACCAGCCCGGTGCACACCATCGAAGCCTTCGTGGCCCAGGCCCAGCAGATGGCAGCCATGGGCTGCGACTCGATCGCGATCAAGGACATGGCCGGCCTGCTGACCCCTTACGCCACCGGCGAGCTGGTCAAGGCGCTGAAGGCCGAGCTGTCGCTGCCGGTGTTCATCCACTCCCACGACACCGCGGGCCTGGCCGCGATGTGCCAGCTCAAGGCCATCGAGAACGGCGCCGACCATATCGACACCGCCATCTCCAGCTTCGCCTGGGGCACCAGCCACCCGGGCACCGAGTCCATGGTCGCCGCGCTTAAAGGCAGCGAGTTCGACACCGGCCTGGACCTGGAGCTGCTGCAAGAGATCGGCCTGTACTTCTACGCCGTGCGCAAGAAGTACCACCAGTTCGAAAGCGAATTCACCGCGGTCGACACCCGAGTGCAGGTCAACCAAGTGCCGGGCGGGATGATTTCCAACCTGGCCAACCAGTTGAAAGAGCAGGGCGCGCTGAACCGCATGGGCGAAGTGCTGGCCGAGATTCCGCGGGTGCGTCACGACCTGGGCTACCCGCCGCTGGTGACCCCGACCTCGCAGATCGTCGGCACTCAGGCGTTCTTCAACGTCCTGGCCGGCGAGCGCTACAAGACCATCACCAACGAAGTGAAGCTCTATCTGCAGGGCGGCTACGGCAAGGCCCCGGGCCAGGTCGACGAAAACCTGCGGCGCCAGGCCATCGGCAGCGAGGACGTGATCGATGTGCGTCCGGCCGACCTGCTGAAGCCGGAAATGACCAAGCTGCGCGGCGAAATCGGTGCCCTGGCGCATTCCGAAGAAGACGTGCTGACCTACGCCATGTTCCCGGACATCGGGCGCAAGTTCCTCGAAGAACGTGAGGCCGGCACCCTGGTTCCGGAAGCGCTGCTGCCGATTCCTGAAGCCGGCGGCGTCAGCAAGCCGGGCGGTGAAGGCGTGCCGACCGAGTTCGTCATCGACGTCCACGGCGAAACCTACCGCGTCGACATCACCGGCGTCGGGGTCAAGGCCGAAGGCAAGCGCCACTTCTACCTGTCCATCGACGGCATGCCGGAAGAAGTGGTGTTCGAGCCGCTCAACGAGTTCGTCGGCGGCGGTGGCAGCAAGCGCAAGCAGGCCAGCGCGCCGGGCCATGTCAGCACCACCATGCCGGGCAACATCGTCGATGTGCTGGTCAAGGAAGGTGACGTGGTCAAGGAAGGTCAGGCGGTGCTGATCACCGAAGCCATGAAGATGGAAACCGAAGTCCAGGCAGCCGTCGCCGGCAAGGTGGTGGCGATCCACGTGGCCAAGGGCGACCGGGTCAACCCGGGCGAAATCCTCATCGAAATCGAGGGCTGAATTCAGGCCCTCATTTGCAACGGTTTACCTCGGGGGAGCTACGGCTCCCCTTTTTTTTGCTTTTCTGAAGTGTCATTTAATGCATTTTCTGGGAGGAATATTTTATGAAAATGCATTTTGATGCACTTATAGGCGTATTAGCTTGGAAAAACTGCAATACAATGCACGGATGATTGAAGCGGAACATCTCTTGAAGTGCAGCAAATGACAGGTACCCCAATGCTCCGGCTGACGTTGCAGCTCTACTGCGCAGGCGCGTGGGCCGATGCCATGACCCTGAGTTTCGACAACCCTGAAGAGGGCTTTGCCAGCCCGTGCAGCTTCGGTTATGTCCCGCAGTACCTGGTGGACAACCTGGACGCTGTTGCCAGCCCGCTGGGCCGTTCGGTCAGTGCCCAGATACCTCTGGGATGGGAGCCCTGGCGAGAGGACCGGGCGCCGGCCTTTCTTTATGACCTGGTCGCCACGCCGGCGACGCGCGGCTTTTTGCTCCGGCAGATCGGCCATGAGCGGCCCGATGGCATGGGCAGCGAGTTGTTCCTCCTGGCCCGAAGCACCGCGGCGCCCATTGGCCATCTGCGGATCAAGGAGTCCCTGGCAGGGCTGCACAGGCGTCCGGCCCTGGGCTTCACCCGGGAACAGGTGGTGACCCTGGATAACCGTTTTCTTGAATACGCCCATGAACAGGCGGCGGCCTTGGGTGGCACGGCGAGCATCGGCGACGAAGCGCCCAAGCTGTTGCTGACAGAAAACCGCGAGGGCTTGTTGTACCCCGATGCGCTGCTCGATGACGCTTATGCCGCGCGTCACTGGTGGGTGAAGTTCCCCCGTCACCCGGCTTCGCCGAATGCCTGCGACATCCTCAGAAGCGAGTTCCATTACTACCGGGCGCTGCAGCAGCTGGGTATCGAGACGTTCCCGGCGCCTGGGCTGGCGCTGGAAGAGGGGCGTCGGCCAAGCCTGTGGATGCAGCGGTTTGATCGTCGGCTGACGCCCGCCGGAGTCGAGCGTCTGGCAGTGGAGTCGATCTACTCCCTGGCCGGGCTGGTGGGCCATGGCCAGGGCATGCGCCATACCGAGGTCCTGGGGATCCTCGCCGAACTGTGGCGCGCCACCGGCCAGGAGGCGTCGATCCCCGAACTGGTGGCGGACTACCTGCGGCGCGATCTGCTCAACAGGATCCTCGGCAACACGGACAATCATGGCCGCACGCTTGCGGTGGTTCGCACGGATACACAGGTGCGCCTGGCCCCGATCCATGACCTGGCGCCCAAGGTCATGGATGACCAGGGGATTGCCCGCACCACCAAATGGCCCGGACGCATGGAGGTGGCCGGTGACGTCGACTGGCGCCTGGTATGCGCCAGCCTCAAGCCGCTGCTCGACCCTGAAGCCGCCCTGACGCGCCTGCGCGCAGATGCCGAACAGCTGCGGGCCCTGCCGGACCTGCTAAGTGCCGGCGGCTTGCCCGAAGCCACCTTCAATCACCCGCGCATTCACCTGCGCGATCTGGACCGACGCCTGCAGGAGTGGGGATTGCGATGAACATGACTGTGGAAGAACGCGGCGCCCTGATCGACGACATCCAGCAGGAAATGGCCGGCGGTCGCTTGTCGATTGGCGATGCGGTCAAGCGCCTGCGCACCGAAGTCACCGGACTGCATCAGAGCCAGTTCGCCAGGATGTGCCGGATTTCCCTGCGTACCCTGATCCATCTCGAACACGGTGACGGCAACCCGACCCTCAAGTCACTGAACGCGGTGTTCAAGCCGTTCGGCCTGCAGATGGGGGTGGTGAAAGTGCAGAGAACCAGCCGCGCCCGTTCGCTGCTCGATGAGCTTGAGCGTTCGGCAAGAAGCCCGGGTGTCCCCGGGCCCTCGCTTGAACCTCAACCGCGCTTGGCGTAGCCCTTGCCGTAATGCCTTTCCATCCGCGCCTGGATCAGTTCCAGGCCGATGGACAGCAGCCAGTAGATCAGCGCCGCGGTGCTCAGCATCTCGATGTAGCGGTAGCTGGAGCGGCCATAGGACTGGGCCAGGAACATCACCTCCCAGACCCCCATCACCGAGATCAGCGACGAGTCCTTGAGCATCGAGATGAACTGGTTGGTGGCCGGCGGAATGATGGTGCGCATGGCCTGGGGCAGGGTCACCTGCCAGAAGATCACGCTGTCGCTCATGCCCAGGGCCAGGGCCGCCTGGCGTTGGCCGTGGGGTACGCCGAGGAGGCCGGCGCGGAAAATCTCGCTGAGGTAGGCGCCGTAGTTCAGCGACAGGGCGATGATCCCGGCGGTGATGGCGCCCGGCACCACCCCCAGTTGCGGCAGGCCGAGGTAGATCAGCAGGATCTGGATCAGCAGCGGCGTGCCGCGAAAGAACGAGGCGTAGAAGCTGGCGATGCCGAAGGCCACGGCGCTGGACGACAGGCGCGCCAGGGCGGTGACAAAGCCCAGCAGCGACGAGGCGACGATGGAGCAGGCGCAGAGGAACAGGGTCAGCGCCGCGCCCTGGAGAAAGCCGCTGGGGGACAGGTGCAGCCCCAGCAGGTTCGGCAGCTTGTCGAGGATGATCGAGAACTTCAGGTCGAAGCTCAGGAAGAACCCGGTGAACAGTCCCAGCAGCGCCGCCCAGGTCAGGTACAGACGGGTGCGAAAGCCCAGCAGGCGCTTGAGCAGCGGCTCAGCCACCGGTTGCGGTGGCCGAGGCGGTGGCGTGTAGGCAGTCATTGGCTGATGTCGGCGCCGATCCATTTCTGCGACAGCTTGCTCAGGGTGCCGTCCTGCTTCAACTGGGCGAAGACTTCACGCACCTTGGCATTCCACTGGGCATCGCCTTTCTCGATGGCCACCGAGTTGGGCTCGGCGTACAGCGGCTCGCCGGCCAGCTTGAAGCGCGCATCCTGGGTCAGCCGCGGCTGGGCGGTGACCAGGTTGGTGAGGATCGCATCCAGGCGCACGCCCGGGCCCAGGCCGAGGTCCTGGAAAGCCACGTTGTCGGTGTCGTAGGGGGCGATCTGCACGTTCTCGAAAGGATATTGCAGCTGGGTGTCCTCGGCGCCTTCGATCACCAGGTTCTTGTTCAGGTAGCTCTCGTAGCTGGAGGCGGCGGTGAGGCCGACCTTCTTGTCGCTCAGGTCCTTGGCACCGTGGATCCGCTCATCCTTGGCGTTGACCACGATCACCGCCGGCGAGGCGTAGTACTGCACCGGGAAGTCGAAGACTTCGGCGCGGGCCTTGCTCGGGGTCATGGAGCAGATGCAGATGTCGTAGCGCCCGCTCCAGCGTCCGGCGGCGATCACATCCCAGGACGGGGTTTCCAGGCGCAGCTTGACCCCGAGCTTGTCGGCCACGGCCTTGGCCACGTCGACGTCGAAGCCGTCCAGCTGGTTCTGCTCATTGAGGAAGGAGAAGGGCGGGTAGCTTTCCATCAGCACCCCGACCAGCTCTTTTTTCTGCTCGATACGCTCCAGAGTGGCGCCAGCGAAGGCTTGGGAAGAGGCGGCGAGAACGGTCAGGCCGAGGGCCAGCAGCGGTTTGAAATTCATCGGAATCCTGACTGAAAAAGAGTTGTTATTAACCGGATGGTGCGTATTTAATAGTTATAAGAACGACTCCGGTAGTGAGTTATTTTCATAAGCATATGAGTAAAAAGCATATGGGCGCAGGCAATACGGTAATTCTCGATGGCGGTATGGGGCGTGAACTGCAGCGTCGCGGGGCGCCGTTCCGGCAGCCCGAATGGTCGGCACTGGCCCTGAGCGAAGCGCCCGAGGCGGTGGAGGCGGTGCACGCGGCCTATATCGACAGCGGCGCCAACGTGATCACCAGCAACAGCTACGCGGTGGTGCCGTTTCATATCGGCGAGGAACGTTTTACCGCTGAAGGCCAGGCCCTGGCGGCCCTGGCCGGGCAATTGGCCCGTCGCGCGGTCGAGGCGTCCGGCAAGCCGGTGCGGGTGGCGGGTTCGTTGCCGCCGCTGTTCGGCTCCTATCGCCCGGACCTGTTCGATGCGTCCCGGGTCGAGGAAGTGCTGAGCCCACTGGTTAAAGGGCTGGCGCCTTTCGTGGACCTGTGGCTCGCAGAAACCCAAAGCTCGATCGCCGAGGCCCGGGCCATTCACGCCGGCTTGCCCAAGGACGGCAAGCCGTTCTGGCTGTCCTTTACCCTCAAGGATGAAGACGTCGATGAAGTGCCGCGCCTGCGTTCCGGCGAGCCGGTGGCCGAAGCGGCGGCGGTGGCGGCGCAACTGGGCGTGCAGACCCTGCTGTTCAACTGCAGCCAGCCGGAGGTGATTGGTGCGGCGGTGGATGCGGCTCGCGAGACCTTCGAGCGCCTGGGGGTGCAGATCCATATTGGCGTGTACGCCAACGCCTTCCCGCCGCAGCCCGAGGATGCCACCGCCAACGACGGCCTGTGTCCGCTGCGTGAAGACCTGGATCCGCCGGGCTATCTGCAATGGGTGGCGGACTGGCACCAGCGCGGTGCCAGCCATGTCGGCGGTTGCTGCGGCATCGGGCCTGAGCATATTGCGGTGTTGGCGCAGAAGCTGCGCTGACCCCTGTAGCCGCGGCCTTCAACGACGGCGCCCGCTGCGTCGGGGTGCCGCCCAGCCCGTTCGCAGCCTGCGGCAGCGGCTACAGCTCTTCTACCAGGCCGGGTTCACCGCCCCCTCGCCGGCGAAAATCCCGCTTACCCGCGACACTCCGCCAGCGACTTGAGCTGCCCCGAACCGCTCTGGTTCGCATCGCTGAGCCATTGCTCGAAGCCCTTGGCAATCGCCGGCCATTCCCCGTCCAGAATCGAGAACCACGCGGTATCGCGGTTCTGCCCCTTGGCCACCATGTGCTGGCGAAACACCCCCTCGAAGCTGAAACCCAAACGCTCGGCGGCATAGCGCGAGCGGGCGTTGGCGTTGTTGCACTTCCACTCCAGGCGCCGGTAGCCCAGGGCAAAGGCTTCCTTGGCCAGCAGGTACACCGCCTCGGTGCTCTTGGGCGAGCGCTGCATCGGCGCGCCGAAGGTCACGTGGCCGATCTCGATGCGGCCCTGGGCCGGGACGATGGACATCAGGCTGATCAGGCCCTGGGCCTGGCCGCTGGCGCGGTCGATCACGGTGAAGAAATACGGGTCGCTGGCAAGGGCGTGGTTACCGAGCCAGGCATCGAACGCCGCGCGCTCGGGAAAGGGGCCATAAGGCAGGTAGTCCCACAGCACAGGGTCGGCGCCAGGGCCTTGCAGCACCTGGAACAGCTGATCGCCGTGGCGCGCCGGGTCGAGCCTTTCCAGACGGATGAAGCGGCCTTCCAGCAGGGTGGCCGAAGGGGCGGGGACGCCTTTCCAATCGGCGAGAGAAATCGACATGCAGTGGCTCCTTGCGGGTTCAGAGGGGTTTGCGGAACTGGATAAAGCCCGGGCGCTCGGCGATGCGCTCATACAACTGGATGGCCGTGGCATTGGTTTCGTGGGTCAGCCAGTGCACCTTGGCGCAGCCGTCCTGCTTGGCCTGGGCGTAGACGAACTCGATCAGTTGGCGGCCGACGCCGGTGCCGCGCTGCTCCGGGGTCACCAGCAGGTCCTGCAGGTAGCAGGAATTCTCGATGCTCCAGTTGGAACGGTGGTAGATGAAATGCACCAGGCCCACGGCGCGCTCGCCGTCCCAGGCCAGGGCGGCGTGGGTCGGTTCGCGGGTATCGAGAAAGCGCTGCCAGGTGCTCTGGGTCACGGCGTCCGGCAGTTCGGTTTCGTAGAAGCGCAGGTAGGCCTGCCACAACGGCAGCCAGGCGGCATGGTCGGCAGCGGTGACGGGGCGGATCTGGATCTGGCTCATGAAGGCTCCTTTATTGTTCTGGGCGGGCACTCAGCCCATCAGTTGCGACAGGTGTTGGTCACGCGAGTCGGCGCTGGCGGCCAGGCCGTCGCGGACCCCGGCAATATCTTCGGCATTGCGGTTCTGGCTGAGCTTGCGCTTGCCCTCCAGGCGCTGGATCGGCAGGGCGAAACCGACAATCGCTTTGAGCATGCCGTCGATGTAGTCGGCCGGGGCATCGGCGACTTTCCACGGCTGCGGGCGACCGGCCTCGTGGCGCTCGGTCAGGCCCTCGACCACCTGCCGCAGCCGCTGCGGATCGGTGAAGACCTCCGGCTGGCCATAGGCGTGCACCGCCACGTAGTTCCAGGTGGGCACCACTTTGCCGTGTTCGGCCTTGCTCGGATAGAACGACGGGCTGACGTAGGCGTCTTCGCCGCTGAAGATCACCAGGGCCTCGGCGCCGCTGGCCAGCTCGGCGCATTGCGGGTTGGCCTTGGCCAGGTGTCCGTAGAGGGTGCCATTGGGCCCCTGTGCGGGGTTCAGCAGCAGTGGCACGTGGCTGGCCTGCAGGCCCAGGGCGCCCCAGGTCACCAGGGTGGCCAGGCGGCTGTGCTGGATCACGCCCTGCAGGCGGGGGAGGTCTTCATCGACGAAAGCGCGCGGTAGGTACATGGAAAAAATCCTTGGCGAGTGGCTGCATCCTAGGCAGGCTAATGGTTCGTTGTAAGAGCCATCTCTGGTCTATTTCATAGGTCCAATTCCCGGGAGATCCCGCGATGAACAGTGCGTTGCCTCCGCTGTCTTTCAACCCTGCCGGGATCGAGCTGGATCGCCGCCAGGGTCTCAGTCGCCAGCTGTACCAGGCCCTGCGCCTGCGGGTGCTGGACGGGCGCCTGGCCAGCGGCACGCGCTTGCCGGCCAGCCGTGATCTGGCGGCGGCGCTGGGGATTTCCCGCAACAGCGTGGTGCGCGCCTATGACCAGCTGTATGCCGAGGGTTTTATCGAAGGCCGGGTCGGCGATGGCACCTACGTGGCCCAATTGCCGGAAACCCGCTTACCCATCAAAAAACTATCCACAAAAGTATCCACAGGCTTGTCAACAGGCTTACCCACAGGGTTATCCACAAAATCGACCGAAATAACTGGTGATCCATCCAGTAAAGTTATCCACAGCAGCGGTCTGCAGCGCCTGCAAAAGCATCATCTGAGCACGCCACCCAGTGGCCCGCCGCGGGCTTTTCGGGTCGGCGTGCCGGCGTTCGATCTGTTCCCGTTCGAGGTCTGGGCCAAGCTGAATGCGGCTTTCTGGCGCAGGCCGAACCTGCATCAGCTGTGCTACGGCGATTCCGCCGGCGATTCGCGGCTGCGCAGCCTGATCGCCGCTTACCTGCGCAGCGCCCGTGGGCTGCAATGCAGCGCTGAACAAATTGTGATCACCAGTGGCGCGCAACAGGGCATCAGCCTTTGTGCACAGCTGCTGGTGGAGCCCGGCGACGTGGTGGCTGTGGAAAACCCCGGCTATCGGGCGGCCGGTCACGCCTTTGCCGTGGCCGGGGCGCAACTGCAGGGCGTGGCGGTGGACCAGGAGGGCATCGACTGCCGTCAGCTGGAGCAACTGGACCAGTGCCGCCTGGCCTATGTCACCCCGTCCCACCAGTACCCCACCGGGGTGATCATGAGCCTGGCCCGGCGCCTGGAGCTGCTGGCCTGGGCCGAGCGCAGCGGCGGCTGGATCGTCGAGGACGACTACGACGGCGAATACCGCTACAGCGGCGCGCCCCTGGCCCCGCTGGCGGCGCTGGACCGCCAGGGCCGGGTGATCTACGTCGGCACCTTCGGCAAGGTGGCGTTCCCGGCCCTGCGCCTGGGCTACCTGGTGCTGCCGCCGGATCTGGTGCAGGCCTTTGCCCGGCGCCGGGCGGTGGACGTGCGCCATTCCGAAGTCAGCACCCAGGCGGTGATGGCCGAGTTCATGGCCGCCGGGCACTTCCAGCGGCATATCCGGCGCATGCGCCGCGCGGCGCAGAGCCGGCTCAACCGTTTGCTCGCCGCTTGGCCCCAGGCGATCCCGGGCGTCGGGCCGCTGCCCACGGTGGCCGCCGGGTTGCACCTGACGGTGCGCGTGGACAGCCTGGCCCGGGAGCAGCAACTGCTGGAGCAGGCGGCCGGTGTCGATGTCGAGGTCAACGGCTTGAGCACTTACTGGCTGCCGGAAACCCGGTTGCCCGAGGACCAACGGGCCGGGCTGGTACTGGGCTTCGCCGCGGTGCCCGAGGCCGATATCCAGGCCGCCCTGGGCCGCCTGCGCCAGGCCTGGCGGGTCTGACCGGGTATACTCGCGGCCATTTCCTCGCCCGAGATAGCTCATGAGCCAGACCCTCCCCGCGGCGCCGCAACGCACGTTCGGCGCCCCCCTGTTCGCCTTGCT
>Ga0194135_10000873_pt1 | contig 17707 bp, 21 predicted proteins | sample LitLau_LLRF_2013_FD_134024 | JGI IMG/M metagenome (GOLD analysis project Ga0194135, IMG submission 134024) | Freshwater sediment microbial communities in response to fracking from North America - Little Laurel Run_MetaG_LLRF_2013 (version 2) | ecosystem: Environmental > Aquatic > Freshwater >...
AACTTTTGGAAAGGAGCAGAGTGAGTACAGGCAGGCAGAGTGGCGGAGATGAAACCAGAAATGAGAAAGTTGAGAAAGTGAAAGATGGGAGCTGGGAGGGGAGGATCTTCTCTATGCATTTATCTCCTCGGATATCTTGAAACTAAAAGAACCTTCATAAGGAGGACTGCTGCAGAGAGACGCTGGGAGAGTCATTATGTAAGAAGATGGTTTTGAATTCCATTCTAAATTTGATACTGGATACTTGATAGAAAATTGAAAAGAGAGAACAAAGGAGGAACAAAGATATTATGAAGATTCCAACTTACAGTCGTAGGCAACCAGTCTTGGTTCCAATCACAAGGAGACGTTGGAGTGGATCATATGCGATTGCCGTCGGCTGATATGGAAATCCATGACAAAAGGTCTGAAAAGAAAGAAAAGTGGGGCTTAAGTGGAATGTCAATATTGAATAAAGGGAATGATATGATATACAATATTCTTCTATTAGAAAAAAAAACGGCCGAGTCAATTTCTTTGGTAGACTGAAATAAACTCATCGAGGGAGGAATGGGAGATGAATAGGTTGAATTAATTAAAGTGAAATTAAAGTTTGCTCATGAAAGTGAAAAGGGCGAAAGGAGAGCAGAAGGTTGCTAAAGAAATTGTGAAACGATTAATCACGCATATGATGAAGATGATAATGAAAAGGAGAACCTTTACAACATCTCTCACCTTGGTCACACAAAAATGGTCCGCCTTCAAAGTCTCACTCAGTTCCTGCTCGTATAATTTCGCTGAAGGATTCGGGCCACTCTGACTCACAGAAGACCGGAACCCGTCCAGAACTCCTTTGAAAGTAAACTTCTTCATTTCGCGTCGTCGTCGGAGAGAACCGTGGAAGAACTAATAGTTTGTAAACTGAACGCAATTCCTACAGCACCCGCTGATCACCAACGTTAATTATTTTTCCTGAATGCTGATTCCGACACTTTGAGATCCATTTCCTCGGAATCCTTTTTGTGGATTTCCCAGCGTCTCTCCTTCCCTTGGAAATCACTCAAGAAAATGTCTTGGTTCCCAAACTAAAACTAAGAGTCCCACTGCCATGTCTCAGGAGAGTTAAGGACGAGGTTCGCTGGAAGATGAGGGACTCCGGGTCTGGGCACTTTGCCAGGTCCCTGACACATTGAAGGATAAGTTTACGAGACCAGATTTTTTCCCTCCTCGTCTTCCTTTCTTCTTTTTAAGCCGCTGGAGTTGGAGTGGTTTGGATTTTCCTTTCACGGTCCCTTCTTCGTGTCCTGTCCGTGTCTATTATTTTCCAATTCCACAACTCTTCTATCGTGACTCGCCGTTCTGCTTGGTAGCAGCTGAAATCCGCGATTGTTCCTGTTGGGAGCAGAAGAAAACAATAGACTTTAGGATTAGAATACAATCCAATGCGGAACTTTTCATCACGACTTAATACCCAGAGTCGAAAAGAGAGAAAAGAGAAAACCCAAACAAGGGAAGGAGGTAACTCTACCCAGTCCTCATCAATTCCGAATCGTCTAATTGGATTCATTTCCATCTTTTTTATTGTCATGGCTGGCTAAGGGTCTACTGCTGAGCCTGAGAACACAGTACTAATCCCATTACTATTCCTGGAAACTGGAACGATGCGGGAACGCACTTTTAGAGAATCCAATTTGGCAAAGAACTTATTAGACAAACGAAGAAGGTAAAGAGGATCAGGAGGGAGAAAGTGAGTTGGAGGAGCACTTCACTTGAAAAGACGTCGAGAACCTGAGCAGCTCAGGAGTGAAACTAACAGGAGAAAGGTTACGTCGTGCACATTTTGGCCTAGTCTACGCTCTACCTCGGCAGTAGCACGCGAATCCGCTCCACCACACGAGACACACGAGTCTTCACGAGAGAAAGCGCAAACGGTGGTGGATTTCCCTACTGCCGTTTTCTCCTCCAGGAGTAGTTGAAGAAGGAAGCATACCACCACCAGGAGAAAGGGGAGAAGAGTGCTCGGATCTTCTGCTCTACTAAAGCGAGTGACGCAGTTCCTACTAATAAAAAAAGGAAAGTCTGATGCTGCTTTTCTGGAGGAAATAATAAAAAGGAAAGGCTGCTTCGGCGCGCTCTATCGCTTTCACTGCTGCTCCTGCTGGCTGCTACAATTGGTAAATACACATTGGAGGTAGTAGATAGGTACCCGATGGTGGTATGGTGGTTCCATTCGACGAGATGATGATGATAATCTATACCCTACCCTGCCCTGCCTGGAGAAAGTATGTACATTCTGAGGCTCCTTATGTCCTATCCCTCTTCCGTTCAGTACAGACCAGACTAGGAACAAGGCCGGGGAGGAGGATGGGAGAGGAAGGAAAGAGGAATCAAAGGGAAAGTCTTCAACTAAACTCAACGGAACGGCACAAGGCAGGAAAGAGTCAAAATCTTGCTTTCTCCTGCGGACAACCCAAAACTTTCTCTTCTCTCTCCTGGCGACTTCCTTCCTCCTCCTTTCATTTTCTTCCTCTCCTTCCTCCAGCTTTCTATAAAACACGGAGATTCCTTGTCCTTACAAAAGAAAACCAGGAGGGAGCAGGAGATGACAAGGACAACAACTGGCGGGTTGAGGAGACGTTGAGAGGTTTCCGAATAAAAGTAAAAACGAAAGTCAGCCTGTCAGGAAGTACCACAATATTAGCAATAATACTTACAAGTTACAGAGCCGAATTGGTGTTGAGCACTCTGTCAGCTTCATCATTTCCTTTCGTCCAGGTCCAACCCATTGTATTGTCTAGTCCAGTCTCCAGTACACGCGAAGTTTGCTTTGGAGAACCTGCCTGGTGGTGGTGGTGGTGCGGATGATGTGAAGAAAGTGGAACAGGACGGGAATACCTCAATCTCACTCGATGAATTGATTTATGGTGGATTGATTAATAATTGACGCTTGAGCGTGGGTGGGTATTGTTCATCCTCCACTCCACTCACCAGTCACCAACCACAAAACAACACTGTACACTCAAAAGCAGCTGAAAATTAAATTTTTAAGCTTTAGAAATTCCCGCCATCAAATAAAAGTCAAAGTTCAGGTTGTTAAAATTTGATTAACAGTAGCGTCTGCCCAATAATTGAATTATGAGTTTAAAATTGAGTTATACCCAGATGGGATAAGAGTACTGTTGACAAGAGATTGGTTAGTTAGTTAGTTGTAAATGTAATCCTAAAGATAAAGTAATTGTAGTTTACCTCCTGCACTTGAACTTTTCGGTTCTAGTTGGCTATGAATGTGCTGTTGGTCTACAAGTTCCCAAAAGAACACAGAGTATTAGTAGTTAAGTAAATGTGACGTGTATTTTGTGAATTCGGAACTGTGATGCTTAGATGACTTTGTTTAGGTTGTATCGTATCCAATTAGCATACGCTTCTCATAATTTATTCTGTCACTCATTCAACAAGGAAAACCACAATAGGAGCTTAGCAGACCCAAGAGGTATCGGCGATGGGTGAATGTGATGTCAAACGGAATATTCAATCCTGTCCCTGGGTGCTCGACTTCGGCACGCAGCGACTGTGCTCTCCTGTCTGACTGAAGTTTGACTGTGACTCCTAATAAGTAATTAATCCAGCAACCGCACACAAGATCCAACATGACAATCCATCTCTAAAAAAGGGGCCCCAAGCTAACTGAAGGTGACAGGAGAATCTAATAAGAAAAAGTGGAGAAGAATTGATCCGGTGGCTGTATTGAACATGATGAAACTAATTAAGAATTTTATTAGTCTTCAGGTACTTGATGATTAGGAAATAGAGATTCCCATAATAACTTTTTCTCATCCTCTGTCAAATCTTCTGAGTTTTCAAGTATTTCTGCTGTTCGGAACTTATTAGGATCTTCATCCACGGCGGGTGCTGATGTTGTTGGGGGGACCTCCGACCCCGACGGAGTCGCCGTGGGAATCTCCAACTCTGATGCTTGGTCAAAGGGTCCCCTTCCAGGACAGTTGTCTCTCCTTACCAGGTCGTCCAACTTTTGACTAATCCCGTACATCTCTTCCTGAGATCCACGCGTCCTGCAAGAAGAAAAAAATATCTGAAGCATTTGTTACTGGCTCAACTGGGGGAAAAGGATCGAACAGCATCATCAATCATCTAAAATTAAAAATCATGAAACGACTTCTCCCTTACGTGTTGTCAATACCATCCAGGATTTTCTCCAGGACTGCGGCAATGTGCTCTTCAATGAGAGGTGCTCCTTCCTGAATCCTGAGGCAGGAGTCGAGAAAACCATTAAGCGTCATGGACACCATTTCAAACCGCCCGTCAATACTCCGACTCAGCTCCGCCATTCGTCGCCCAAGGGCGGTACTCATTGATTCTACGGATGCCAGGGCCTCTACAATGACCGCCGCTGGAAGGAAGGAGATGCAAGTTGGAATTAATATGGCAGCCACAGAAACGACTACCCCTTGCCCCTAGAACAAATGTCAACGTACACATTGTCTCTGACGAAGTCATAGTGGAACCTGATGAGACTGACGAGGTGAAGCTTTGCCGCAACCTATTTTGTGACATGACTCTTAGACCCTCCCTGACTTCCTGTCTCGTATGATTCGATATTGTGATTGATTCTTTGACTTCTGTGTGGAGACTATTAGAGCGCTGGATCAAATCCTCAAACATGTTTGTAACCTGGTGAAAGTATTATGAGCAAGTACTCCTTTGAGTGGATTTTAAGCTAAATAGCGTCCTTTCTCGCCTGGTCCTCACCTTGGTTCCAATTAATGAAATGGCCGAATTCGATTTGAGCAACTCTTCACTTTTGTTTGTAAAAACTTGCACAATATTTAGTAGCTTCTCTTCATTGACCCCTGCTCGGGTCATCGGGTTGGGACGCGGTGATGGGGGTGGTGGCTGTAACCTGGTGGCATCACATCCAGCCACGCTATTACTCCTGCTTTGGTTTTGCTGCGATAGTAAAAACCAATATAATATAGCTACACACTCTGTTACTAATCAATTTCTAATTATTGATAGAGATCCGAAATCCGATATGGATGAATTTGGAACAGAAAGTGACTTACGCTCATACCGACGACGGCGATGATGGTTTCTGCTTTGGCATCGAAGCGTTGCCCCATGCCAAGGATTAGACTGCTAAGGTGCTCATTGTGTCGCCTATTGTCTCTCTGGATGAGCGTCACCTTATTCTCCAATTTGGAATCCATTGTTGGTACGAGTAATTCCAGTTTGGATTCCATATTCTTCCACTTCCTTGTCAACTGCTCATCAATCCGCCCAAGCTCCTCTCCCCAGAGATCCATTTTGAGCTTCGTTGTAGAGAGACTCTAATAATCCTCACAAATCCAGATCATTAGCTCTCTCTGCAATTCTCTACCTGCGTCTGAGTCAGATTAAGGCTCACATGGCCCACATAATAGTGGACTCAAGGAGTGAGTGGCCCTTAATCCTGTTGATATTTTAATGATTCATGTTAAATCTCTTACATTCTCTACTCCGTCGAGTCTCCCCTGGAGCAGGGCAGTGAATCTATTCATTCTTAGATCCAAGTGATCAAAACGGAGAACCAACTGATCCAACCGGGATCCAAGACGACTAAAATAGGCTTCCAGATTTCTACTGTTCCACTCATTGTTCATGTTACTCCCACTCAGCCCAACACTGCTCCCAACACTACTCCCTTCCACGCCCTTGTCAATTGAAATTAGTCCGAGGAACAACGTAGTTAGGACGCTGGAAAACATTTTTTACACCAAAACCAAAAGGAAGGAAAAAAACAGGAGAAAGTTAGAGACTAAAACTATGGTGAGATGAGAAACTATTTTTAGAATGCGTTTTCCCAAAGTTTCCTGCTTCGTGGTTCTAAAAAACTACTAACCAGGTACACTTTACTACTTGCTCAGACTCCCAATTCCCAATGGAATTTCTAAAAGTGCATCTTCTCAATCCTCCTTCCCTGTGCTTCTTGGGCGGTTAGTCGTAGTGGGTAGCCTCTCTTGAACTCCGGGACGGAACTGCTCCGGCTGTGGCTTGGCACGGGTACGCGGACTTCTTCACACGGAAGCACCGCAGAGATGAGACATGTGAGTGCCAGATGGGCCAGAAAGCAATTATCGGCTTCATTTACTCCTCTTCGTGTGTCCTCCCCGACACAAGGCACGGATCCTTAACACAACAATGAACTTCCTGGCTGGCTCCCTTTTCCAGTCCAATCCAACAAAACATTAAACATGCAAAGGGAACTAAGCGGATAAAAAGGGAAAAGTCTACTTTGTTTTGGGTTAACCAACTGGAAACGCATAAACCCAGTAGTAGCCTTTATTTTAGCATTTAGCAGAAGTATAGTAGTAATAGTAAATTAACTTGTAAACAAACAAAAACTGAAGGACGCATTCCTACACACTTCATCAGACTTTTTGCGGGGAGTGCTGCTGCTGCCGCTTGCTTGCGTTCTAACTTCCGTAGACTCATTAATTTTTAAAAAAAAAAAACCGAACGAACAATGAGGATTGTGCTCTTATAACGCTCACGACAGCAAATCTAAAAGAGAGGAGAAAAGAAAATAGCGTTACGAAAGCATACGGATTTTGGCTACATCGGAAGCAATGAGGATGACCCCATTCTCCAAGACTTTATGCTCAATTTGTGCGTGGAGAAAGTAAGAGTAATTCATAAGAATTATTAAATTGGAAAGGAGGAAGTACCTTGAAGACTCGTATTGATCAAATTGGTAGAATTATTGGATTGCGGAGGCGGGGTTGGAGAGGAAGAAATGTCACCAAAATCAATCAACGTGTTGGAAAAGTCATTGTTGTTGTTGTAATTGTTGAGATTGTTAATCACGGTAGGTGGAGGAGAGTCGGAGTGCCTGTTTGTGTGAAAAGAAAGTTTCCATGATTGATTACAATTAATAATTTTGGGGAAGAGAAAGGAGGTGGGAGGATTCTATTAAAATTAAGAACTGCCCCTTACTCGTGCTGGATTCCATTTGTGAATTTCCCATCCGATGTAGGATTCTCATCTGGAACGGGCGTAGTTGCTCTACACAAATTGAAATTAATTGTTAACAAGATTCTTTTTCATTTAATTACAATCGCCACCTGGATGGAAAATATAGAGAGAAGAAACCAATTTGTCTTACTTTGCAGAATCCGGTCCAGCCTTCCGGGTTCGGCTCATAATTGCTTCAACTCTTTTTTTCCGCTCTACACGTTCCTCCTCTAACAACAAGAAAAATGTCGTTACGATAAAGTCAAACATAATCATATAGTCCCGAGAAGACCCTAAACATTTCGTACCTTCTCGTTTGAGACGCTCTTCCATTTCTTGACGAATACGCTCGGCTTCCCTTGCAGCCTCGCGCTCGTCCTTCTCTCGTTCCTGACGAGCCAACTCATCCTCTTCCCGTTTTCTAGGGAACACACAAAAAAGTAAAAATTATTAATTAGAATCTCCCACCTCTCAGAATACTAAAGCAAAACTGGGAGACCAATTCTTACGTTTTCTCCTCGAGTTCTTTCTGATTTTGTTCTTCAATAGCAACTCGGAGACGTTCTTCCTCCATTTGACGAGCAACAAGGGCAAGACGCTCGGCTTCCTCAACTTCCAGGCGTTGACGTTCCTCCTCTAGTCGAGCTTCCTCTTCTAATCTTGCAATTTCCCTTTCTTGTGCTTCCCGAGCTAGGCGACGTTTGTCCGCTAAGGCAGCCTTGGCATCTTCCTCTGTCATCAATTTTGGTTTCCCATCCAGTAGATTCTCTCCCGTAGCACCATCGGAACTAGTCAACAAGTCGTCTGCAAAGGGATTTCCAAGATTCTCTCCAAATGGATTCCCATTCTTCAAGACAATGTTATCGGGAGTTCCGTTCAGAAGGGTCCCATTCACTTCCGCCGTAGGAGGAGTCGGAATAAATGCAGAGAATGAGTCACTGGGTTCCGCTTCCTTATCTTCTGGCGGAGTTGGAGAGTCAAAATGGACTGCCAATTTCTCAGTCATGGCATCACCCTGGGCCTGGGCCAGAGCTTGGGCTTGATTCTCTGGTTTTACGGCCACAAAACTTAAAAACTGAGGCTCCTGCTCAATCGTTTCAATTTCAACTTGTTGCTCCAATGGGCCAATGGACATTAGATTCGTTGTCTCCAAGTTATCCTCGGGGTCCTTCTGAGTTTCAATCTCAATCTTTTGATCTTCAACAGGAAGGGGAAGGGGAGGATCCTCATTGTCTGCTTTCACTCCTACACTACTACTCACTCCAACAGCATCCACTTTCTTCTCCTTGTCCTGTCCCGAGGCTTCGCCCATTTCCAATTCTTTGTCAACAGGCTTCTCAATCAGCTCCCTCTTCTTTATTGCAGGCTTTGCTCTCCTAATTGTGCTCGTGTCAAATTCGGGTTTCTCCAAAGTCTTCTTTGCCCCCACTTCCTTCCCTTCCCCATTACTCTTTGGTGATTTCGTTGTCTCTGTTGATTTGGGCTTCGCCTCACCACTCTCCACTTTTTTTCGGGTTAAAGTCTTCGTAGGTGGAGTCGGAACGTCTGATTTTGTCCCTTTCTCAGCCTTCTTCATGATAATCGGAGGTCTAGGGGAGGGTGAGGGCTTCTCCGGAACAACCTTTGAGGAAGGCGGGGTGGTCGACGTCCCATCAGGCAAACTCACTCCTGTGACATGGACGCTGACTGGTCTGGATTTCCTGGACATGAGCGTCCGAGGTCTCATCTGGACGTGGACTTGAGAATGCGTTGATGACGTCATCAGGGAGGACATTGAGGATGGAGGACGAGAGGATGGAGTTGCGTTACCAGAACGAGTTCCTACAAAGATACAACACAAGGTCATGTAACAAACTGGAATGTGGCTCCCCACACAACAGAATAGGTGCTGAAGTATATACAATGGCCCCAACATCCAAAATATGGCGTACAAAAGGAGCAGCTAAGAATACGGAAATGGAATAAGAAACTGGTTACCACCACTTTAAAGTCTAGTTGACTCACAGTCACAGTCCACCACCAACCAAACAGTAAACATGAAAACTGGACAAAGTGTGTATACAAGTAGTAAGAAACTGCCGGAAAGGGAGACCAAACCCAAAAAAGCAAGTGACAAGAATAATGGCCGCAATTTTGCAAATTCTTTTGAAACAAAAACATGGTTTGTGGGCCTCACCACCGCTCCCGACTTCCCTACCCTTTGCCGTTACAAGATTCTGTCTTAAAATTTCCGTACGCGTCTGCTTTCCAGGTGAAGACACCAACTGGTTCGTACTCTTTGACCTTTGGGTGGGTGCCATGGATCTTTGCGTCCCCGACTGCCTAACAGGGGAACGGGAACCGTGGTCCAGACGAGTCATCGAACAGTAAACCCTACCTGCCGAGGCTGTCCCAGCACGTGACGTGGAGCGAGACGTTGAACCATCTTCTCTCCGGATTGGGAAAGTTGGAGTCAAGTCTGTCTTCCGTCGCCCACAAAATACACGGTCAGGATCCACTGGAAAATCAACCATACCAATTTTAGTATCAGGGATCACGAAATTATTTACAAACACTTAAATACAAGAAAGAAAAAAAACTCAAAACTGAAATGATAAAAGGAAAAACGGAAATCAAAGTTAAGTTAGCCAACAACTTTACGTCAACTTCAACAGAAATTACAAGTGACACGCCGGAAATTATTGAACGCCAAATCAAAAAGAACAGAACCGAAAATTGAATGTAAAGTTAGAGAACTCCATGCAAGAACAGGTTTTGTGTAACAAAAAAGAAATATAGTAGTGATTTTCCCTACATTCCATGGTTCTGCTTTTCCTGTATTTCATACCCCCACGAGGAAGGTCTAAATTTAATGTCGTTCGCTGTTGGTTCCACTCATACATACTCGTACTCATTTCTAAAGAAAATTCATAATCATGAATCAAGAATTGACTTCCTGTTGCTGCGGTTTTCTTGTTTACAGAATGTAACTTCATTAAAAGTAGTAAAAAAATTATGAATTAGAACTTACTGATTTGTGAGTGGAGATCTTGAGCAGACGTAGTTGACTTGACGTGAATGTCTCGAGCACTGCTCAAATTATATTGAGATTTCCATAAACATCCGTCAACTAGATTGTCAACTAATCTCGGAGTGCAAGAACCAAATGCAAAGATTGGACGAGTCCTGTCTGGAGCTTTCGCTAGCGCAAGTTTCTTGGCTTCCCACTTTGACTGGACACTTGCCTTCCGTTCTTCGTCTAAAGCTCTTCGACGCTCTTCTGCTTGTCGTCTCCGCTCATCCTCCTTTTTACCTGCAAAGAACACACAGGAATTTAGAATTTAGCTTTAACGCTCCTACTTGCACCTACCTGCCCCTAGCCACAACAAGCCTGACCAAGCGTTACTTGTTTTAAAGTCTTCTGTTATTTTCAACCCAAAACATAACTTCGTTGCTACAGGAGGAGTTTCATGGGGAACTGAATAACCTAATTTCCTAATCCCTATCCCCAAAACCCCTACTTGACTACTACTACGAGATGAAACCACAATAGAAAACCATCAACAAAATGATGAGTCAGGCTCTTTGCGTTTCCCCGAATTTATCTCTCAACTCTGAATGACATCACCAAAAAGTTGTGAAACCCACTCCCCCCATACAATGGTAATGGTAATCATTTTTCATTTTCCAACTTAATCTTCTCTCGTCTCGTCCTTTTTCAACAATTTCCTCAAAGAATTTTTGAGTCCAATTGTTAATGCGAAGTGATAACCTGCAAAACCTTGGGTTCTAATTTAAATTGTCAATTTACCAATTTCCTCAAAATGTCTTCTTCGTCTCGAATCTTGTTCCTCTCGGATTTTAGCTGCCTGGAGTGCCTGGAAGAATCCCAAAAGAATTTAAAATTAACTCAACAGGTCCACTCTCATAGTGTTAGCAAGTTTCCGCTCTTTGCCTTTTGGTTACTTGAGTAAAAGTAAAAAGTAAAAGTTTATAGGGAAAACCTCGTCTATTAAATTGGATTAAGCGAGACTTACATTTTGTTTCAGTTCTTCCAACTTCTTGAGACGTTCTTCGTTCTGACGTTCTTTCAGGATTTTGAGTCTCTCATCTTTATTTGAACGGGTCAAGGTAGTCCGCTCGGGATTATTCACCTCTTCTCCAGCAGGATTCCGCCCATTGTGTTCGTGATTCCCCCCAGCACTTACACCTGAGAACAAACAAATATTTCTTTTAGAAAATTGACTTCGCACGCTATGGATTCAAATTTTGCCGAAAACTCTCCTTGAGAGATTTAAATTTTTTTTAAGCAAAGTTGAGTGAAGCGTAGTTCCTTTCCTAATCAAAAGAAGACACCATTTCTTACTACCTCTACGTGTACATGGTAAACTCTCACAAGGTAAAATATCAACCAAGATTGATCTCAACTGCTCAATTTTATCCGTATAGGAAGAGGACATGATTATCCAGGGCCTGGACGGAATAAACCGAATTTAGCACAGACAGCAACGGAAGTGACAGAATCAGACTAACAAAAAATGTTAATTAATATCGAATTTGTACTCTCTTGTGTAATTTATAATAGAAAATCACTCATGGAAGCACCCCCACTACTACTTGCTTTTCGTATCGTATGGAATGATTCTCCACAACAACTGTTTCATGGGCACAATTTTCCCTGGGTCGGTCGAACTTCCTTCTTTTTTGTATACATACCAGACCCTACTGACTACACGTTAACACGTTAGATTGAAGAAGAATAGAATGTTACCCCCTGGCTTATCCATGGCTGCGCATGGAAATCTGAGTTGGGGATCTTCCAAAGAAGATCTTTTGTTATAGTAGAAGAGAGGAGCTTTTTTGTTATCAGAGATTCACGCATTGTATTTTGTGTTCCTAAAAACTCTATTGTTCCTTTTAGTAGGAGCTTATTATTAAACCTGTCCAACCACCTAGATTGAGATTCCTATGATGAGGTGTGCAACCAATTATTTATCAACCTCCACCAACACCCTCATCAGTCCTCCTGATCATCACAAACAGCAGCGAGTTAAGAGCCGGCAGGAGGTGGAAGAGAAGAGGACAGGGATGAGAATTGGCAGAGTCCATAATAAAGTACCAAACCAATCATTCTTAATTACGGGAGGCAAAAGATGAAAAGTTGCTCTTCAATTGATACGCTCAATAAAACGAGTTAGTGTACAAAAAATGATCTTGGGAAATTTATTCAATAAAAAAGCGGCGAGTGGTGAGATCACTAGTTTTGAGTTTAAACTCCTCCATTCCATTGTCCACTCCCTTTTTATAATCACTGCAAAAAAAAACTTTCTTGAACCAATATGTATCCGTCATAACCAGGCCGTTCGCTCGCTCACGCTAAATTGGAAACCCTTGGAATTAGTTCTCCCATTTTTGGACATGGAATGATTAAACTCGGATACCTTTCATCCAGTAGCGTCATCCTCATCATTAGGTTTTGGAGAAAAGTGAGATTTTGAACTCCAAGAGTCAAGCTTAAATGCCATTCTCATTACGAAGAATTTCATACGAAGCATTTTTCCTGCCGAATTTCAGTTCAATAAATACAAAAAATCTTTTAAATAAATTAGAGTGTGATTTCTGAGTATTTCTATCTTGGAGTGGTGAAAAGTGAAAAAAAAATCACTTTGGTTTAGGCTACTCTAAAAATTGAAAGCATAAGCTCTCACTTAAAATCTTTTTTACCGATTTATTAAAAGGGGACACCAGAATTCAGTCGTGCAGAAAATCAATTTAGCTCAACAACGACTGACAGTTTTCTTAAGTACTATTAACTGTACTGCTACTGTGACAAAGTTGCCAATTCTAAATTACCAAACTCTGTCGCAACGGAAGTGGCAAATTTTGACAGAATCCTAAGACACCAAATCAAAGCGGAGAGAGAAGTGCAAAGTTTTGGATTTGGAAAGTCTGTCTGCTCTGCTCTAAACATCTCAAAAGATCAAAATGAAGAACAAAGGTTTAAAAGAAAACCACCCTAAAGCAGCCGACACAGAATCTCCTGTCAATTACAATATATCGATGCCAGTTTACACGAGTTTACCTGCGGGATCTTCTCTATTATAATTAAATCAAATGGTATCCACGTCCTCAGTTGATATTGATGCATATTTGCAAAAGTTGGGAAATGAGGAAACGAGCATCTCTGTCCTGTTTTGAAGGAATGGGTCATCTCCGCCCATCCAGCGGACGCAGGACCCAATAAGAATAGAGCAATTGCAATTGTGTATATAATTAAATTAATGGAATAAGAGTAGGGCGCAGCTATAAAAAATTAACCGTCCAATGACGTGCCTGCGTCTCAGATGACTGACGTTATTTTTTGGAGGTTATTATAGGATTAATACTGCGGACAAGACTCGCATATCATGAGAGAACTAAAACCTTGTGTTAAATTATCATTACTGTAATTGAATTTTATCCAGAATTAACAACAAAGAAAGGAGCACAAAAACTGAAGGACTCCAATTAATGCAAATTGCAAAAAATACCAACTATTTTCCTTGCGGCTTAATGGGTAACTTAACACGGAGCACGTCATATGGCAAGATGGAAATTAGTAACCTGAGAAGGTAATTTAGGGGCCTAAAGTACACTTATTTTCCCCCATACGCCGATACGCCTACGTCAACAGCCGCAAATATGTCAAATGTATCCAATTCCATAAAAAGTGAGAAAGGTCAAGTGACCTCCAAGAAAGCCGACAGGCATGGACACAAGCTTCCTGCGTAGTGAAAATTCGCACTGGTAGGAAGTGCATCTGCCCTGCCTGGAAAGAGAGGAGAGAGAAAGCTGAAAGAAGAACTTACAGACGAAGAAGGTCCCATTTTTAGTGAGCGTGACATTGGGCGGGTGACGATAGTGAGAATATGCTGAGAGGAGTGACCTGGTGCTTGGCCAGCGCAAAGAGTTCAGATCATGTCTCAGGAGCCTCTTGTCAGTAGTCCTATCGAGGAGGAAAGATGGTAACAGGAGAATTTGATCCATTTAAGATAAGGTTAATGAGACAGGGGGCTCGGAAGATCACAACTTTAGATTTTCCTTTTTTTTGACAACTGAAAACTGAATAACTGAACCTGGTTTGGTAAGATGACGAAGTGACGACGTAATGGAAAGTGACAGGAGACAGTGAAAAGTAAGTTCCGCGGCGACGGAGTGTGGATGAGTGGTATCGACGACTGAGGAACTCCTACCTCCCTCCTTTGTTGTCACTTAACTAAAATGCCTCTTCTCAGTAATAGTAGACATTTGGAGGAGCAACAATACAGAGGGAGACCATAACAATAATGTGAGAGGTGAATCAAGTGTAACAAGAAGAGACACTTCATACCATACCACCACCTTGTGAAAATCTTTGCCAATTTTTCATCTCCCCAGAAACAATGCAGTCTGTCTGCACACGGAGGAGAGAGTACCCAAACTTAAGCTGGCAGAAGGCAGAAAGAGGGCAAGCACGACTGACTACTGCAAAATGCACTTCCAAATGAAGGCGAAGAATCCAAGTGCAGCAGGCGAGGAAGCTCGTGCGCATTCCTTCCAATTCCAATCCTGGTAATTTTGCAAGAAACCTTTAATCTTCTGGCAAAATAGGTTAACAATGCCAGGAAAATTACCTCCGTCTCAAATTAGACAAGATCCGCACACTACAAGACGAAGAAGGGGTGAAAATGATAACGGGTATCACCTCTTATTACAGGCGAAAATGACTGATCTCATTACACGACGCTTCTTCTCCCTCCCCCTCTTGTATTATTATTGTCGCTGACGTCAACTTGATTCTAGATGGGAAATCAATGGTTTTCTCAACAAAAGGAAATTAGAACTTGGACGCCCAGGAAGGGGGTACCTTAATCCTTTTTCCACCTGAAAACTCATTAAGAGAAACTGATAGGGCGGAAATTCATGGGAATGAGCAGATTGCCAAGCAAAGTGCCTCCTACACGTAACTTGTACTGCAGAAAACAGAAGGTGGAAGTGGGATTTCTATTTCTTCGTCGGTAATTAAGTGATGACTAATTTTCTGAACTTGTTACACTCAAAGATAAGAAAGTCATCTCGGCAAAGATGTAATTGAAGTTAACAACAAAAGATGGAAACCAGAGAAATGTATAAATCTCAATTCACACACCCCTCCCCTTGAAATTGGCAATTAGTATTCACATCGAAAGCACGCCAAACCTCCAAAACTATTATCATTTCCGCTTTATAATTCTTAATTACTAACTAGAGATCCACTGACGCGTGCTTGTGCGGTTCCTCCTCCGTCCACACATTTTTGGCCCAAATATAAAAAAATTTCAAAACATTTGTAAATTGTTACTGATTGACAGCTTAGATCTTGAGGATCACAGATAAGTTTGAAGCGAAGCTTTGCCGGTTTATAATCTTGTTGTACGTACATTAGTTTTTGTTGTGATGATGACGCTCCAATTTTAACACTAATATAATCTAAATCCAAAAAAAATGATTTTTTTAAATCAAACCTTCTTCCTGTTCCAGAGCCGGCATCTTGGATTAATATGCCACTTATCAAACTTCTTCCTATTAAACTCCAAACTTTTGACTTCAGTTTTAATATAACTAAAAGTCCAAAACACGACTAAACTGTCGAGATGTGACGTAGAGATGATTGATTGAAAACGAAGAACAGTATCCAAAAGTTGGTGTAGGCAAGCGATAATCATTGGGTATTATCAGCGATTGTTTTATGACCGTCCCACTCGTTGCCTCGTTCCTGATAAGACAATTTTTTCACAATTTTACGTTTCCACCTAATAGCTGAGCAATACCAAGATAAGGTGAAAGTGCAAGTTTATGGAATAATGTCTTTCACTACTTCGAGGTCAAATGAACTTGCAATTCACCTACACGCACTCAAACAGTCCTCGCAGGCAGAGGAGAAAGTACCGCAAGAATTACTGGAGAGAAAACTTGACGTCGTGCGGGCTCCATACCATAATACGGAGGCGGCTCAGCACTGACACGGACGGGAACACCGATTAGGGATCTTTGGGGCGGACGGGTGATATCATACAACACGAACGAGGTGCCTGGTGAATGGATTCCAAAATTTCCAAAAATAGACACAATGGAAGAAAAAACAAATACGAGATCTGATCTGAGCCCCACCAGTCAGCATCAGCACTCAACAGAGGAGCAGGATCGACTCCGCAAGTTCAAATGGAGGAACGGAACAAGGCATTTGAGGCCTAAGCTAATTGAACTCTTGAACACCCTCACTAATCCACCAAAGTACAGCAGGATACTTGCGACTTGCTGCAAGTAAAGACGGAAACTGGGGGAGACCTGCTGGGTTGATTCCTAAAATAGATAAAACTGATTCCGTGGCAGATCTCGATCTGTCTCTGCAAACAAAATGAATACAAGAACAAGAAAAACACCAACTGAAGTTCAGCAGAACCGAAAGAAGCAACGTACTACTCGGTCTTGCTCCCGTTGCCTGTGTTTGTGATGGTAAAGATACACCGTCCTGACTCTCCTTCATTTTCATTATCATAAATCACAAGGGCATCGAGAGATGCTCGCTCATCCTAAGACACGAGTGAGCACGGGATACTTTAGAACTATCAGGAACTGATTTATAAATTATACCAACAACCAGACTACCAACTAACTGCTACTGGGCTTGGCAGACAAAATACAAAAGGGGAGAAGCGTTATAGCGTCCCCTCCCACTTTGAAGCCCAATTAATTCCCACATCATCATCTTTTACAAAACTTTTTAATTGTATTTCCATGTTGCGGCTTCGATCCCGATCCTCCTCCTCGAAGAGCGTTTTTTTAGAATATCCGGATCAGGCAAGAATCAGTGATTCAATGACCTGAAGAGTGACCTAAGAAACTCGACTCCTTCCTCCGACACATCCCAATCCCAATGCCCACACACCATGACCAAAACTTCCACCCATGTGAGACTATTATTGAGAAAATCTTTGCCTTCTTCTTCCTTGTCATTGTCATTATCTTGCCAGTCGATCATACCACCGCACCAACCAAACCACCACCACCGACGGACCGTACCGTCTTCTTTTGCAAAATACCGTACCATAGTGTGTATAAAGGTAACGTGAATGAGGATGATAAAGATGATGACTAAACATCATGAACATGAGAATAACAGCGGCCCTAAGCCCTACCCATGCGCCGATCAATACCCGCATCAATTTTCGCAACTTCGTTTTTTGCAATTTCCCCAATCCCTCCAAGTGCAAGTCGTTGGCTACAACTTTCACTCATTCATCCGGAAAAGTAGCCCTCAAGCTCAATCAGTCTGCTGTGCTGCTTATCAGGACAATTCATATATATAATGCACTTTACCATCGTTGAGGGGAATCGATTGCAAATTGCAATATGCATACCTATGCAATACAAATCTGAAAAGCATTCCCAAGATACCCGATGATGCGAAGATTTTGACAAGAGCACCCGACAATACTATTGCTGCTTCTGAATGATAAATGACAAGGAGCAACACCTGAGTGCAAATGCAAAAGTTATATACGTGCAAAAGAGCGGAATTTGTGCCTGACAAGAAAACGGAAGTTGGATGAGCCCCGCCCTATCCAAACTTCGTAGTTGAATTTTGATCGGATAAGGGTTATCTTTGGACGTATTTCTCATGACCTCTGTATTGATTACCGAGGGGTCAAAGGAGATTAAAATGTAAATTTAGATTTTTGAT
>Ga0194135_10000875_pt1 | contig 17678 bp, 9 predicted proteins | sample LitLau_LLRF_2013_FD_134024 | JGI IMG/M metagenome (GOLD analysis project Ga0194135, IMG submission 134024) | Freshwater sediment microbial communities in response to fracking from North America - Little Laurel Run_MetaG_LLRF_2013 (version 2) | ecosystem: Environmental > Aquatic > Freshwater >...
ATATATATATATATATATATATATATATAATATATATATAATATATATATGCGACCAGGTAAGAACAAGACATAATTCGAGTTGTCAGCCTGTAATATTGTTCTGCAGAGAACAATACGCTTTGCTTTCTGCCGAGGACTTCATATAGAAGAGGGTTTCATTTCAAGGTGGAGTATTGATTTCTTGTGGTGTAAGCAGCAGGCAGCTCTCACAAGTAATCATTAAATAAATGAATTTTTAAATACTTCGGACAACAAAGGCCGAAGACAGATAGTAGTAGTAGGAAGGATTGACGAAGTTCTGTTGAGTTGTAGAATACACGAGGAAGCTTTACGCTATCCTGGCTGGTGTTTGCTAAAAGACTCACTGAGCAGTAGACAGGAATTCTTAATGAAATAGTAATTCACTACGAAAGACTTCCCTTGAGAGCTATGAGGGGTCATTAAATATTTAGCAAGTTTAAATCGAAGGAACATGAAACATTTAAAAAGACTCGTCTCTTCCTTACACATTTAGCAATTGACATTTCTAGTGATTGAGGATTACAACTTTAAAGTACTAAATGAAGCAGAAACACATTAATAGCTGTTTTATCTCACACTCATGCCTACACATCTGATTTTATATAACAAAGAGTAGGCTTATTGTGGAGAAAGCAATTCACACCTAGGTCCATTTTCTCTATGTGAGTGAGATGAATGAATTGATCAGGCAAATACATATCGTAGAACCTTACACGGTGACGACGAAGAGATCGATGAAGAAAAATGGAGCACATCGTGTATTTTACATTTTGTCTATTCCAGACAAAAGCATTACTTGGGAGATTCTGGGAGTTTAGTGAAAGAATAGAGAGGAATGAAATAGCAGAGTAGAAACGTTAGTACGAAGAAAGCGCAGCGAGTGCAGATGGAGGTTGAGTGATAAAGTGGGAGAAGGTGAAGAATACGTTGAATGGAAAAAGTCAGAGTGGGCAAATATGACCCTTGAGACTTATGAGACGAAGTCTAAAGAAAAAAAGTTGGTGAAAGTATGTTTTTCAATGCACCACATTTCTTCGTATGGGCTACACACGGAATGAGTTGAAAAATAAGTTTGAGTGTGTACGTGGTCAACAAAGAAGTGACCATAGGAGTGTTGGCAATGTAGCCGTAGTAGTAGTGTTGGTGGTGGTGGTGGGTGAAGTTTCTGAGTGAAAGTGGAAGATTTACCGGGAGAAAGTTGGACAGTATGAAAAATGGAGCAAGTGCCTGGATAATAGAAAGAAGGTTACCTGCTGCATTTTCTCGAAGTCAAGCCAGGGACGTTGAATGTGCCTTGGATTATGATGACGATGTCTCTTCCGTGTGGAAGACTCTCTGGCGCTACCGCTGCCTCCTCCACTTCCAGACCGATGTCGAGAAGAAGTGACCTTCCCGAACGCACCAAATGTAGACGACGAGGACAAAGAAGTAGTAGTTGTGTGTAAATTAGGAGATGAATTAGTCGAAATATTATTAGAAGTATTTGTATTTGTTGGAGTCTCATGGTTATTTGTAATAGTAGTTGTAGAAGTAGATGCAGAAGGTTCTTGATGAGATCTCAGCCCTTCTTCGTCGTCTCCCACGATGATTCCACTCTCCACAGACTCATTTGTTGCAGTGGGAGTGGTCGTCGAAGGAGACGCAGTATTAGTGTTAGTACCATTGCTATCAGAGATTGATGATGCTAGTGATGATGATGATGTTTGCTGATGGTTGTTGTACGAGTTATCTTGTTGAGATTGATAGGAGAACCTTCGAATTCCCCGGAACACTCCGGAGGTCCGGCCACTCATAATCATCGTAAGTGCACCAGATCCTGAGCTTGTTAAAATAGACGAACTGACCACATTACTAGAAATGGGACTGGAGGCTCCAGCAGATCCCTCTGGAGCAGCCGCAACCGCGCCAGGGTCTTCTGCTCCGTAGGACAGTCCATTGAGAACACTGCTACTGCTGCTGCTGCTACTTACTAAAGGTGGACTTGGACCAGAACCAGAGAATAAAAATAGTTTCGGTGGGGGTGACTGAGTGCGACTTGGCTTGTGAGCATCCACCGGGGGCGACGTGCGAAATTCCACTGGCGTCGACAAGGGACGGAGGAGTCCCTGCACCTCATCGTCCGAGCTGCTCGTTGATTCGACGCTTAAGCGATTAGCAGCCATTTGAGACCACTTCCTCTTAGTGCAGGACTCCCCACCTCCCCCACGGAGGGACAACGGGTCTCCCCTGCACCCTTCCTCCACCTCCTGATCTATAAGCAGATCATCTCCATCAGGCAAATTCACTTCATCATCCACCTCGTCGTACGACGTGGAATTTATGACTTCCAACTCCTCCTCTGACGAGTGATGGTCATACGCGTGGTCTGAGTCTGAGGGCAGTGCAGAGTCTATCAAATCTAATTGACTGCTAACGGAATCTCTCCCTCCCCCGTGATGACCTCCCATTATCATCATCATCTCTCCAGCTCCAGGCCCCACTTCTTCGTTACAATGATGGACTGAACCTCCTCTCAATCCCGGCAGAGGATAGAATCTTCCTGAACCCCATTCACTGGCGTCTTCCTCGTGATCCATATGCCCTGCAAATCATCATCAACACATCATCAGTCCCATACCAAATAATAATCTCATCACACATCATGCATCTCACTCGTATGCTCATCTCATCAAAAGTTCGAACTCTCTCTTTAGTTAAAATCGGGTGCTGCTATTATTAACTTAAACTTGGGATGAATCCTCAGCTGCTACAATTACTCTTTTACTCTCCAATATAAACTTCAAAAACGCTTTATTGCCAACTCTTAAAAAGAAACTGCAACTAGAAATACAATGGACCTCAATAATTGAGTTTTAAGCTCGCAGCGTCTCCAGTTACGAATAAAAATAAAGCTCATGGGAAAGATTAAAGAGACACATTTCCTGCGATACACCTCTGCGTCGTCTTTTCTCCTCTCTCTGCATTGAAGAGACTTTTACAAGACACACTGTCTCGTTTCAGATGAGAGTCAACCGATTTAATTTTAATTCCCCATTGAAAAAGTAAAACTTTGACAGACACACAAACTTTTATAATACTGCGAGAGAGGTTATTTAAAAAGAGGTTAGTTCTCTGTGTATATATTATTATGACTTTGTAGGTTCCGTGATGATATAAATGTACAATGTGGGTCGTGAAAATCCAGTCTGTTAACAGATTAGAGCAGCGTTAACACAAACTCTCGCACGTCTAGAAGGAAAGTTTTGATGATAATAATGGGAGTTTACTCAAGAGGGATTTGAGGGATAACTTCATGATTTCCTCAGTGGTAAAATAGACATTTATTACAAAATACAAATCTCCTCCTATCTTTCCTTTCGCATTTCAAATGTGCGAAAAAACTTGGGTGTAGGATTGGAGGAACAAGGAGCAAAAACTAACTTCTTCTTTAGCTAAATAAACTAGAGAATACTTTTTACAAAGTACAAAGTACAAGTTGACTTCTCTCTCTCTCCTGACATCAACATGGCATGGGTTTAGTTCTTCCTTCTCCAGATTGACAAATTATTGTCTTCTGGAAGAATAATATTTATTTTCGGAGATGGTAATTTTTACGCTTCGAGTTAGTTCCCCGACAGCCAGTCAACCAGGTCTGGCAAGATGTGTGAATCATTTTGAGATTTTCCTATGCACACACACTCACACATGCACCATGCACGTATATACACACACGTTGTCTTTATGGTTTAGTTTGGCAGATGAACCCCACACTCACGAAGGCTTAATCTTCAGCCCTACTAACTCACACAGAGATTTACTAATAATAATACTTAAAAAGTTTGGAGAACTACATGTCTTCATTATACGCAGACAAGGAATAATACACATATTATACATTCACTTCACATAGTGAGAGAAGGAAGGAAGATGAAAGACACTTTCCCTGGTAGACTACGACTACACGCACCACACTAACTCTCTCCAACTTATTCCCTGATTGAATAAATGCTTACTTGTAAATTATTCCCGTTTGTTTACTTTCCGGATGAGAAGTCTTTTAAAATGGTTTTAAAAAGTATTCGTTAAGCTACCAGAAGTTTCCTCACTTCTCCCTATAGTACACACATATTTTACAACGTACAAAATGCACTACAAGATTCTTTTTGCTAGTTCATCGCGTTCATATGAAACTCGTTTTTTCAAAACTTTGCTTTACGGCTGCACCATTACTAGAACAAGCTTTACTGCCACGACAGCAGTAGTAGCATATAGTAATGTATATACAAATTGTAGTATATATGTGCAAGAAACATCTTCTTATGCATGGATCTTTTTTACACATCACTCTTTTGCCTGCGTATAACACATGCTAAACTTCTCATGGGTAGAAACCAATTCTCAGGTCAAAATAACAAATAACACCTTTCCGTGTCGTGTTAGTGAAATTATCATTTATTATATAGTTTCCTTCTGTTTCCAAATTAATCTTTCGATATGCCCTCCCACTACTACTATATGATGTTCGTTCTTGTTGTAGAGGCACAGAAAAACCTGCGTATTTTAAATGCTCCATTGATGACCATACAAAATGTTTCATCACGAAGAATACACAATAAGTAAAAATATATAGAGCCAGATTGCATCCTAATGTGTGTATATCTATGTCCTACGTGTACCGTTTGATCAGCCAAAACACAAAATGATTCAGCTTTACTCTACTTGAATGGAATTAATGATTCCTTAATTGCATTATAATTTTATACCGAAGCTACACACAGCTAATTTGAAGAACTTGAACCGCTTGAAACCACAATGGAAACGCCTATAAAATTTAAGACCATCAAAGGCATGGGAATACTAATTATGATGATGCTTCATGGATTGGATGTTTCATAATATTATTCGTATTTAATCCACACACCACCAGATTCACGTACAAGTCTTACCTATAGATTGCCCACCACATAGATTTCCTATATATCACAAGTACTCATCGGTGGTGGTGGTAAGTACAAAGAGCTCTCTGACTCAATGATGAATACTCTTGGAAGATTTCTTTTTGGAGTAAGTTATTATTTTCTTGTGGTTTGGAAGACATGATGCATTCAGAATCGGAAATAACGCGTTATATGCAACCATAGGGGAGTGGAAGTGTCGGAAACTGTCCATCTTTCGCCTTATCATTCGTCTTTTTCTTCTCTTGCTCCGAAGGAATATATAAGTAAAGGTTTCAATGAGTGACTTTCGACTGAACTACTACTACACGGAGACTCATACATACTCAACATACGAAATAGTACCTATTATAAGGATTAAGGAGTGCTAAGCTAGAGTATTTTTTGTAATGCATACAAAACTCTAGTGAGTTCTCGTAAGAGAGCTCTCATGTTCTTTAATAATAGTCAAGAAGAGAGTAAATTTAAGTACTGTTAGTATACTTAGGTTGATACATTGTTGAAATGAAATAAATATTCGACTGAAATTCAGTAGAGATAAAAAATAGGAGAGGAAACGAGCTATTATCTCCAACAGAGTTCGTGTAGACCCCTCCCAGTCATACGATTCAGATTTACCACTACTGCTACTATTACATTCATATTACTTTACTACTGAAAGTTAACTACTGGATTATTCATACCCATTGTAATAATGAAATAAAAGATAAAGGATTCGAAACTGTTTGAAGGATAATTCCTTCAGGGCTCCTCACTATCATAAGCGTTGATATAAGGAATAAATTCGAGATTTTTCTCTCACTTTTGAACCTTCATCTCCTTTGCTTTCTGCAAAGAACATCGAAGCCAACTATACGCAGACGACATTTACAGTTTATATAGTGTATATACGGCAGATAAAAGTCACTGAGATACCAAGGTAGGTAAAATATACCTGCTTTAGTAAAGGATAATGAAACCGGTGTTACCAGTGTGAATTAAAGAGCCATGCACTGCGTATGCTCAGAGTACATCTATGGTCTATGCATAATAGTAGTAGTAATAGTATTTAGTGTTTCGAAGAGACACAATAATAGATGAGTTAAGAATATTCAGAGAGATCACCTACACTCTCTCTCTCTCTGTGATCGTACATTATGAGTTAGATGGGGAATCTACTTCTACCTCTCTCTCTATAGAACTCAAGATGAATTCACAATTTAAAAAATTTGAATACAATACAATACAGAAACATAAGGACAATTGAACAAGTAGTGATCATCACTGTCATTACTATCACAATCATTATCGTCATTATACAGCCATTATCCTTATGATGACACTTGGAGCTGAATGTACACTTGCTACTTAAATTACCATCGGGAGTTTACTATTATATTCACATTGCTATGAGGTTGTGTTGCACATCATTGTACTCAAATATATGCCATGAAATGCCATCATCGTCTCTCGCGATAAAGAATAGGCGCATATATACACGCCTATATAGACTATACGACGCGACGACCAATGTTATCTAAAATACTTCTGGGAGAGATTACAACTATGAGAATATATATATTTATGTACGGATGAACCTGAAACACCCGCTGATCATCCAACCATTGAATTATACGTACACGTTTTAATGCATTGAGAGAGAAAAACACGTTTAATTCTACTTGATGAACCTGACTGAATTGTCAACTGTTCACAAGTAGTATTATATAACGCTGCGAAGTTGTTGGTTGAAATGTGTCCACCAACCAAAGTGTATTGTTCATACGTGTTCTTGCATCTTGTATTATTGTTGAGGTTTCGAAGTAGCAGGGTTCTTTTGGTTCTAGGGAAATTTCTATGCAAATGTGTCTCTTTGAGGCTGATCAAATATCAAATGAAATTGTTTCTCTTGCTGAGCTCAATGAATACAGTTTATTAAGTGCAAAGGGTTTTGGTCCCCCGTCATTCACTCTCCTGCTAAGAGATGAACTACTACAATTATTTATTGTGGTTGTCAAAGAATGAAAGAGGATGTCTCCTTCCTACCTGACTGCAGTTGCACATACATTTGATAGCGCAATTTATACGAGTTTATCTGCCCACTACTTTTCTCGATATCCTTGCCTGTACATACTATGCTGGAGGTGGTGGTGGTAGTGGTACTGTCAACCTTTTATATTCCCAAAATCTAAAAGAAGTGCCACCATGTTATTCGAATGCAAGTACTTTTGCTAGAGTTTGGTTACGAGATGAAGTAAAATTCTAAAATGCAAACAGCTTTTGTGAAAAAAAACAACCACTAGTAAATGAATTGTACTTTATTAGGCTTTAATTTCTGCCACGCTTAATTTATTCTTTACATTTGAAATCTGCTGTGTCAGAAATTTCTCACACTATGACCAAATCAGGACAATTAATCATATTATGTGTCATGTATTTTTCTCATAGGTTTGTAGAAGAAATCATACAAAAAGGCCAAAAAGTCTTTTTGAGATCTGTAGAAAACAAAAAGTTTATACTTGGTAACTTATGAGTCATCACATGGCAAGTGTAGTGGTTAGAGATAATAATAATAATAATGCAGACTCCTTCCGTTGTTTTAATTTATTGCATATGGAATTCACAACAGGAATTTGCTTTTTATATACTTCGCGCAAGAAGTGATCTCATTGTAATTGAAGTAAGTTGTTGTAACACGAAGCAAGGGAAGCATTAAAATTCTTTTGGTTTAATGCTCTCATCTAACTTTGACTTATGGCGAAATGATTCTCAGAAACATTACAATTCATTTTATATGGTAGTAATTGCTTTGCTACCGCTAAGGCAATTAAATTACAGGGGGATTTTAAACCTTTTAATTCGATTGACAAGTGACATGTTCAAAATGTTCGAGTTCCTTGAAGTGTCTGAAGGATATTGTAGAAAAAGGTGCGATACGCGATAATACAATTTGTACTCTACTAAAGTACTCGTCAATAAGAAGTTTCCATTATTAACATGTCTTGTGCATTCTTCAAGTTGTTCTTTTATTTCACGGCAATTTGGGCCTGCCTACCTTCCTCATTTTACACTTTAGCAAGGCTACTGAATATTTAACTACGATTAAAAAATTACAATCACCAGAGACACATGAGTTTGGCAACTTCAGCATTTAAACACTTACTTACGTCTCTCAGAGAAATAAAGGCCTTTATGTATCATCACAGCCGAGTAATGTTTCAATAGGAGTTGTTAAGTAAGCTTATCTTGTAAAATACGTGAGTAATGATGAGTATAGTAGTAGTATTAGTAGTAGGAGTCTCATCAACAAAGCTTAAATTTCAATTGCACCTCTCACACAGTAAGCACCTTTTGCTTTTACACATTTCAAAGCACAAAGAGAGCGACAACTGCTTGGATGTGAAGTTGAGAATCCTAGAAAACAATAATGGCCTAAAGCATTGTTGTAAATTCTCAGAAATGATTACCTTTACATCTCACACCTAACTACGAAACTATTATTACGCTAAACTGCCTTCGCACTTTGATATATACGAAATCCTTTGACTTGTTTCTACTCTTTCTACTTCCCCAATTTAATGGTGAATGTGTGATTCCGTAAAAGAAAAAATCTCCAAAGGTATCGTCTAATATTACACACACACACACACATCTCGCATCATCATAAAATATTTATCGAGTAACTTCTTTCAGTTCGTTTACGTCTTACGTATACTGAAAACATACACACACATCCAACGCTCTTTGTACCTATTCGCTATTTCCACACATACTCTAATGTTACATATGGTATGTATATATATCTATCGTCCATGATACACAATACACAGAATAGAGTAAAGGCTCACAACTTAAGTCGTTACATCATCTTGTCTTTAAACATTTCAAGTGTAATCTCCAATCTGATTGTGTTCTCGACAAAGTGATGCTAAATTACACTTCATGTATCCTCTTGAAAATTTTACGGTGCATGTACAAGAGATTTAGAGGAGAGAGTGTCGGATCGACTCCTTAACTCGTGTACAACTTCAGCCATTACAACGACTCTTGCAACCTTCATCAGTCAGTCAGTAGGGAATTATCATTCTTTTTCATCTTGATGTATCTCTAACGCACACACACACACTATACACATTATACATGCATATTTACCGGTCTTTATACTGGATTATTCTTACATTATTGCTATCATTACTTTTGTCATTAGAGGCCAAGTTAACAGTGTTATATATATATATATATATATATATATGTATACACTAGACTCTAAATTTCAGTAGTATATGTGCGATGTACTGTATGACAGATTTTTTACTCGGTAAACATTCACCATCATCTCAAAAGTAATGCCACCACCAGCACCATACGATCATCTATAGATTTATACATAATATATTTTGAGAGAAGAGTTTCCCTTGATGATTATCATAAGAAGATGATCACTGTTCTCCTGAGGGCACAGATTTCCCTACGTCCTACATGCGTGAGAATATCTATTTGAAACTGCTCATCGGAGGAAGGCGTTACTTGGAATTTCCAGTTGGCAATCATCATCATCAACGTCTACCATTACAATCATCATTTTGTGTAAAAGCTACGTTCACAACGTCCAAGATAACTCTTCCCTCACTCTCGTAGATGACAATCAGATGAGAAAAGACAATAAAAAACCAAATCTTTCAAGCATACCTTACCCACACAAAATGTCGAGAAATACACAAGTCACATTATCTTTATGTATTTCACGTCAGCTTTTATAATTCATTTGATTTCCCCTCAAATTTTTCACCTAGCCTGGTACGAGTGTCTTGTGTCTTTCTTTACTCTCTCTCTCCTGTCCCTTTTGAAGAAGTTTCAACCTTTAGTCATCTTAAAAACCTCAAAGTGAGAAGCGATTTATTCTTCTCTCGCAAGTTATTCATTTTAGACCTGTGAGTTACTTATTATTATCTTAATCATCTTTTTCTTCAACATTTACACGTTTTTTACTCGCTAAACATTATGATACATACATGACAAATGAGTCAACCAATTTAAAGGGGAGAGACATCTTAAAATCTCGTTTTTGTTATTTCGTGTGACAAGACATGTAATATCCCATCACAAGCTGCAGGAAGATGATGATGACTATGTGACTGATTACTTGTGATTACTTTAAACATCTAAAAAAACATCCAAGGCATAGTTCGGCATAGTTGATTTACTTGCTAAGAAAAGAATAAACACGAGTGGATCTTCTATCCATACTACAGTCTTGTTATAATCTGCTCTTTTCTTTCTCTGTGTGTGTCAGTCGGTGCGGTACTTACAGTGTCAAATATTTTAGCGGAACAAGAAAAGTGTAATTATCGTAGGAGAGCTTTTTTCATCCTGTTCTAACAGCTTTACTACTTTCCTTCTTCTTATACCCATCCAAAGGTCTCACGTTCACTCTTCTCTGAGAAATTGTGTTTTGTAAACTGGGGATAATGAGCCTGTGCTGTGTGTGTGACTCTTAAAGTAAGTAGTGTTCTTGGTCTGTGACATGAACATTATTTTGAGAGAGTATGATTTGTCAAAAAAAGTCTTCCTGCATGCTCAATGTGAGAATATCTTGGGACTTGGAGACAATGTCGAACTAACATTATTATGTAAGAACGAGCTCAGCTTGATTCCCTCTGAGAAAAACTCTTTTTCTTCTTCTGTTCTTACTTACTCATACATATCTAAAATTATTCTTCAATTCACCAGTCATTTCTGATTCCCCTTGCTCCTGGTGTTTCTCGTTCCTCTTCTTCTCTCTCTGTTTGTCTTGGCAAACCCGGAGACTTGTTTGATACTAACTTCTTTATTGCTATCACTATGTACCAAAAACTGCGTTGTTAATATGTGATGCACATATCAAGGGGATTGTAAAAGGTAGAAGGTTAAGAGACAAATAAATGACAAGACGTCATCATCAGCAGTCAGATTAAGCCTGTACCCGCCAATGCCAACACAATTTCTCGTCATTTTGTCTTCTTCGATTGTCTTGAAGACATGATGATGACTCGATGAAGCAACTCTCAGCTAAGAAAACACAATTGCAGCTTACTTATTATTGTGCTTGGAAAATAGCTCACCTACATTTCTGGGTACTAAATCTAAAGCAAATGGTATTTTGGCTATTTGTTGGATCTTTTAATGAAGTCCATCAATTCCCTCTTCTTTAGAATGCGTAAGAAATTGTCTGCTTCGATTTTGTGAGGGTAGAAAGCACATTAACTTCGGTGCACAATAATTCATTAATATTAGATCGGGTTCTGGTGTGAATACGAATCTAGAGACTACACCTACTTTATTAGTAAAATGATGGCAACAAAAGAGGGTTGGAGTTGAATGTATAGTGGAGATCCCAAAATACATTCTCTTGTGTACTAGGTGGGTTCATTTGTATGGGTTTGACAGGTCCACTTACGCACCGGAGAAGCCATAAAGAGAGTAGGTGTGACCATTGTGACTGCCTGACCTTCCACCTTGGCGATTATGTCTGTAATAGTGTCGAATGTCGGAGACTTATTTAGATCCTATTATGAGAGTAATGATACGAGTCTTTTACAATTCTCTAAAGAATAAAAACTGAAGCATAAAGGATAAAAGTTTAATGTGTTCCATATATACAGCCTGGGAATACCAGTACTTGCATCCTTCGTGCTTCTTGGGTGGAAAACACTGTCAAATGTCACGAATCGTGAGCAAAAAGTCTTGTTTAATAGCTCAAAAAATAATTTGAAACAGGAAACGCTTTGACCAATTTTATAAGGAAATTATATTCACTATATGGCTCGGGCAACTTTCAACTCTGTCTACGTAGCCCTACGTAAGTTCTTACTCATGATAATGTTCATTGTAAATTGTCATTATGACTAACTGTGGGCATTATTTCGTGCGTTTTCGACACTTTGTCTCTCTTCGAATCTCTCACGATGACGAGCAAGAACATTTCTACTCGCCGGGAGACCAGAGACAATTTCACACGCAAAATAATTTCCATAATAGCCATTCACTATATGCCATGTGCCATTTCAACTTTACTCACCCAGCTTTACGAGTGTATTTGTACAATTTTTGTGTATGAGTACAAGTAAGGTTATGTCAAGTACGTGGCTGCGCCAAAAGTTCGTCAAAAAATTTTCAGTTGAAATATAACACTGCATAGCCAGAGCATTTTATATGTAAGTATTCATGTCTGCTTAGCATATACTATGAAGATGATTTCTTCAAAATGTTATTGCTTAATGTTACACGTTAATGAATAATAACGAATCCAGCACATTACTTCAAGTACTTATCTCATAAGATCTTCAACTACTCTTCTATCGTTAAGAGATAACATTTAACATTTTACTACTGAAGACACGATCAGACTACCAGAACCCTTTCAAACTAAAGAGTGAAATGCTCACAGCTTTTTACCATCACATTATTGTACATGAGCTACACACACTGTTACATTTCCATACGTGTTCTGGTTCTTATGATCCATTTTACCGCAACTTCTTAAGAGAACACATTATTACAATCTCTTCAATTACAACATTTGCACAAGTAGTTTTTAGTCTGGCTGATATGTGATCCATGTGAAGAGTTTATCTGTGCAGTTCTTGTAATAGTAGTACATGGTGTCCGAAAAAGTAGTAAGTAAACTTAGTTCCAAAAAACTTCATCTCTCTTTCTTATTTCGCTCTCTCGCAACAGATCCGCTCGTCGTTCCTCAGAGTTTTCTTGTAGATTGCAGAAGACTTTGCTGGATTCTTTTTCTACGTCTAACAGTTCAATTTACACCAGTACTATTACTCTCTCTGAGTGTAATATAGTTGGATTTTTACTGTAACTGCTATTACGAACCAGATCTAAGATCTAACATACACACAAGTTGAAAGGAAGAGAAAAAAGATTGCTTTTTTGTAGGGAAGAGGAAGAGCAGATGTGTTGTTTTCTACATCTAAATTTAGTTATAAATTGGTATTAGGTGGAAAGCACCCCGTGGAGATTTCTCACTCTTTACCATCCCATTCCCCGTACGTATACGTATATACATAAATATACTACTACACAACGTCTGTGGAAACTACTTGCCTTAGCCACTATTGCTTTTCTGCCTGAGATGTTCCTCCAAAGATTCCACAGCAAACCAATCTTCTTCAACAAATACAAAGACCAGAAAACTTTACTCTCGCACACACATTCACACTAGTCACTCACTAAACTACTGAGCAAAGGAGAGTAGTAAGTCTTCCTTCTTATATACACGAACTCTCGCTTTGTGAGAAAAGATAATGTATACGACTTGAATGGATATTATTACAAAGTATGAAGTAAAGTTAAAAGAAGTAGTTGTGAAAACAGTCATTCACTTCCAACCGAATCCATCCGTAATATCCTCATGGTGTGATGCGTGTGTGTACATCTTCAAATAATCGAATGCACGGCACATAGCCCGATGTACTTACTACTTCTTGCATAATAAAACATCTTTTCAGAACTTCAAAACGTCTGCTGGTACACTAAAAGGTAAGAAAAGGAGCATGAGAGATAGAGAGAGCCCTTGCTGTGTTGTCTACTGCTCTCTCAGACTAATTTCCAAAAGTATCTCAACAGACCTTATTTGAACTAGAGAGTCGTAAAATGCAAGTAAATGCATATCATGCAGCATTTTATTGCTTCTGAAATAAAGCAACGACGAAGGCCCATCGGGCTCGACGCGTCGAATGTCTCCTATGTACTTCTTTTCCGAGTAAATCACACATTACATCAGTTATCTTTTAGAAACACTTTTAAGCATCTGCACATAAAAATTTTATATAATCTCATACACGGCTGGAGAGTATTACTACTACTATCCCAGTGAGTACTTTAACTGCATTTTATATTCGATGCTTGTGTGACCCTTTATGACAAAAGTATTTTGCAACCAAGATCAGATGAAGGACCCTCAGCCGCAGTACTTATTCGGCTCTCGCGCAGCTTGAAATGTATGAGACCAAGTTTTATTACCTCCGTCAATGAATGGAGAAGGGTAAATGTTTCTATTCAGATTTTTTAAACATGCAAAGAGAATTGTATGTGTGTATGTGTGCGTTTCGGCCAGTTCAATTTTAGCAGATGAGAAGGACTTGAAGAGAGAAGGATATATATAAATATATATATTACGAGAGTATAGAGAGAGACTTAGAGGTTTGTATTATTGCCTTTCTATTCTTGTCTTAAGTAATAATAACAATAATGGCTTTTGTGGAGTTAGGATGCGTAAAGGACAGCGTGATTCCAATTTTACGATTTGAAATTGAAAATCAGCCACCAGGCAAGCTCACAATTGAAATCAAATATAAAAGAGTTTGAGAATATTATGGACCCTCAGTCGCTTTTCTGCTTGACACTACTTTATAAATATACTCTACCACCACCACCACCGTGATCGGGTTGAAATTAAAAAGCGTCATCATAAAAATAAAAATTTATACGCTTTCGAGATACAGAGAACACACCCACTGTGCATGCTAATTTTCTGTGATTTCAAAACGCCATTGTTGTAAGTGCTCGGATAACAAGAATAGTAGAAGGGTGAAGGAAAACACAAAGCAACGAGAGAAACAAACTGCATGAAGGTTTGATGCTTACTAATCTTACTATATAGATTATCTGTCAACATGGTTCTTCACTCATCGTCTCTTCGGTGAAGTCTTGCAAAGCAACCCTCTCGTCATTCGTAACCCTAACCAAGGGCAATAGTTTATTTTTATGAATGGGAAGTTCCTCGTACTATTAAAAGAGTAGTGTCCCCTTCTTCCGTCCTTATGCATACTTCTCTGCTCGCTCTCTTCTTCTCCAAATCCCTCAGTTCATTTTAACTTCAAAACAAACTCACGCATTCCTTTCATTGAGTAAAATAGTACAGACTTGGCAATGTAGTTAATGTAACTTCCTTTGCCGAAAAGGGAAGTTGGAGTGGAAATAAATGCAGTAGTAAGAAAGACGTAAATCTTTTTCTGCTACTCAAGTGTAAGTTTTAGACTATACAGAGAAAATTTTTCGAGACAATCAAAGTTGGAAATGAACAAGAACTCGCAAGTCTATGCCTGGTCGTATAAGTATTGTAGAGGTTGCACATGCAGACACTTATCCACATTCTCTTCGTTTCTGGGATGACTTCTTGCACACATTCCGTAATCCGACTCCTCCGCGCACATAAGATACGTAAGAAGGAGTATAAGTCCTTCAATAAGATGAGTAAAAGTACAAGGAAGAATTCTTAATGCTTGCTTCTACAACAAAGGTATAATTTACTACACTCCACTACATCACTACCTCTCTGTATATATACAGATATGCAACGCAGAAATACATATAGAAATGTGTTACCTAAATATATGTATGTACACATAGCAGAAATTACCGGAACTGCGGTTTCCTCCGAGTTTTGGATGACTCCAAAAACTATTTTTCATTCGACTTCTTCCTCCCTTGAAATCATTTTATATGGAGCTGACAGATAGTACTGCAACATGAGCGTTCATACTTCTTCGTATTTAAGGTTACTATATTATATCTTTACCTTACACATTGCTCCTCAATAAACTAAACTACGTTAACAAATAAGCGAAGTCTATATTCGATCAATATTTCACAGTTTCGCCCATTTAGAATTCAAAATATACTTGCAGAGCTTGTGGAATAGTTTAGTTTATAAAACGGTAAAATCATTAATTGACTATCCTTGGTCGATTTATCTAATCGTTGTATATGTATAACATATGCGGCAATGCGTATGTAATATTTTACGCCGATTACAAAGAAACTTGTAGGGAGGAACTATATATGTTTGAGTATGCTTTTGCATGCATATGGTTCAAATATAACTTGATGATGGTGGCATCATAAACTTGATGTAGTTTGGAAGATGTTTGGAAATATTTGGATATGCATGTATTATCATGGATGCATGTTCGTCGTAAGTTAGTACGTAGGAAGCTTGTGGTGGTGTATGTACATATGTATGTATATATATTACATACATGTATATATATTTGGAACTGTGGTCGGTCTGTCTCTAAACATAGCAATTTTGTGGGTTCGTTACAGTTTATTAAGTAATTTAGAGGACAAAAGTACACAACGCCTTCTGGCCTTCTAAATAGCCATGCAGCCATACCATGAAGAGAATCAGCTCATAATAATAATAATGGAAGTAGACGGAGAGAGAAACACTTTCTACCGAGGAAAATAAACTTTGTGTAAATAGCCCTTGTTACACACAAGTATGATGACATTAAGATGTTCTCTGATTCTTCCAAAAAGTTGTTCACTAAACCACTTATTGCCTCGTGTATTTGGACAACAAGAGAACAACACAACCGGATATGAGACAGAGACTATAATATAAGCTTTGTCAACTACACAATGGCATTATTTTAGCATCAAGAACAACTATACCATCATCACACACACACACACAGTAACAAACCACTATCATCACCACCAGAAGGCTATCGAGAAAAAGACACGACGACACTTTAGTTCCAGCTTTAATGCTTCCTCTAAGAGTGTAACATTTACAAGCATGCATTTACTCACGATGTCTTGAACAAAACGCAACTAAAACTTCTCTCTTTCTGTGTTTCTTCGACTGGGGAAGAAGAGTAATACTTGAAAAGTAAAGCCATTAGAATTTATCTTTTTTATTTCAAGAAAGTAATTCAAATAAATGGGTAGTAATATTGTCAGATGGAAGTAGAAGGGTATGAACTCTACACGTATATACTTCCTATTTAAAGAACAAGACCTTATAACCTTAGACTACTATCTTTCGAGAATTGCTCTTTACTTGTCACTTTCTTCCCTTCATTCTCATGCCCTTACAGATAAAAAATATTAAATCAGACTCTGTAACGACACGGAGAGAACCAAGGCATAATGAGCGTGTACAAACAAAGTCAAAAGTTGCCCGTGAATGTTATAAATAATGTCCTCGTTTCATTTACCTCTATCATTGGATATGTTTATTTATATGTGCTAGAAGGAAGCAATTGAGGAAGACAGAAGACAGACAACACTGTTGCTCTTCTTCCCTGAACTTGCAATCAATCAGCTTTAATGCAATTAAAACATGCACGTGAAAAGCGAGTATTATACTGATAGAATGCAAGATCGGTGGTGGTGGTGTTGGACAGCAGGTATGAGAGATCAAAAGTGTTTATGTAACGTTCTGTGTTTTTGTACAGGAGAATGAAGTGTAACGTAAGAACATGCATTCAAGTTTAGGAAATGCTTTTGAAACGCCTGTCTTTATGGAAAAGAAGAGCATCTGACACCAACACGAACCAGGGAATAAAACCTTATGTGAACAAGAATTATGGAAAGTAGGAATCCTTCAGAGGGTTGGCTTCTATATACTCTGTATACTATGTTGCATGTGTGCTTATGGTTAAGACTGTGGCATCGTATTCTCTGTATTGTTCTCGTCTGTACATTATTATTATTATATGAGTAAGTGACACATAACAGACCTGGCAATAATTTTAACGCCTTTTCTGACACTAATTAGTCCATTAGTGTGTTAAAAGTCTATTCCATCCTTTCGGAGTTCCACTTTGTTTCATAATCTAAATTGTACCACCACCGATTGTAAGATTGTAACAAGTACGACACACAGAGTCAAAGGCTCTCTGTGAATGGAAGAAAAGTGCTATACATTTGAGTAGATTGCATCATTGTAGAGTCACTA
>Ga0194135_10000876_pt1 | contig 17659 bp, 9 predicted proteins | sample LitLau_LLRF_2013_FD_134024 | JGI IMG/M metagenome (GOLD analysis project Ga0194135, IMG submission 134024) | Freshwater sediment microbial communities in response to fracking from North America - Little Laurel Run_MetaG_LLRF_2013 (version 2) | ecosystem: Environmental > Aquatic > Freshwater >...
GTTCTGATCTAATTGTAAGGTCATACGGGGGTTGAGGTGTTACGACCTAATTTTCACGGAGACATGACAAAGTTAGAGAGAAACGGAGTTGCGTTTTGGCCATGTAGAAAGTGCATTCGTTCTTAGCAGCCTCTTAGCACACGTGGGGATCGGTAAAGAAAGACGGAAGAGAAATGTCGTCTTGAGGTCTTGTGTAAGGTTTTCGGATTAAGAAAGTTTGAGAAAGAGATGAAGGTTATTATAAAAGATATACTATTGAGATAAAGACAGAGTGAGATTTCATTTTCCACGAAACAGGGAACTGGTGTTGTGTGTGTGTGTGTAGAAGGCAATGTTAATGATGGGCCGAGTTACTTAGCTCATAATGGTTCCTTACTTCTTTGTTGGTCACATGTGCAATGATATTTGCGGTATCATTTCTTAACTATACACATGTATGAAACGAAAGCTCGACCAGTCTGCGGCAAAGAGAAATATACGAGCTCAATGTACCAGAGGCATTTCATTGAAGGCTACTGACTTGCACAAGTCATTAAGTCCACCTGTGTCCACTTCATATAGCATTTTATTCTACTAAGATCACACGATCATACTCTTCAAAGCAATATTAAGCCTTCTTTCCACTCCGTCGACAAGTCCAACACTCATGAAATGATATGAAGTGAAGAATGGTCTTCTCTCTCTTCACAATCCCCCTTCCTTCAACACTTACAGCACACTGACTGACTGACTCACTTGGAATTCCTCAAGAAAGACGGACAGAGCAATAATCATATCGTAATAAATGATTGAATCAATTCGGACCTGCATCCCTCACACACGATGAAAACATTCTACGCCATCATACCACAAGAGAAACAAAAAGAAGAGCTATTTCTTTCGAAAAAACTAGATTTTTTGTCCTTAATGATAGCCTCATCGTTGTAGTTTGTAGTCCAGCCCGTAATAATATCATCCACCCTCGCGGCATTACTCACCTTCTTTTAAGCCTCTCTTTCAACTTATTCACCAGCAGAAATGATTAGACGGAAGACATTAGTACTTTTCTATCGTAATGACTGCCACGATGATACTTCTTCTCGTGTGGATTCTTGTCTCTTTTGTGTCAAGAAAGACATGCATCCAGGGATTTCTTGTCCTGTGGGCAAACCACAAATCATTTTCATGACTGAAAGACTGAATCATACTCCCGTAGGGTGACTTTGCAACTTGAGAAAAATTACGGTCGCAGCCGGACAAATAGTAATATTGTTCTTTCCCTTCACATCCCGATAAATAGAGTCTTTAGCTCTCCCCTCGATCAAGTATAAAGTTCGTATTTTCATTAGTCTGCTGCTATATATACACATTCCTACGCAACCGACTCCGCAGTACTACCTAATGTATACATTGTTTTACGAGTATCTTTGAAGAATATATTGTTTTGTTTTAATTATTTTGTAAGTGGCGATAGCTCATCGCTAAATTAGTCACAACATGCATGTACTATTCGGATTGTAATTTAATCAAACATCCATACAGGTATATTATTGCATCGATTAAATTTACTTCCATTATCATCTAGTAATATAAGATGTGGTGTTATTGAAAAGAACTCATTTGTATTAAATTTTTTATGGCCTATTGAAAACCCAAATTTGCCTTTTAAATGTTGTAAAATTTAGTAGCATATTATTCTACATTTTACACTGGATACTTAACTTAAACCGTATACTACGCACACGAAGATCCTATTACACAAAGACCAATAGTAAAATCTTCTGGCCGGCCTTCTTAAAGCCATTTACGACATTCATTCATAAAAGTTCAAAGTGATTTCTGACTCCTGACCTAAAAGTTAAGTCACGGTGAACTCAACGGAATCTAGATTACTACAAGATCACAATTGGTTGTATATTGAGCATATCTACGACTGGGTATATCCACAAATAATCATGAATGGTAACTTTAAGTATCGAGTTTATATACGTTACACTCGTCATAAATGGACTTCGTCTTCATAGTTAGATGAACTTCTTCTGAGATGTTTCAGTAGTCAATGGCTGGAAGAATGAATGAATGAAGAAGAGCCCTCGAAGAAACTCTGAGGTGGTGTCACTTTTCAAATGAATGGCTTTCGAATTTTTCTCAAATACTTCAATGAGTCAAGAGTAGAGCGGAAACGAAGAGGTGAATGGTGAATGAATGAATAAACCTTACAAAACTACCTGACCGGTACTATATACTACCTGTTGTGTCCTCAGTTGTACCGGATTATGAGAATCGATCGGTTGTAATCGACAATGAATGCACATAGTAAAATCGTCAACCCTGATCTTTTGTGTACACCTGAGTTTTCAAAAGTCAAGTGAGAATTTTCCAAGGACACACCTTCTTCCGCTTCATTCATAGTTTGAAGACATTCTACGATGAAGTGAGAGCTGGAAGTCTGTAATAGCTATTCATGTGAAGAATTGTATATTGCATTGGTGTACAATAAAATTATTAAATCCACTAATATTTTATTATACCCATTTGAGTGGACTTGCCGAGCACATTCGAGTAGGAACCCAAAACCATATTTGCATCTTACTGTATAAGCTGAAGTTATGAAGCTTTGAAGGTTTTACTGATAGCTATAATAATTATCCAGTACCCAGAGTAGATTTAAGTTTATAAGTATTCTATGTTGGTAATATTATGTATAGTAGAATCAACGCTTACTGTAATTCAGACGAATTGCTTGCTAGTTCTAATCTAAAAATTCCGTATTTTAGTCAAATAGGTAACACGGAGTAATCGGAATATAACCTGAAATAATAGTTTGGAAGGCGGATTATCCGGTGCAGCGAATTCAGGAAAAAATGCTGTCAATTACAATGACTCATTGAAAAGAAATCAATTGTCATTCATAGCTTATATGAGTCATGAAGTCAGTACCGACAGAGGAGCAGTAGGAAGTGGGCTTAACAGATTTAACGACAATTTGAAAGTCGAAGAGTCAAGTCTACGCGAAGTGCCCCTCAGATATTGTTGTTTGTACTAGGATGTGAGGTGGAAAGTAAGTAAACGTATTTACCAAAACTGAAAATAATAAGTTGCTGTTTAAGTATATTTTAAAGAAAAAGTCAAATGGAGTTAATCCTAAGAATGCGTCTATATACAGTCAATCGTCAATAATAATAATAGTTCATATGAGACGACAGAGTGTCTGGCAGTACCGCCAGTTCAATTGTTCAGGTGAAGTTAAGCCCTGTAGTAAAATTTTGGGTATGTCCCAAAGTCACCTGAAAGCTTCATCCAACACCCCGAAGGGACTAGAGACGAGAGATTTATCCCAAATCTCAGGCTCCACACTGTCTACCACGTTTATGGGCGAGGCAGGAAAAGGTAAAGAGTACATTAAAAGAGAAAACGTAAAGTACCCCACACTGCTTCATTCTTTTGTACTCTACAGGAAGGTATAATGTTAAGTCGTCCCGATAATTGAATATGACCATTTCAACGAGGGCATTACTTACAAAGGGCTCCGTATGAATTAAAACCTAATTGTTGCAGCAGTTCATTCACAAAACTTCATAATCCCAACGGAAATTGACCATCAAGAGATAATGTCCTGAGGGTCGGATGTGTTTTGAAAATTTAGCAGTTTCACAATAATACACTCAATTGTAAAGGCACGATGCGTAGTTTTCGGAAAACGAAGGTAGGAAATAGGATTTTGGAGTAGAATTTGACTAAAAGTTTAGAGCATGTATGTATAGATATACGTGGTCCTAATACAGAAAGTCAATAGTCACTAATCTAAAGATACCGTTGAGGTGTTCAGTGCACATTACGTGAGAAACCTCATCATGAATGAGCTTAGAGAAGAAAAAAGCATGGAAAGAATGGAAAAATATTATTCTTCTGGAACAAATTCTAGGCTAATTGTAAATTCTAGCACGGTAAGTGTGAAAAGATCACATCCAGATCACTGAGTGTGTATGTCACATTCCGGAAGCCTAGCTTTGACAATTCAGCTTCGAATCAAAAGTAAATTTCAACAATTTAAATAATCATAAAATAAATATCACATATATAAAAGTAAAAGTCCAAATAAAGTGCTTGCTGTTGCATTTTACGTATTCTAGCACAGCATTTTTGGATCAAAATTTAAGAAACTTGGGCTACATATAATTCAGTGTATCTCGCTGTGTACTCATATCTCTTGTATTACACAGATGCTGTAGTAGAAAGTATTAAATGTAATAAGGCTTGTATTGAGGACTTAAGTGCACATGAAATACTAACCATGTATATTATTTGGATAATAATCCTACTTGAAATTGTAAGCACAATAAATAAAATTCTTCTGAAAATGCATATTCTTATGTGAAGTGTTATTTCATACAGCATTGGGAAGAGGTTTGACCTGGTGTGATTGTGATCTTACGAGTAACAAACAACTCAACTATTCATATGCGCCTCGAAAAAAATGGATATCGCACTTTCCTTCGCCTCATTACGCCATTTGCTCAGTGTTACTGGAACATTCTTCCCATAAAATATTATATTTGAGCTCAATGTGTGAAAACACATGAATACTTTGTACCCTTTGTCTATCCTCTTGGTAGAAACAATATAAACTAAGCGTCCACGTTCTTTATTCACATGGAGTGTAGTTTTGAAGTAGGGAGACGGTGACATTCGAGACAGAAAAAAGTTGCTCAAGCTGTTTGACAGCCATCAAGCTAATAAGACGGAGAAAGACGGTGAAAGTTGAAAAAGAGGAGACGGAGATACAAGAAATGTTTTATATCCTGAAATTAGTCTTCATTATAGAAAATGACGACGAGAACGGCCCGTGAGTCTAATACTCGAGACGTTTCAAGCCCATTTTCACTTTTTGTTTCACAGCTGCTCCCACTCATTTTTCTCTTTATGCATATCACCATGATTTTACTCAATTTTTTAAAGAAAAAAGTAACACTCATTTCTCTGTTTTTCCTCATTCGAATCGCTGGCTTCACTTAATGTCCTCTCTACTTCCAGTCTGTCAGCTTATTCAATTCCATCCAACACTGACTCCACAATCTGCCTCACTTTAAATTATGACTTTTTTATTCAAAGAAGAAGTAATACGCTTAGTATGATTGAACGAAAGTTTACATACATTGAGGATTTTTTCGAAGCTTGCATTTTTCATCACTTCACAAACGCACAGAAAATCCCGACTCGAGTAATAAGTAGTGTGTATAGTACATAGAAACTTTTAGGATTAAATATGCACCGAAATCCTAAATTAAATCAGTCCGTCATTTTTCCTCATCATTCGTGCTAAACTGTGTGTGGCAATGACGATAAAATAAGTTTTCAAGTTTTTCTCAAGTCGCCCTATTCCTTAATTCAAAAATAAAAAGTTCAGTTAAAAGAAGTTAAAAGGCTCAATGTAAAAAAAACTAATTAAATATTTTTCAGAAGAATTTGAAGATTTTTGTTTCACAAATCACATCGTATCGGAAATGCTGTATAATTCATTCTATAGATTTTACTACATTTGTACTTCATACTCATGGGCCAGTAAAAAATAAAATGAAGATCGTATTTTTACCATGAGCATTAGGAAATTTAGAGAGACTGCAAAAGCCAGCTTGAATAAAGTGTTGTTTTTTCCAATAATAATACGATCAATTGAAGACCAGAGAGGCTTGGTTTGCATAAGTAAAAAGCTAAGAGATTAAGATTGGAATAATCAGTAATACCAGTTAAAAATGTTAACATGCATAAACGATTGTCAATAGGATTGAATCATTGAATGTACGTACATTAATCTGAAGATTGTAATGCTAAAAGGTTTTTAAATTCCGTCCTTTCACTAACTGACTTTTTTGTAGATACGGACGATACGTTTTGTTCTGTAATTAAGACGACAAATCCCTAATGGTCATTAGCTAGTTACTAAGCGGTTAATTTAGCCTATGAAATTAAAAGTATCAAAGTTGGTAGCTGAGCTCAAAGAAAAAAGATGTGTATGATGAATGCAACATATATACATCGCAATGAATGATAAAATTATGAATGCCTATAATCGAATGCTATTTTGAAGGAATTAATCATCATTATGGGAGCCAACAATGAAGAGAAAAATCGGTGATCCATCATTGAAAGGAGACATGGATGAGTTGCATTTCATTTACAAAAGAATTAACCAATGAGCTCTACTCTCAATGAAGTAAATGGGTATAATTATAACATAATGGAATAAAAGTATACAATAATATAGAGTCACAAGAGTTGGGAATCACATTATGGTAATAAATGTTGAGAGTAAGGCTTACTTACAACAACGTCGCTATTTAGTAAGTTGAATAAAGGGGGAATTGTGAGCTGTAAATGATACCATATAGTGATATAGTGTATATAAGTCGGTCGTCGGGATATGGAAGAAGCAAGCGACTTTATTCGGCAATGAACACCGGGGCTAATCCGCTTGACAAATTGTGCTCCAGGAGTCAAATATGACATGAGGTGAGATGGACAAAAAGACGTTCCAAAAGGTACCTTTTATTGCTGCTAACGAACAAGGGTAGCCATTCGGCTATTATGTATCCTCCAGCTACTCCAGCAACCGAATGAGTTTTATTATACTCAGGCAGTCAATAGAATAATATACAAGTCCCCTTACATACATATCGTACGTGCATTACTGATTTCTAAAAGGGCTGTTATTTCAATGAGAAGAAATAAGACTCATCTTGTGTATCGTTTACATTAACAAGACTCTTCTGTACAAAGCTACAAACTATTTTGTTGACTGTGTCTCTTATATGTATCTTATTTTTTCACAGTCACATACAGAATACAGCATATTAAAATAATTATCTGAAGCAAATCTCAACTTGGAATTCTTCACCTCAGACCAATATAAAAGATCAAATTCGTGGTTTACAAAATATTAATTTGAAATAACACAAGATATATCGCACTATACATTGGTTATTATTAATTATTAGTAATGTAATGTTGGTTTAGATATATTCCTGCAAACAATACAATTATGAAATATTGTCTTCGAATCTTGTGAAATTAGAGGTCTTACTCTTGATAATATTTCTGTAATTGAACGAACTCACAACACTGACAAAACTAATAAGCTGTAGCAATAGCTGCGAAACCACAAAGCAAAGAATCAACCGATTTGTTCTGGACTAGAACGCTGCCACAGTTTGTACTATTGCATGATTTCTTGATAAAATATCGCGATAAAAATGAAATATTGGGAACATGACTAAATTGGGAGGATTGACTTCACAGACAAACGGGGATATATGATTTTCACAAGGACCATTTAAATGTTAACTCAACACAGACCGTGTAAAATAGTACAGAAGAAGTAAGCGATTATAAATTAGCGAAAGGGTTTACGCTGTAATACCCTCGGAGGAGAAGGACAATAAAATCCAAATACTTCGGATTAAAGGGATGATAACAGGCCATTTCAGGACCGCAAACAATGTCATTATAAAGATATGACCAACTATTCCGACACTTAATCTACCACTATGTCACATTCTGATTTCACGCTTAGTAATTAAGCTTATCTCCTCTGATTTCTCAAAATTATAAAATGGATTCCTCGATCATACAGTCGTTCGCTGAAACCTTACGAGAAGATTTGATGCTTCATTGAGTTTCGTACGAAAAGTAAATGCTGCGCGTCTCATTTCTTCCAATTTGTATTCTATTCGTAATATATATCGCAAGAAAAAGGAAACACAGTCAATTGTGCTCTAAGAAATTTAGTATTTTAACAGAGTTAGGTATTCAGTTGAACAGTCACCTTTGAACTAAACAACACCTTTATTGTAAAAGACTGAGCTTGTGCGGGTGAATTGTTGTTAAAAGTGTGCTTCTTTACAGAAGAAAGCATTCATTTGTCGCAATTCATCTCCACCTAAGTATCCTTGAAACCAAATACCCAGTCATCTTTATTCTTCGTTTTCATACAAAATAACATATATTTAGTATTATGTATGAATCTTTAAGCCTAGCAGCAGAGAATGCTCCTAATTTTGATTCTTAAAAACATCTCTCGAGCGTCATCTTCTCCTTAGCTGCTTTGCTGTGTGTGAAATTGCATAAATGGGCAGGGTTATGAAAAGATGAGACATCTGCAACTTCTCTCCTCTCTCCTGATTGACTTCATCCGCCTCAGTGGTGGTACACAGTAGAGGATCAGATGAAAAAGGTCTTAAATTTGTCTTCCAAACAATCATAATGTGGCTCTAATAGGATCCAATCTCCCAGCGAGTTTCCTTTTCTTTACATTCTCTTCGAAATCATCCATTGACATATTGGCTCTATTCAGGTGAAGTGATATATTGACAATGAATAATAACACATGGCTTCATAGGCACGAAAATATTCTTCATTTAAGCACAGCAACAAAACCTAAATGGTGTAAAATAAATAACAGTCGACTACTGCACATTCTTTCACAATAAGTCAAGCAGAAATTGACTTGGCAATAGCAATACAATCCCAAATTCGTTGTATATGGTTGTATTGCTAAACTTATTCGGTCCGAAGAGTAGCACGATTTGTCTCTTTATATGTATTATCACAGGTTGGGGCGGAAATACAGAAGGACAACTTTATGGTTCATTTCGTTCCAAAACATTAAATCAATTGACACACTCTCAGAGCTTTATTACTTTGTAATGATACTCTTACAAAGTAAATGATCGAATACGGATTAAAGGACTTTTCCTAAGCACACTACACACTATTTAGTTTTTGAGAAAATATCGCATCCAATCAAATGAATGAATGTACAGATGAAAATACGGACTACTCGTTTTGTATACAATATTTTATTACCTGCATCTCGAGGATAAATTTGTTTAATGTATATAGTAAGAAAGGTTAGAATGCTAGGAATGCTGGAGGATTATACTGATACACTCACGAATAAAAAATTTGTTAAAATTAGTGAGTAACGCGAAACTAAACACACGATAGGATTAATTTCCAATGTCTTTTAATGGACCAAACAAACTGTTGTATTGTGATTTGAAGCAATAACGAAAGGTTCACTTGAGGACATAAACGTGCTTTGGAAATAAAAGAGAGGGGTATATTACACTCATAAGATGAAAAAGTGAATAAAAGTATGCGTTGGTCACATTACTGTCAGTCATGACTTGGGGACCTTAGTCTGATTTCACTGCTTGCGATCAAGAGAGACAAAAGTATCATGTCTCTAAAAGCCAACAGAAAATCGTCGTTAAATGGAGTGGATTAAAAGGTCCCGGAATATGTGACATAATGGACAGGATTTTATTTTAGCTGACAGACGAAATCATCTCCATTCGATGGAACTACTCATGCTTCTACACAAAAGTACTACGCAACTAAACGTATCAGTTTGTTTAGGGCTATTGCTACAAGATCACATCTAAATATCAACTCTGCAATGCACGCAAAAATATAGCGCAATATCTTCTTTAGTTTTTTAACAGTTTTGAGTATCAAATGCCCATATGCTTTCTTCTATTTTAACCCTTCACTGCAGTTCTGGACTTAATGTTGCATAGTAAAATTACATAAAATTTCACACTTTCTCATCGCTTAGTAAAGTAATAGTGTGTTTTGTACGACTAGCAAAATTCTTACTTAAAACAATATTTATGTAATATTTGACTATTAAATGTTTTTTATGATCAAGAATAAGATAAACGGTAAAGGTACCAATTAATATTATCTAGTTCTAAAGTAAACGAATCAGCCCGTGAAGCGTTGATTTAAGAATTATAAGCTTGCATGTGAGATCTTTGACCCAGTTTTGTTAACGAAAGAGTATTGTTAAAAACACAAAGTAGCATTGTGCAATCATGTCGTATAATTTCAAGACTACAGTATACAAATATGAAGAAACAAAAATGACCGAAAGGGAGATAATGAAAAACTTTGAATTGAGGCCTATATCCGTCAGTTCACTAGCATTGGCTTTACAAGTTAAAGTCATCTCATATACCAAAGACTATATAGTACGTTGGTAACTGGTTTTGCTTTAGAGACCAATTCTCCAGATAAATTTTAGTTTCAAGGGTCCGTTTAGGAACTGAATCAGACAGCCAAGCACTCTCTCGTCCTATTCACGAATTATTTCAACAGAGCACGAAGCTCTTTCTATGAACAGGAGAAAGGATAGTTTTGTAGTCTCACACTTTGCTCACTCCGTGTCACTTCGATTCTGATTTTCAGAGCAACATCAAATGTTCACATTTATTCACAGCTTCTCGCTTTCTCCTTCGTTACAATCACAGCATTATTACAACATGGATTAAGGATGAGCTTGCAAGTTTTATATATGTATACAAGAAACTGACCATTTTAATGGTTACTTTTACCTACATAGTTATTTTATATTTACTTCAAGGGCGGATAAGAGTACAGAACACGTGAGCTATTCTCATTATATTATTTATAATTTTAATGGAACTATTCAATATTTATATCACTGTGATCCGAAACTTCCCAACTCATGAGTATGATGCGCACGTGTGACAAGTTCCTAGAATTTTGCTAATAAAATCGTAGTTGAATTCTAATAAGCATCATTGATGTATCACATTGATCTCACGTGGTGGATAATAGTTGGGAAATAATTCCCAGAACTTATTTCACAGGTTATTTTTTTAAATATTGTTATGTATGTTATTGTTTACGTAAGAACCGTTCTTGAATTCTTGTACTAATGATGTAAAAATTCTTCGTATTGAATATCCGAACAACTAAAGGCGGACGACAGTTGGTTGCACACATTTTGGCTTAAGCTTATCATTTTGAGTGGGGAAATACCCAGGGGCAAGCGTTTACTTAATTTAAAAGAAAGGATTTGTCATGAAATATCCTTTCTAAGCATTTTTCATTCCGAAAATTACTAAATTGGAAGTCACGTTATGATATAGACAGCTTTAATACTCACCCGTCGACTCACTCGTCCTCATGTCCTTATTACCACAAACTAATTGACTTTTTCGCAGAGACACCAACGCCACAAACAACAAAGAGCAAACGAAACGCCGACACTGCTTCTTCTAGTTTCAGAAGTATTCATGAAATCTTCAAGCCTGCCCGTAAGCCGTAAGCCAACAACTGCTAATCTAATGTAGGCAACCACATCGTCAAAAGGAATTTGAAATAATGAATTTTGATGTAAGGAGCTATAGGATTGGGATTGACACATGAGAAAGACATTTTTGCCTTCCAGAGTTGTTTTCACAATCCCTCGCAAAGGAATCCTAAGAACGACTGCCAACAACTTTGATCTAAAAAAATGGATGGAATAGCAATAGAAAGTCAAATTAATAATATGGAGATCCACAAATTTTATTTGCTAAAACAAATCCTGACTGGCTTAGTAAGCAAAGTTTCCACAGTGATACAAGCGTGGGTAGATCTGATCAGATTACACATGAGTCGCACGCAATCATTCGTTTGTGGTGAAAGTAAGAGGTGTTCAGTTTTTCTATGTTGGCCAGTTTCTGACGGTATAAATACGTTGGGTTACCCACAGTCACTACAACAGTTATCATCGTTGTTTTGTGGATTCGTTTCAGAAGTTTCTCGCTACTCCAGTTTTGAATTGGAAGTAGAGACTATGAACACATTTAAAATGAAGACCTACCTTCTCGTTCTGATTTCTATTCAGTTGTCAGTTTTGGGAATGACTGTAGCCCAGGTGGGTAAACTGAGACGTGCATAAAGTTGTTGGAATCTTGATTGACCTAAATGTCTCTACATTTATTCCTATAGATCACTTTCACCAGAGAATGGGTAACTGGTAAAAGGTCGAGCACACCGAAAGTTCAGGTTATGATGCGCGAAGACGAAATAAGTTTCTGCAAGAGTCTCCTGCCAGCCATAGATTATCTGCTGGAGGTGAGTGTTTTAAAATATCTCTGTAATAAACTGTTTTAACTCATTTCGTACTCATTAATTCCAGGCTGAGAAGATTCGAGAGAAAATTTGTGGTCCGCCAACACAAGCTGTCCCTTATTCCATTCTATGGGGAAAGCCGATGCATCAAGGAGACAGCAACCTTCCAGGTAGTCAAGATTCGGTGATTGAAGAAGTCACTCCTTTCGAAAGACACGCTAACCCCATTCGTAAATCCACTTAACGGATTTTTATGAAATTTCGACGAATAAATTGAATGGAGGACATTCACAAATACTTTTCAAACCTCATTAAGCCCTTCCAATACTGTAGATCATAAAGTACAGTCTGATTCTTCATATTATATTTACTTTAGATCTTCAAAACAGAGTATATGGTGTAGAATAACTAGTTGTCCGTACAATTAAACTGTGGGGAAAAGTTTGTAACCATCAATTCACATTATGTTTATGTGGAATGAATCGAGCTACGTTAAAATAAAGTAGTAAAGTTACTTAGTCCGAATTGCACTGAAACAATAAAACTTTAATTTCAACGTATTTAAAAACTAGTAAATAGCTATAAATAATTCATCCAAAAGCATTGCGTCACCTATTACTTCATCCGAACAATTGGTTTCAAAAACCTAATTAGTATTTTCATGAACGGCTGCGGTTTGAGCAGTGGACAACACATGCATGCGGTGAAAACTTTCCATAAGTCGGACTTTCCCTACTGGAGAACAAGGGAAAGTGACCCATCATGTTCCAGGATATTCACAGATGTCTCCCTTTGTCACCTCATTCACGCTGCAAGTAGTTATGCAAGTTTCAGGACGCCATAAGACTGTCAGAGAATATGATGAAGGTGGTTCAAATAATTCAATCGAAATTAAGTGGCCTGTGTGTTATGATTGTAAACATTTAAATATAATTTAAACCGACATATTGCTTTAAAAATTTTTTTTCGTAAAGAAAAATTGTTTTCTAGAAATAAAAACAAATAGAAGTGTTACACTTGATGTCAGTCTAATTTCAAATTGAGTTTCATTTGTCATTTTTTATTTACACGACGCAACTCCTCCGTAAAATCATTTATCACTGAAATGATCAGGTAGTTTTCAATCTTATAAGCACTATTTTCTCCCCATTGTCAGATGTTTTAAATTCCTATCTACCCACAGTTTCTGCAAGATACTAAACGCTTTTACTTGGTGTTAAATATTTTAGTTGTTTGAACAGGAAAGCAAAGAAAAAGTGGCGATCGTAAGTAGAAGACAAATTCGTGGAATATGTAATCCCCTGGTTTAGGAACCATCGTTTCTTGGAAGTCTTCCGAAGACAGGAAGGATGATTTTGAGTGGGAAATGAAACGGAGAAATTCACACAAAATGATCGCTGCGCATGATGAAGTTAAGAGACAGTAATAAAGTCACGTTATAAAGCTCGTTGGTAGTTATTAATGCTGAAGGATGGTTTACAGAGAGCGAGGCAGGAGAGGAAAGTGGCTTAGGCAAAGGATGGAGAGCCTTAATTCCTTCTGATACTCAGGTATGAAGTCATGAATAGATAGGAACCGCTCTCTCTCTCTCTCTATACATACGTGTACAAGCAGCACAGGGTGCACACAGTATCCATTTATGTTAGTAATGCATTCTAATTTGAGAGTAGATGGATGGAAAATTATTTTGCAATTTAAATTAGCCATGATGACTAGAAATAAAGTGGAGAAGTTGAGTGGAACGGGAAGGAGAGAACAGGGGAAGTAAATTTAAGGTATGCATGTCATCATTTTCAAACAGACGGAACTAATGAAAGCTCGAGGCACGGAAGGATTTCATCCTATCTTCCTGCGTAGACTTTCTCTCTCTCTCTATCTCTATCTCTGTGTTTCCTTCTAAACATACGGGGTCTCTTTTACTTACACTCCTTCACTTCCCCTTCTCTACTATATATACACACCAAATTATGAGAGAGAGAAAAGCTCTTGCTTTCCTAACTCTCCCTTTAAATGACTCCCGTTCAAATAGAAGACGCGTAGTCCCAGGCACGTCAGCTCTCTTCCACAGCTAAGTCGTGCTAAAGCCTTCTTTATAAGAAACAAATGTTCCTCATAATTGGAGCATCCATATAAATATCATCCTCTACATCACAACACACACACACACACCCATTTATATACTACTCTCCTATCCTCTGACCTTCAAATGCTCTTCTTTGATTGATCTCCATCTCGATACTTTCTCTCTATCTTCTTATAATCGAATCTGTTTCTCCGTATTCACCTGTCCTCATTTCGTCGCTAGGATTTTTTAAATTACTTCCTGCTCGTTAAAATGCTATTATATACTCTTTATCAGAAACAAAAATCTAAGCAATCAGAGAAGTTACTCTGAATGATCGAGATTGTTTCAATCAGATCTCAATATGTTTTAAGTGTGTACTGTAAATAAGGGCCACAAATACATGTATGGCGATTAATCATGCAACTCCCATGGTATAGGGAAAGTAAGATACAGACTTAATTTTTGTGCAATCCTTTGTACTCGTTGAAGATGCTACATATCATGTCTTAAGAAATCAAAATTACATTCTACGTTTTGTGTTTTAGAAAATTTCAATCAAAATGAGTTAGAATCACTATTGTATCACTCACTACACTACATATAATACACGAGAAGGTCAACAGAGCGTCCCTATATTACATGATGTGTCTCTTATTAATTACATCCCATAAAACTAGTAGCATTAATTACTTTTTCCCCTTTGACTAGAAAAGTAACTAAAGTAAATGTAGTGAACAAGAAATTTGCATGAAATATTGGGATGGAGACGGTGAAAGGATTTTGGTGCATCGAGAGAGTTCCATAGCAGGTAAGGATGAAGTGTTGCAAAGAAAGAAGATCAGTAAAGAAGGGAATTTCGTGTGTGTGTGTGTCCCTAGTTGGCACAATAGCTTTAGGAAGGAAGGAGAGAGTCTAACAGGGAGTTCTTAAAGGAAAGCGAAGTCTTGTTCTCTCTAATCGTTTTCAATTTGAGCCTCTTGTCTACCGTCTACAACAAGCGACTGCTACTAAATCAATACTTGCCGTGCTTCCACAACTGACTGAGTATCTCTCGTAATGAGAAACTTGTGCAACATAAAACACATAGAAAGACTACGAGTGAGCTTTCTCTCTCGTCTCTTTTACCGAGAGAGAGACAGAGAGTGGGATAACTGGTGAGACTCATCGCTGTCGTTATCCTCCCTCAATAATAGAACTACTTTCCATCCACATCCACTCACTCATTTCGTCTCCAACCAAATGCTTAAAAGTGGTACATAGATTACATCATTTGAATATGTGTGACTATATATCTTCGCTGCTTTTCCATTCTCTATCCCGTCTTGCTGTCTCGTGTAAGTACCAAGAAATAGAGAGCGAAATCAGATGGATGGAAGGATGAAAAGAGAGAGAGAGAGAGAGAGAGAGAGTTTCAAATGGAATGCTCAGTTGAGTTGAGCTGGGTTCACTCGATCGAATTACTACAAGGAGACGAGAATAATACGTCATATCAGAGTCTTCATGCAAAGTAGAAATCCATTCGGTTATAATTTTATTTTATCTAAGGTCTATCTTCCTCCTCCTTCCTATAACAACACACTTTCCACCATCCATCCTATTTTCATTTTCATCGACTGCCAGCCCAGCACTGTGCAGCCAAACTAGTCAGACGCAATATATCCACACACTATATTAGTGCTTAGCGGGGAAGAAGAATATTAGAAAGGGAAATTTGAGCAGGGGGTAACTACTGCACCATAGGAAAAGTGGATGGATGTAATAAAAGTTGTCATGAGTGAAAGAGAGCCTTCAAATTCAACTCAATCACCTCACTATCTCGCACTAACTACTACGACTCATCATCATCATCAGTTTTTTAATGAGCCATTCCTCTCTACACTATTGACGAAGATACTTTTACTACTACTTCATGATCCATTGTCTCCATTCGTCCAACACCCAGTCGCATCCAACTTTGCTACAATACAACTATTCTTCTTCTTTCCCACTGAAAGATAATCAATATGGATTTTTCAACGAGATGCATCACACAGCTTAGGGCTGTCCCCTTTCTCTGCTCCTCACAAACTTCCAATGATACACAATCTCGATCATCATCTAATACAAAATACAACGTACGCGATCGTGCCATTATTGTGTCATATCCGATTCTCCGTGTGCAGTTTAGTTACGCTGTGAAGCCTTGAATATTATTTCATCAACGAAAAAATAAAGCACACAATGATGATATACGTAGAGAAAGCTTCAAAGAGAAGTTTTAAGTTGTCATCAAAAAGATGTCACACAATAACAGGGATCCCATACATACTGTATACTTCATACTTCCTATAGCACACATAGACATATTGAGCCAATAATTTTTGATGTGCATGAATCACGAAACACACAAATAATTTTCGGAGGGGCTGAATGGATCGGTAACGAGTTTGACGAATTACATGTGTGAGGAAAATAGGAAAGAGATGAAAAGAATATAGTTTATTCCCACTCGTATTATCGTATTCAGTGCACGCAGTGAAGCAAAAGGAAGAAACAGCTCCAATTCAGAAACCCCTGTAGATTTAAAGGGTTCCACGTAATTTGTTATTTTCCTGTTAAGAAAACTAAAACTAAATAATAACACCAACTCTCGGAAGGATGGTTGACATTCTCAATTAATCAAAGTAATTAACAGAGCGATTTCTAGCCAACGTGACAGGGAGTTAAAAGAGCGCGTCAGATGTAACCACAACCTCTTGAATCATAATTCATTCACTCACATGCACCATTCACAACGAGGATACTAGCTGTATGTCTCGCAGTCGATATTTAAACCTTGTTATGAACGGTAAATGAATTATCTGAAAGCCTCAAGTCCTATCCGATACATTGTATGTACCTACTTCATGCACACTACGACACACATAAGTTAGGTGTGTATATTGGAACACAACAATAAAGCCCAGACAAAAACTGAGAATTGCCAGAAGCTTCCTCCAGGATGAAATGCCGTGTTGTCATCACCGATCCCATAATAAATCAAGACCATAAACTCTTAATTCAATAGTACACACTATCATAAGACAAAACGCAGAATGATTTATTCATAATTTCATTCGTTCTTAAATTACCAGTGGTACTAATAATAATCGTGAGACTTCTCTACGAGTCGGACACACTCTGGTCTCAACATAATTCTAGAAAAGACATTCTCCTGATTAAAACTTTTCGTGCTTTTAATTCTGGGCTGGTTTCACAAATACTTTAGCTTCGGAATACTGCTATGGATATATAGTATAGAAACACTAACTTATTGTTGTTGATATCGAAGCCAATGCAAAATTTTATGAAGTGGAAGACCACCAAATGCAACAGACAGTTTGTGTATGAAGTTTCATAGTAGCGGAAAGGATAAACCGGAGGAAGACATACGAGAGAGAAAGTAAACGTGGAAGGACTGTGCGATGGTGTTAGAAGAAGCATGTTGTAGATGGATGATGGGATTTCGGGGAATCCTGAAAGAGAAACTCGCGTGTTCATGACCATTCAACAAAGGATTTGAGCTATCAAGATCCACTTTCACCAACCGCTTTGACTTCCTACTCTGCGCTCAAGCAAACAAGAGTTTGTAGACTTGACTGCTCAATCCTCTGGGAAGGAATTTTGTGAAAATAGGTTCATCTCATCAGCTTCGAGGATACAGCAGCAGCA
>Ga0194135_10000877_pt1 | contig 17650 bp, 18 predicted proteins | sample LitLau_LLRF_2013_FD_134024 | JGI IMG/M metagenome (GOLD analysis project Ga0194135, IMG submission 134024) | Freshwater sediment microbial communities in response to fracking from North America - Little Laurel Run_MetaG_LLRF_2013 (version 2) | ecosystem: Environmental > Aquatic > Freshwater >...
GATTTCCTCGAGGCGCCACCTCAAAATCACAATAACAAGAAGTGCAAAAGTGCAAAAGTGCAATAATAAAAGTTGAGCGAGAGAGACCTCTCTGACTTTTAGGCCTGCCTGGGTGGTCGTCTGGGCCTTTAAAATTACAAGGGTGCAACTTGTTCTATAGCTGCAATTGCTGCAATTGCTGGGCAATGTCGTATATTATGCAGTTAAATGGCCTTCGATATGAATTCGACGATTCCGACGAAGTGTTGTTGCCTACACCGTGTCCTGGCTTGTACTGTGCTAGGACGGAACTACCTGGGGGAAAGTAATTGACTCGTCGAAATTTCTTAAAGCTATACAAAAGTTTGAGAAGGAGTCTATCTATTTCTTATTTGTTTGATTCAGCTGGAGCAGATGCGGCGGATGTCCCAGGGGATTCATGAAAGGGCACAAGAAAGACGAGTTGTATCGCTGTGTTCCTTGTGACGGTGACCTTAGCTTGTATGATTGGTTGTACTTGGGGTTCATGGCGTTGATGCCGCTGATTCTTCACTTTGCTTCGATTGATACGAAACTCTTGAAGTAGGCATTCTAAATGAGATTTATATCAATTTATTGAGTCTGACTGAAAGAAAGGTCGTGTGTCCAAATCCCTTAAAAATGTATTGTGGTTTTAATTTCAGAAGCAGTAGAACTACAATAGGACTCGTATTTTGCGCAATAGTCGAGATATTGTTGGCTGGGTCAATTACATTGCTCTTGTGGGATCCTGTTGGCTCACTTTACATTAAGTCCTGTGGGGTTAAACAATTGTCTGATTGGTACCCATTGTTTTTTAATCCTCAGCCTAATTACGAAAAGACACTGCATTGCTCTCATGAAGCGGTTTATCCTCTGTAAGGCCAATTGTTCTTTGGAAATTCTGCCTTTGTGGGTTGTAAAATAACCCTAATTTTTTTGTGAACTTTCAGGTACACAATTGTACTTGTGTTTCTGGCACTAGCCGACGCTCTTATGATTTTAATTCGCCTAGTTGCATCCTTTTTCAAAATCAAAGTTGCCAAATCCATTTACTCTGGGTTGTATTTTTACCCTGCGCTTGCATTGGGTCACTTAGTTTTCGGAGGAATTATATGTAAGTCCAAAATCTTCTATTAATGATAACAACGCAGTTCATCTTCATGAGTTATTGCATTGCGGTTCCTTAATCTATTTGATTTTCTTCAGATTACATCTTTCCGTACATAACTATCGCCACGTCAGTTGTTTCTTGTGCTCATCATTTTGCTAGCAGACCAAATCAGGTATTGAATCATAGTTATATTGGTATTAGAGCTATTTTGAAAAAAAATCGTATATTCTTCAATTTAAACTGCTCACAGAAATTCAAGGAGTTGATCCTGGACAGTGTGAAAAATTGGCAGAACGTTGGAATAATTCTTTGCCATTGGTTTCTTCATGCGTATGGAATACTCTCTATTACAAAGCTAGAAAACCCAGCAAGAGACATTACACTACTTGTCCTTGTTCCTATTCCAGCGATGTTGTATATTTTTACAGCGAACTTCACAAATCCTGAGCAGATTTCAAACGCAAATCACTGATAGTTTTAAAAACGGCAACAACTATATAATTATTTCCAGGTTTAGTAAATTATTTTCGTACAATTTATACGTTCTCAATGAAACTTATATTAAAGACTGATTTATTTAAACGAGTTTGGTGAATTCTAGAAAATTCCTTAACAAATCACAAAGTTTTATATAGTCTTGTGCATATTATGATACAGATAGTTAAGTAGTTTGATTCCATCATTGTGTAATAGTAAATTGTTCTGCCTAGTGGCAGCAATAGGCATTTATAGGCTTGATATTGGAAGTAACAGGCTTTTTTACTAATATTTAGTATTATGCATCGATCTATTTATATAGTAAAATAAATATTTTGTAGGACACTAACAGTCCTTATGTTTAGATAATATTAGGAATGTCGTGGTGGGTACATTTCGGTAATTCGTATTTTTATAGGCACGAATCGTTTCTCATCAATTCAAGAATCGAATGGACATTTTCTGCTCGACTAAACTTCGATCAAGTACTTTACAGAATTCTTCGAATCCGATCATTCCATCGCCGTCCATGTCAGCCTCAAGAATTGTTCGTTCAGCAATGCTTATCAATTGTTCCTCACTGCAATAATACCGCAATACATTATTAACATTATTTCATTGATCTAATTGATTGTTAATTGACAACTCTTAACGCATGAACAGTGAAGGGTACCTAATGTTCTCGCCAACCATCATTTGAAGGACAGCGAGGAGCTCCTCCTTAGTGATCCTGTCATCATCATCAAGGTCATAAAGTTTGAAGGCAAACTTCAGCTTCCCTTCTCTCGAGTTGTAGGCATTCTCGCGACCTTTCTTGATCGGACGGAAATGTGCGAGAACTCGAACAAATTGCCGGAAGTTAACTCGATCTTCGTCGCTGTGTCTGAAGAAAGCCATGACTATCCGGTCGCCTAACGGATTTATCGCCAGCTCCGGAATCCTCAAGAAATCTTCTCTACTCAGCGCTCCCGTTGCCGTCTTATCTAAGGCTGTAAATCGACTGTACAAGCGTTCAATCTGGTTTGCCGTAACTGAAAACCACAATCCATACCCATAAAATTTACAATCCTTATCATTACTTACTCTCCAAAATTATTATTTCAAATCTCTGTTTAGTTAATATCATCCTTACATCCCGTCTCCTTTTGGATTTCCGCGAGTTCCTCATCTCTGAGGAGAAGTGAAGGTCGGCTTCCCATCGTTATAATTCTTATTAAAACACTCCGTTAAAATAAGACTCGGCGCAATCCCGTCAATTCAGTCAGACTACCACCAAATGATCTGGAAATTAAATTCAAATCACTAAAGTTTCACGCACGAGTCTCTTTTAATCAATTAATACGCAAATAAGGTTTCAATTTGCAGACTCCGGACTCACGGAAGGTAAAAAGAAGGGAATACAAGTGAATTTCTTACCTTCTGCACTGTAACGAAGATAATTAATGACTGAAGATGTCCTTGATGATAATGATTAGGAAAGACTAAAGTAAAGTTAGCCAGACACGATGCAATGGAAGGAGAGTGAGTGACTGATGTTGTGCTTATATGACGAGTGAGTGTGACGAAGTGGGAATAAAGTCCGTAAGGACTGATTGGGCAAGGAATTATATGAAGGTGACTGAGATGGATGAATGAATAGTAGTAATAAAGTATATGTATAGTTTAATGGTTAATAGTTTCATCCCAGAGATCATTAAGGATTAAGAAGGAGTGACATAAAGCAACCCAACCATCCCAAAGGGAGCGATATTGTTCAGACGAGGGGATTCCTCCTGGTGGTGAGCTATTTAGGCGAGAGCATATCCGGGGAATTTGAGACACCTTGAGAAATTGAGAAAGTCATAGAGAAAAAAGACCGCGTAATTGAACTCCACTTTATTTTCTGGCAGTAAAATATTTTAATTCAGTGTAATTTTCGATTTCTATTTCAAACTTTGTTTTTTGAATATTTATTGTGACTTTGGGTCCTTCAGGGACTTGGACAACTGGCAAAGATGTCTAAAATGGGAGGAAAGCAGCAGCTGAAGGGGCTGAGGAAAGTTGTTCAGAAAGTTATTCATGGAAATATTATCAAAATGTACATACCGGCAGGGATGGCTGTTGCAGGCCCACCGCTTGGACCTCAGCTTGGTCAGGTATGAGCTCTTTAATTATACATCATTGAAGTATAATTTATAATGAGCTTTTGAATTTGAATTCGACGTTTTTGGATTGTGAAACGCAGAGGGGATTGAACATCGCAGCGTTTTGTAAGGACTTCAATGAAAAGACTAAAGATATCAAAGAAGGGATTCCAATTCCTTGTAGAATCAAAGTTAATGCAGATCGTTCTTACGAGCTAGTCATGCATAACCCACCTGCGTCGTTTTTCCTTAAACAAGCTGCTGGCATTACACGTGGAGCAATGCACCAAGGTATGTCATTAATTTCATAACATTTTAAATTTCATGCAGTGGTGTAATTTTACTCAAGACTATGTGCAATTCTTTAGGCGAGGAAGTAGCTGGGAAAGTCACGCTTAGACACATTTATGAAATAGCAACAATCAAGCAAAAAGACCCACCGATGAGGTATAGAAGCCTAGAGGAGATTTGCTTGGGGTTGATAGGAACTGCTCAGTCATGCGGTCTTGAGGTAAGCGAACATTATTAAGCTATGCAAGTTCAAAGTATAATCAAGTGATTCAGCCTTAATTCATGCTCTTTCTGGTTGCAGGTCGTTCATGACTTGGATCCAAAAGAATATGGAGCATTTTTGGAAGAACGAAAGCAAGTGGTGGCACAACAGTTACAGGAACTCAAGGAAAAGAAAGAAGCGAGGATGTTGAGAGCTTAAGTTTTATTAGCAGTAGTTCATTATTGACATTAAAAGTAGTTTTTCAGATATTAATAGAAAGTAAATACTATGTTCAAATTACAGACATAATATTTCATTACAGGCTCTTTTGCACTGTTCAGTTTTTAAATTTAACTCGTTTTAAACTGAAGAAGTTCGATGTTTGGAGGGATTAATAGCTTGAGCGTGCTGAGCTTGCTTCAATCTGCTTAGCTGTAGTTTTCAAAAAATCATTAGTACAATCGAACAAAAACATGGACTCGAACAAAGTGTAGATCTTACTTCAGTAGCTCGTTGCAATCGCTCAAAGGCATCCTTAGGTTTTTCGTTTGGATAAATGCTAAGTTTGCGAAGTTCCTCCAGAACTTCTCTTCCACGCTCTCTCTCCTCTTCAATTTTTGGATCGGAGTAGGTGTCAAGCTATAACCAATAAATGTTTACGCTAGAATTAAGTATATTGGATAAGATGCGCTGAATATTGATGAGATATTTTCTTTAACCTGAAGAATAATAGATAAAATCACAGCCATAACTTTCTGGAAATCGTTAAGGATTACTTCCGCTTCTATCATGTTATGTTCCAAAGCCACAATCACTAAATTTTCAAAAACTAAGTCAGAACTGGGTAAGCAAAGAAATAGTAATACATTTAAGGCCCTGAATCCATATGAATTAATATTATTAGTACAATGAATATAAGTCTGTAGTCTTCTTAGGGAGATGTGCTTCATGGTAGGAATTTTCATAGGTCTCTGACAAAGCAACGCATGTCCCCTGGTCGCGAGTATGTTATAGGTGGGAACTATTGTTAATTCATCAATGATAAATCCTTCCTAAAAGTTGAGCCAACTTGTTAATAGGTTTCCCAACATTAAAATATGATATCTATCACTTTCTGCACCTTAGTATCAAGCGGGTCATCATGTAGCATTCTTTCAACTTGCATTTCCTTCACTGAAAGCTCCAAATTCGCAACTATCACAGCGACAATTAAATTAGCAAAGACAAATGCTCCGACAGAGACAGCTAAGATTAAATACGCTGCTATATGAGGAAAGTAATCCTTTGAAAAAGAAAAGGAAGATCATGTAATAGCAGTACTACTTATGATCCATTAAGAGTATGAGTACTGAAAGCTTTCGGTGTTTAGTTTTTACCGATGTTCTGTAAAAGGCTATCCAATCGTTCCATCCATCTTCTGTAAGACACACAAATAGAACATACCAAGCGTCTAATGCATTCAGGAATTTAGCTTCGTCGAGGTCGTTTAGCTCCTTTGTGTCGAAGAGAATCACACCCATGATCGATAAGACAAGCATAAACACCAGGAGCACAATCAGAATGTTAAGCAAGTCGATGCCAGATTTTATAACCGTGTGATATACAATGGTCAAACTTGAGAGGGAGCTGTGCATAAACATAATAATTAATATGCATGAATTGCAGACAGAAAGCTTTAAAATATTTTAGGAGCATTTTTGCATGTATACCTCAGAGATTTGAGACTTCGAAATGCTCGTATAACTCGTATCACATTCAATGAAGGTCCTCCTCCAGTAAAAGGAAATACGGATGTAAAAATGATCATGGCCACAACGATGAAATCCATGTAATTCCAAAAGCCCTGAAATTTAAGAAATCAGCTCAGTTCCATAAAAACTATTCCCAAGAACTCGTACATGATTCATTGAGAGTTGGATAGTTTAGAAAAGATTACAGTCCAAAAGAGTCGGAAGTCGTACATCCATTTCAGCATGATTTCAAAGATAAATACGCTCAATATGATTTGGTCAATCGTTTTGAAAACTTCTGACCACTCGTCTTGCACTGTTGGAAATGTTGCTACTCCAGTTAAAAGTGAGCTCAATATGACCAGCCCGAGGATCATTACTCTGAAAATGATCTTCTATTGGTCATGTCCAATAACACACAATCTGTCATGAAATTTGGTTATTCCCTTACCTAAATCCTGCACTCTGTAACACCAAGATAAGATAACTTTCGAAAACGATTTTATGGTAATCGTAGTGATCAGCATCCACAATGTGGTAAAAGATGTCTGCTTGCTTCATTTTAAACTTAACAGCTCTTCCCCTGAAGTAAGTGTCGCAGCCAGTTCCAATATCATTGTGGAATAGTTTGTCTTTTCGTTTGCGAATTTCTTCATAGTAGAAGAACCTCTTCTTCCGTTTAAAGTGCTTGAAGTTTCCCGTTGCATGTACTGTTACTGTTTCACCACCTGGACCCTTTGGTTTTCCTTTTCCTGCAGTCTTCAATTCTGTTTCGTCAATCGACGTAGGTCTCAATATAGGTTTTGGTTCCATATTGCCCAATGGTTCCATGTTAGTGTTTGCCACAGGAAAGCCGTATGGAGCAAAAATTAAGCTGCGAAGCCGAAGTATGCTCCTTCAAATCCTTCGAGTCTTGGTATTGGAAATGAAGAGCGGTCTAGCAACCTGCATATAGGTTGCTAGCTCTTCGTTTCCACGACCGAGTTCCGGTCAATGAAAGCAATTATAGAGGCATGATGATGCACAAAAGCATGATGCTTACAATTAGAAGTTTCAAGTAATAAAGTCTCGGACTTCAGGGGAAACGTGTAACCGATGTCATACGATGAAACAAATGATGATTTTGCATTTGATTTAAAAAAACGACTAAGGGCCCTTCAGGAGGTTATTTTTGATTGTGTATTTTATTACCAGTCGAAAACACAATACAGTAAACTTATACATACTATTTTATTTCTTGAACGCAGAAATCTAAAATCGAGACACGGTTTTTAAACGCAGGCTTACAAGCAAAGATGTTAAGAAAAATAATACGGAAGTTGAAATACAAAACTAAACGATGATATTTAAGTTAATTACTATGATATATAAGACAGAATATCGTGATGAGCTGAAGACAAGAACAAGCAATAGAACATAATAGTATATTATCAGAGAGAAACACTGAATTCGTTAAAAGGGGATTATAGCTTTTTTCGAACTTTCAAGTACACTGTACACGGTCAAAATAATCGCGGCGATTCGCAAACACTCAATTTATATCTACTATTAATAATATTGAATGAATACATAAAATTACTGGAGACTGTAATAGTTATTTTTCTGATTATTATCCTAATTTCCTACTTTACATTATAGCGTTTTTTTAAATGATTGGTTCATTATTTTTAACCTAATTTCAGGCGTCACATCACAATTTCATAACACACAACAATTTAACTTAATATGGTTGAATTGCACTGTGAGATTATCGAGTCCATTGATCTTCATTCCTAACTACTAGAAGATTGAATTAGTTCCAAGTTGACTCCAGATCATTTCCGGGTGGGCGATTTGTTTCGCTGTTAGGGGTCCAAATTGATCGAAATATATCGCTGGAAACACTAGTATTGTTAGAACTATTCCCCCCAAATGACAAGGAGGTGGGGGTGGGCATAAAAGTTGGGCTTGTTTGCAGAGATTGGCAGTTAGAGCGAAAAATACTGGTAAGGGCAACATTGCGACGACTAGGCATGTGATATCCAACTGTAATCGGAGAGAGTTTAGTGTCGTGAAAAGCAGCCCCGTCATATACAAAAAATGGAATGCTTTCGAAGGTCTGTCCATTGGCCAATTTTACAGCTGACTGTAGAAGGCGACTTATTCGTGTCTTCTGAGTTTTTGGATTCGACTCGTCAAGTAGTGTCCCTCTACAAGAAACAAATAAATCAAGTTAATCAGTATAGGTAATTTGGGAATTTAAAATTGAGTTAATAAACATGCGTGAGCTAATTTTTAGAAGGCATACCTGGCAGTAGAATAATCTAACGGGATAAAGCCCATGAATTTTTTCTCTTCAGGCAAAATGTAATTATTGTTTGAGTCTTCGTCTGTTTCCTGATAATAAAGTTTGATTTGATTCAAAAGCTTTACGAGGGTTCCTTTATGGGCTTTCTCTTTCATGTAGTTCAACGCCAATGACTGCTTGTCAGTGTGTTGTAATCGGACAAGCCAGTCCAAAATCAGTTTCACTGTTTCAAGAAAAAATATTTGTTATCAAAAAATTACTGAAGCAATTATTAAAGTGATGTAGAGGACATTGCTTACGGTGAGGAATGTACGTGGAGCGCTTGTCAATGTCTGCATGATCTCCTAACTTGTTCATCGGGATATCTTCAATGTCATCTGCAGCGCCAAAGAGCCCAACAGCAGCAATTAAGATTGAATTAAGGATTCCACAAATAATATCCAAGACGTATTCTTCCTCTCCAGGCTGGCCACAGTTAACACTTCTCCAATGAGCCCAGAATGAGACAGCGATAACTTGGGTCAATGCTACTGGTGTAATTTGCTGATTAGTAATTAAAGGCCCCAACATTGGAACGACATTGCAGTTTACAACAAGCGAGTGGCTTTCCGTGCTTCCTATTGTTGATGATACCATAAGAAGGAACTGGCGAATAAAGTCATGATACTTGTTTCCAGTTGGAAAGGTACTGTAGAAAATCAATGCAATAGGTAACTTGTCAAAATACAAAACTGAGTACTGTTTTGCGTATTCATTTAAATAGAAGTACCTCATCAACCGACTTTTCAATGATTCCAGAGCATTTTGGCTGGGTGCATAAGGACTAGTTACGCCTAATGCTCTAGAGAAGTAGTAGAAGCTGGAGAGATAGCTATTTATGGTACCATGTTCACCAAGCCCTCCGATATGAATCGATGTAATCCCCATTTGGTGATAAGGATATCCGTTTGATGGGCACACAGAGCCTGACTTTTCGTACCTGCGAATGGCATAAAAACATTTACAGTTAGCAATTCGTAATTCAGAATAAGAGTATGCAAATTAGGGAACCATTTAGACACTTACATTTTTAATGCTTCGGGGTAGCTGCCTCGGTACCTCAAGAGATCTCCTACATGCAAAAGACTGCTTTGAATAATGTAAAAGACGGACGCTTTCGATGGGCTTATAAGCGGGCTCTGTGATGTCTTTGTGCAGTACAATTTGCTTGAGTCTGTAGTAGTCCTAATTAACGAACAAAATACCATTCCTTTACCATCTTTCACTTAAGAAGAGAAACCTATTCAAAACTCAAGCCACATCATTCTTTTTATCTTACGTGATGAACGAAATGTCAAAGTGAATTCCAATGTCTTGAATAAGTCCCAAGTAATATCCAACACCAGCCTCAATCATCAAATGATACAGATGCTTGTCGGTCCTTCCGAATCGCGTCAAAGGAGTCTTGAAACAATCGTTCCAGAGCCCCATTTCCAAACGGCGACTAAGGGCCTCGTCCAAGTTGGTAATGATAAGCTTCTTGTACATTGGCTGAGGCCAAAAACGCAAACAATTAACAATACTCAATCAATTACTGCTCAACTTCCCTCTTTCCAACTCCATTAACTACTTATTGGAACTACTAAATAAGGCTTTAATCAATCAATCAATTACTCACCTGCAATTGAGTGCTTATCGACAGAATAGCGTCATTCGTCAAAGGTACAATTGGTTCATTCAGTTGGACACGAAGTTCTTCAAGTTGCCTGCAATTTAAATCCCAAACATTTATTTACTCTTCCTTAATAACTACTTCCTTTGTCTAAAATTACCACCAACTTATTATTAGTCTACAATAAAGTGAATAAACAAAGAACTTACACATTAACATGCATCAAATGCGTCAAGGCCGACAATGAAGCCATCTTGTAATTGAAGCTAGAATGGATTATCAGTCGATTCCGATATTCCAACACTCAATTAATATCTTGATAAGAGCCGAAACTGTCGTCTTACGTGAAGAAGTCCCTCCGAGAGAGCCACGTCTTCCTCGTCCGATTCCTATGCCCGTACTGAATGACTCGCCGTGTCTCACTCTCCCTCTCGTCGTCTTCGTCACCAAGCCGCCCTTTTTCTATGCAGACTCGATCTCAACCTTTCTTATTAGCCCAAGCAATACAAGAATGACTCCTCACGTTAAATGCTGCCCCTTCAGACTCTTCAGACACTGTTCAGACTTCAAAAGATGACCTGTAGTAAGGTCTCAGGAATGTAGGGTGCATTTGAATTTCCAGCATGACCAGAGATAAGGATATTATTCTGCTGTGTATTCCCAGATTGTCGCTGCTGAGTTCTCGGCTCTACTTTAGTACGAGTATCATTCGTATTCATTTTTTGTGAATATGTGACCCTGTTGTGACTATCATGAGAATTGCATTCTGCAGGCCAATAAATGTAAATTAGTGGTAGAATTAGTTTATTGAGCAATTCCAGGTGTGCCTGTGTGATTCTTGTTTAAGAAGTACAACAACAGAAGAATTATACGAAACATGAGAATTAGTAGTATTATTGTAAAGTTATGACATTGTTAGTTGGGTAGATATTGCACATTACTAGTTATTACCGGGGATTGTAACACACTCGTATGAATCCTACTAATTATTATTATACTTGGGTAAGGGACTGCCATAAGTTGAAATGTAGCTTTGTAAGGTTTCAAATGACAAGTCAGAGCCTCCACAAGTGATTAGCACTACAGGCCCTGAGCTTGTAGAGTATCCACGAGTTTCTAGAGCTGAAGGAAGGACTTTGGAGTACACTGAAGCCATTGTCACTCCACATGAAGGCTCTACCATGAATCCGTGGTCGTCTGAAATGCGCATTAAAAGATATAACAGATCTGCAGGTCATGTTTCACGGTAAGAAAGAACATGTCTCCTTGAAAGAGATGATCTTTTATTCAGTTTTTAGAAATGGCACTTTAGTAGTGTAATTACCAGCCAAGCGAATGCATCCATGAACTGCTTCTTTGTCCGGGAGAACTTCGGAAACGATATTGAAACTGGGATATCTTTCCATCAAAGCGAGTGCAACTTGTCTCGCTCCTAAAGTCTTGGCAATGCTTGTCAATTCTATTTCCACGCGTTTCTTTGCTCGTATAGATAAATTGAAGCAATCTGCTCCGAGAGTTTCCATTGCGAGAATAGGAATGTCCTCCCAACCTTCAATAAGTTATTCAATGAGCATTTGAAATACTATGAACCCCAATACAGTCCACTCGTTGAGCGTACCCGTTGCTTCAAGTCCCTTGAGGATTCCTAAAAGTAGTCCTCCTCCTCCGACAGAGACTACAAAGCACGATGGCTTCATTCCGTTCAAGTCATCTTTGATTTCTTGTATCATTGTTGCATGGCCATCCCTGACGAGTTGAGAAAAATGCTTCATCTAAGAATTAGCTTCACTTTAATTGTCATTTGTGCTCTGTTACCAAATATCAGGGTGATCGTAAGGACTAATGTAGGCGAAAGTAGGGTTTTTGTTCACAGTCTCATGGGCTAAGTCATCAGCTTCTTTCCAATCTTTTCCAAATATCTGATTGATAAATTGTATCTCATTCAGCAACCGAGTAGTTCACACTATAGGATCGGTATATGACGTACTTACAGTGATCTCTGCTCCATAAGAGCGAATTTTGTCAAGCATTCTTGGAGCTACGTATTCAGGAACAAAGATTTGGGAAGGGATTCCAAGCATTTTAGAAGTGTAAGCCAAAGCAACACCGGCATTTCCTCCAGACGAACCTACAAACTTTGTGCATCCTTTCTTCAGCTCCTAAAAATGAAGTCATTCGCAGATTACGTAGAAGTGCTTTATAATATCTGACATCTCGGCTAAGTACTTGCTAATATGATTAAGAGGTTTTCAAAGTTTATCAACCATACCTGTTGGCATAAGTGAGACAGCCCTCTGAGCTTAAATGACCCGGAAGGTTGAGTGTTTTCTAATTTAAGGTAAACATCCCGAGAAATGACATCCGAACACGGTTTACTGTAAATCAAAGGAGTTTTTATGAAAATATTTTTCTCCCCGTTATTATAGGACGACATATTTGACTCGGAAAAATCTCAACGTGTCTTCCCTATCTTCGACTAATTAACTCTGTGCAACTCAACACTTGTGCTTATCGTTCAGCGACTGATTATATTCAACAAGAGTTCATCATTACTTGTATGAGCTGAATTCTGGAGATACGGGAATCGAGATTTCATGGCCAACATGATCTAGTCATAATAATCTGCGTGTCCTACACAGAAAGAGACGTGGATCTGTAGTATCAATTTCAGTTTAGAGACAGATTATGCTGCGTACTGACTAGCCCACTAATACATTATTGTGACAATTGATTAGATAATCTCGTATTGCATGCAGCATAATTCCATCTACTGAATTACACGTATTGAGAAATACTTTATAGTCTTTTTAATCTACTTACTAGTAGTTATACTAGTACTTACATTTTAGTAGGTGGGTTCCACGCTTAAGCCTTGGCTTCCCAGTACTTGACGACGAATGTAGAGCTTGAGTGAAGAATTATTTGCCCTCAAAAAAGTATTTACTGGTTCAACTAATATGCATTTAATATACGGTTGCTTAATATGCTATGCAGATAATTTACGAAATGTATTTATAGTGAATGCTGTCTATTGTAATTTCCTGTCTTTTTTATTTTATATTTCTACTTTATGAAGTTATTTAGGGAAGTAAAATTAACTCAAGTGAAGTTTAGTGAAGGGAATTTAAATAATATCTGCCCCAGCCTTCCCAATTGGCAACTGGTATCCTGCCATCGTTGCTCCTGCAAGGAATGGACTTACGAATTCGCTTCGGTAGTGAAGTTCATACACGCAGTATGAATAGACAACCATGAATGCAAATATGAAAAGCTGTGGAATTTTGTTCTCCATTTTATTATGAAAGATCTCAGTCAGGTTTCAAACGATAATATTATGACTTAAAGGACAATGGAGACTTCTCCGAACTTGTGTCTGTCTGGTTGCAAGCCAAACTTTGTTTTAGCTTGAATACAAAATGTGTAGCTTGGGCTGTGCTACTTAAAAGGTTATTTGGAGGGTGGAACTTAATCATTTACTTCCAGTTCGATAAGCATTAAAAATTGAGTATCGAATGAGTTATAAAATAAGTCACAACCCATTACAATACGCGAATACTGACTGCCTTGCCCGGTTTAGCGTTATTTGCATTTAAGTTCCATCAAACCTTCTCCTGCTAGTCCAGTCTCTACAGTTTGGGTCAAATCTTTTGGATTATTGCAATTTAACCTCCCTTTCCTCGTTTGGGTATTTATGAATCTGAAATATTGACGTGGTTTCCTATTGATTTGTTTTCTTTCCACAGAAATTACTGGAATTAATGCTCCACGCTCTTTAATATATAGTGTAGTATAGTGTATATAATATGTATATAGTATAGTTTTCTAGACTCGCTTGCTCTCTATATACTTTACGAAAGTCAGACAGTTTCGCAGCTCCACGTGCAATTTACAAATCCACGTGTCATAACCTTGTTGCAATCAACGAAGCACCACTCTCCTCACTCGTCACCCGGTAGCTTCTCAGTTGTCAGCGTTTATCGAGAGACAAGCGAAAAAGCGATTTTATTGGAATTTCGAATGTGAAGCGAAGACCACCAAGAAATGGCGTATTACAGATTTCACAACATTTAAATGATTCATGTTATTATCTCAGCATGACTTTTTCATTTTTTCTCATCATTATCTAAATAGCACATCATGAAGAAGTTACTCTCTCTCCATGAAAATGAAAAAGCCTTAAGGTGCTACTAACAAGATGGAACTTCAGTAGGACCAAGTATTATGGACAGAGCACATGGAAGAAACAGAACTGCTCCGACTGGACAGCTTTTTCAATAAGTCTGTAGTGTGTAGAGTTAAGTACGCGTAAAATTGTAAGAATCATGGTAAATAGCTAAATATGTAATAGACAGACTAGTAATGATGTGAATTTCATTTTAAGAGGAAAACAAGAAGCTGGAAAATGTTTGTAATAATAGGGAAACCTTCATCTTCTTTATTATTTCGCGACTATTAATCCACATGAATGTACGTGGATTGGCTGGATTTTTATGGTAATTTTTAATCTGCTAATGTCTTCTTTGTGTCAGCTGTGTAGAGTTCTTGTTCAGTTGTTCGTTGTTCGTGTAGCTGTCCCATTAACGTCGCAAAGTTGGTTTTGAATGGCTAATTACAATGAAGCTGAGGAAATGGGAAACTACTTAAATGTTTCGTTGTGGGGTAATGTGATACACCTCTGGATTTCTCAGAACGCTTTTAATCGATATTATTTTTTACATTTTTTACATTTTTACAACCAAGAAATCAAAAATGATTGTTACCTGCTCAATCAGATTAGTTTAAAACTCTTAAATGAAACCTCACACGATCACCAATGTAAACTAGATTGATCCTTTTTCACTCAAAATAAAAATAGAGAGGCAAGAAGCCCGTTACGTTTTACATTTCACATGCAAAGAGTCATAATAATAACTGGATTGAATCTCTTTATTATTATTACTTACACTGCCCAAAGGAGATTTTTTCATGCAAGTGGATTATTGTTACTTTCTATTCTATCGTTTATATTTGGATAACACTATTTTCCTTGTCGTATATACGTAAGTATGAACCTGTCATCCAGACAATTTCATCAATAATTATGGACAGATCGAACACACGAACAAAAAACGATGAAAAATTGATAAACTTTTTAAGAATTCTTGTACTTTTATTCAAAACCAATTAATTTAGGAGTGGGTGCTTCTGGGCAGCGGCAGGAATTATTATTATTATCTCGAGTATAAGCTGAATGAAACGAATTAATTGTACGGAGTGCGTAACGATCCAGGGTGCCTGAATAAAACTTCCGTTAATGGAAAAGGGGATCTTTTTGTTACAGCCAATGTGTGGTTTGTGTATCCATTTAGTTTGAGTAGCCCTGTACTTTCCGGAGAAGATTGAATTACGGCCACCTAGCTCGAATACACCTTTTTCTGATCTTTCTCACGTGTTAAATTAATATTAGACTTGTTTTGATAAATGTTATATAATGTGTAGCTGACTTAAAAGCTCGAACCTTGTGTGTTGAGTAAAGATGTTTTCTAAAGTAAAAGTAAGCAGACCTCACACTAAGCTTAGAATAACTAACCTTCGTCTTCAATTGATCTGATTTTTTATGGATTTCTAACCTCAGGGATTTTACTGTAAATATATTTACAAGCCATGAGTAGTATGAGTAACAAATGAATATGCTTCTCAAGATATTTTCATTATCTTGCTTTTACTTGTCTCGAAAAAAGTCAAATTATTAAGATAACACAAATTCTTTTAGGAAGTTGGACGCACGACATTCTTAGGATATTGTCCTTCGTAATTTCCTGGAGGGTTGTACTGGGCGACAACGGTAATGCTGTGACCATACTTGGCATCAGGGGCAATCGCTGCACCGATTCCGAGCTTAGTGGAAGCTTTCCAAACAAGTCTGTAAGAAATATTTTACAGATTAGATGAAGGACGGAAATTAATTAAGCTAACCTCGTTCATTAATGTGAGCTTACTGAGTGAAATGTCCAGTTCCCATTGAGAATCCAGGTTTGTTGAAGTCATATTTCTTAATCTCGTCATACCAAGATTTGCATGCGTTTATGACAGCTTGATTCAAGTCCTTAGAGCCACCCCAAGTTTTGTAAATGTTTTCTCCATTGCCACTTCCTTTAGAGTGCTCGAATTTGTTATTTTTGGCCAAGTAGTCTGCCCAACTTTGAGCCGATTGATGGATCTATAATAGTTTAAAGACGCTTCAATGATTTAAGTTAGTTAACGGCATTTATTGCCTCAAATCCTCGGAATACTTACTTTTGTGTCTCCACTCATATTGGGTCCTCCATGTTTAGCTCGGTATTTGTTGTGTTCGTTTACCCCAGTAGCTTTGAAGTCTAAAGATAAAGTCAAACATATAATTTGTAGATTCATTATAATATACAGGGTGAGTTCTATTATTGGGACACACTTGGTCTAGTCATAACTGAAGTACGGATGATAAGCATAAGAATCGCTGTGGTCCTTTTTAGCGCAATAAAATGTGAGCCTAAGAAAATTCCTTAACATTTATTGTAGTACCCTAATCATCAATCATTTAACTGAAATTAATTATTCATTCCGAGGAAGAGTATATACAAGTTTTTTTGAAAAATTAGCAAATTAACTCCTTTTTGGAAAATGTATTAATAAAATTATGAAAGTTCTGAGAATCCTAATATAGAAACATTTTTGATTCGAGCACTATACAATACGGAAGTATTCGGAAAACAATTTGCCAGGTAAAAAGTCTGGGGAAAATGGGATTGTATTGGGTCGTGTAATTATTGATAAACCCTTATTTGTGACAGTATAGTTGCGGAAGTCGAGGGACTTTCAGTGGTCTTTTTAAGTTGTATCTGGTTTTGAGTTTTGAAACTCCTTTGATGGTCTCTTGAGTAACGAAGTTTCAAAATGTGTCCCATTTATAAATCTCACCCTGTACAACTGACCAAATTAAGGATACCTTGGCAGTGGCTCACAGCTACAAAGGCCAATAAGCCCAACACGATAACAACTCGGGAGGAAATCATTGTCTGATATTCTCGTTTGACGCTCTGCAAGAAAGAACTGAAATTCTGATCTCCTCGTCGAATCATTTTATATTTTTACCTCCACACGCCTTTAATTGATTAATACGAATTCACGACGGATTATTATTAATTTTTACTTCATATTTACTTTGTGTGTTTGCATTTAATAACTTGAGCCATCAATTGAGCGTCTGTTTTTGGTAATATCTCCTGGAATTCCGTGTAATTTCATATTTGTACAGCTGAACTATCACTGCATTTTACTTGGTACTGTTGAAGGTAAATTAACTTGTTGATCCAAATAACGGATTTAGTGTCACGTAAGCATTTCAAGTAAAGGTTACTAATAGTCAATCATTCCACATCTAGCTTGCAAGGTGCATAGAAAACAATAAATTACGGATTAAGGACATCCATCCATTTCCCATGAAAAGAATCATCATCATTTCCACCGGAGTAATTTAACACACTTTTCCCCTCATAAAACAAAACTTTGAAAGCAACTCACTTATTGATAATTAATGAACGTAAAAAATTGTTAAAAATACTCAGCAATAATTTCGCAAAAGTCTAAATAAAAATTATCTTGAAAGGTTCGTCTCGTTCAATAAGACGGTGCTTGTTATCTGTCTATATATTTCTCTGATTAAAAAATCCATCGCATGTACGAAGAAAGGACACACGCCAATTTTTTCAGTAGTCTGGTCTCTGGTCTCTGCTACACTTTCTTACCGATTCTTATTGTTA
>Ga0194135_10000878_pt1 | contig 17623 bp, 11 predicted proteins | sample LitLau_LLRF_2013_FD_134024 | JGI IMG/M metagenome (GOLD analysis project Ga0194135, IMG submission 134024) | Freshwater sediment microbial communities in response to fracking from North America - Little Laurel Run_MetaG_LLRF_2013 (version 2) | ecosystem: Environmental > Aquatic > Freshwater >...
CACTTCGAACCCGCGCCTGCATCCTGAGATGTTCGAGAAGCTGGCGCTGATGTTCCAGCGCTTCGAAGTCCTGAACGGCCAGCGCGATACCTGGCAGAGCGTGCTGACCCTGAACTGGGCGCAGGGCCTGACCGAAGAGAAGATGGATCGCTGGCGCCGCGTGCATGGCCTGAATCCGGCTGATTTCGGCGTGGACATCCGAAAAGCCAAGGTGCTGACCGGCGGCTCGGACGATCACATGGGCATCTTTGCAGGCCAGTGCGGCTCATGGCTGCACGTGCCGAATCTCGCGCAGCGCCGGCGCGACACGCCGCTGTCGAAGCTCGCACTCGAAGCGCTACGCAGCGGGCAGATCGCGCCTTTCGGCTTTGTCGCCGAAAACCAGAAGCTGACGATCGCGCTGCTCGATTATTTCTCGCAGGTCGCCACGCGCATGGAAGACCCGGGCCTTCTGCGCATGCTGTTTCATCGCGGCGATCTGCAGGACAAGGTCGCCTGCTTCGCGATTGCCAACGGGCTACTTGAACTCAAGAAGAGCAAGAAGACGCAGATGTTCATCGGCTTCGTGCACGATGCGCTGCGCGGCAAGAAGCCGGACTGGATCGTGCGCTGGAACATTCCGGACGACTACAAGTTCTGCCTCAAGCACCTCGAAAGGATTGCGGACAGCGCCAAGGCATCGCCGGAGCAGTACGTAGCCAGCGTGACCGAGGGCATTTCTGCGCTGTTCACGGGCTTGGCCGAACTCGTGGTCAAGCGCGTGCGCAAGTCCGGCGGTGCGCTCTCGAATGTTGTGTTCGACGATCTCTCGACCGAATCACTGATTCGCCGCTTCGAAGTCCCAAGCCAGCTCAGCGCGCTGCTGTCTGGTGGAGATTCGGGTGACCGGGAGTCCCCCACGCGCGGCCTGCACGAACTTGCAGACCAGCTCAGTTTCCCGGCGCTGGTCGCGCTGCTGCTCGGTGCGGTGCAGGTCGCGAGTACGCGCGTGTTGTACGAGAACCGTGAGTTCCTGAACGACTTCTCGCGCCACATAGGCCGTGCGCGTCATCCGGAGCGCGTGCTGTATCTGACCGATACGCTGCGTGACCGCAATGGCGTCTCCAATTCGCTGTCCGCCAAGCTCGCAGAAATCCAGCGCAAGGATCTGCCGGTCGACTTCCTGATCTGCCACGCCGATGCCAGGCCCGAGCCGCATCTGCACGTCGTGCGACCGCTGACGGAATTCAGCTTTCCGAAGCTTGCCGAGCAGGCGTTCCGCGTGCCGAACATCATGGAGATCGCGAACATCTTCTATCGCGGGGGTTATGACCGGATCATCTGCTCGACCGAAGGCCCGATGGTCCTGGTCGCGATGTTCGTGAAGTTCATGTTCAAGGTCCCGGCATTCTTCTTCATGCACACGGACTGGATGGACTTCGTCAAGCACACGACCGATCTGAACGCGCATGAGCGCGACCGCATTCGCCGCGTGCTGCGTGCGCTGTATCACCAGTTCGATGGCGTGTTCGTACTCAACAGCGAGCACCGCGAATGGCTGACCGGCAAGCAGATCGGCTTGCCTGAAGCCCGTGTGCATCTCACTGCACATCACACGGAAGCGGTTTCGGGTCATGCTGTTCCGGTCCAGAAGTCGGAACTGTTCGCCGATGCAACGACCGCCACACCGATACTGTTCATGGCCGGCCGTATCAGCAAGGAAAAGGGTGTACTCGAACTGCCGGCGATCGTCAGCCGCGCACGCGAGTCAATACCTGACCTGCGTATCGTCATTGCCGGCACGGGCCCTGCGGAAGCCGAGCTGAAAGCCGCGCTGCCGGATGCAAAATTTCTCGGCTGGATCAGCCGCGAGCGCATGGCGCAGTTGTACGCGGGACTCGATCTGTTCGTCTTCCCATCGAAGTTCGATACCTTCGGCAACGTCATTCTCGAAGCTTTTTCGCATGGAATGCCGGTCCTGGCCTACAACTGCAAGGGCCCGAAAGACATTATCCAGAATGGCCGCAACGGCTATCTCGTTGACACCATCGACGAGATGTCCACGCGCATCGTGCAGCATTTCAGTGAGCGTGATCGTCAGGGTGCAATGCGCCGCGAAGCGCTGCGCCGCGTGATGGACTACCAGGCCGAACCGATCATGCGCCAGTTCCTGAGCGATATGGGTCTGCAGGTCGGAGCTGAAGTCATGCAGCAGCGGTCTGCAGCCTGACATGGCAACGGCACTTCATCAACTCAGCCAGCAGGAGCAGCTCAATTTTCTGCTGACCAATCGAATTCCGCGGCGCGCACTGACCCGGTTCATGGGCTGGTACAGCCGCCTGGAAAGCCCGGCGCTGACCAGGCTCTCGATTGCGGTCTGGAAGCAGTTCGCCAGCGATCTGGACTTGAGCGAATCCGAGCAGCAGGAATTCAACAGCCTGCATGCCTGCTTCACGCGCCAGCTGAAGGCGGGAATGCGTCCGATCGATCCGCGTGCCAAGATCGTGGTGAGCCCCTGTGATGCCATCGTTGGCGAATGTGGAGTGATCGAGGGCACGCAGGTCTTTCAGGCCAAGGGCTTTCCGTACGAAATCGGCGATCTGATTCCCGATCGCAGGCTTCAGGAAGAATATCGCAACGGTCGCTATGTAACCCTGCGACTGAAGTCCTCGATGTATCACCGTTTTCACGCGCCCGTGGACTGCACGGTGCAGCAGGTTGACTACATTTCCGGTGATACCTGGAACGTCAATCCCGTCGCTTTGAAGCGAGTGGAGAAACTCTACTGCCGTAACGAACGCGCTGTCGTTCCGCTCCGCGAACTCGGAACCAGCGGCAGCATCTGTCTTATACCGGTGGCGGCGATCCTCGTCGCAAGCATGAGGTTCCACTGCCTGCCCGAAGATCTCGATCTGCAGTATCGGGGCCCTAACCGAATCCCCTGCTCGGTGCGTTATGCAAAGGGCGAGGAGATGGGCTACTTCCAGCATGGCTCGACCATCATCGTTTTCGCTACGTCGAACTACGCGCTTTCCTCAGGTATCGAATCTGGGGCGGTCATTCGCATGGGACAGGCTTTGCTGATCGATGCCGCCATCACCACGCCGAGCGCAGAACATGCTGTGTTCTAACACGAATTCTCCATTTCACCCTCACCAGCGGAGTCACCCATGACCTTTCTTCAAGAGCTGCACCAGCAACGGTGGGATGACCATCGCTACTACCATCACAGCCGCATCAACCAGGCGCTCCATCTCGTCAGCGCGACCTGCTTCCTCGCCAGCTACGCGTTGCTGTTCGTGAATCCAGTCCTGGCGGTGCTGGTGGGCTGGCTACTGGCCATGATCCTGCGCCAGGTCGGTCATTTCTTCTTCGATCCGAAGACTTATGACGAGGTCAACAATGCCAGACACGACTACGAGGAAAGCGTGAAAGTGGGTTACAACCTGCAGCGCAAGGTCGTGCTGCTGAGTATCTGGGTCGCGATGCCGCTGGTGCTCTGGTTTCAGCCGACGTTCTTCGGCTTCTTCAGTGCCGAGGAAGTCAGCCGCGGGCTCGTCTACAACACGTCCGTGATCTGGCTGTTCGTGGGCTTGGGTGCCGTGATCTTCCGCACCGTGCAGCTGTTCTTCATCAAGGGCGTGCAGTCCGGTCTTGTGTGGGCCACGAAGATCATCACGGACCCGTTTCACGACATCAAGATCTACCACAAGGCGCCGTATTTCATCGCCAAGGGAGCGATGTACGACGACATGACTGACTGGTACGCAACACCGCCAGGGCAGGCGTCCTGATCAGGCTTTCCAAGTGACATGAATGGCCACCCTCAGGGTGGCCATTTTCATTTCCGGATGAGCAGGATAAAGGCAAGGCGGCCAGGGCAAGAACGAGAGCCGAGGGCATCACACCACGAAGCCCAGTTTCAGGCATTGCCAGGCGCTGGAATGGATGCCTTCGTTGCGTAGGGCACGCTGCCAGAGAATCGTGGCCAGCGAGCCGCTCACGGAGAGGTGGAGGCCCCGATCAACGCCAATGAGCAGTCCTGCTGACATTCCTGGTGTCGTATGCGCAATGGCAACCGCGCTGCAGACCCGCAGCCCTACTGAAAGGTTGTTCATGACATTGCAGGTAATGGCCACCGGCATGCTGGCCAGCCAGGTCATGCGGATCGGTTCGGATGCGGCGTAGCGGACCAGTGATTGCGCCAACAGTGCGACTACGCCGGTGTGCTGAAGCCCTTCGAGCCGCACGAAAAGGCCTGCCACCAAAGGCAGCCCGCTTCACGAAACTTCGTGGAACAGGGCCATTGGCGATTGCGGCATGTGGCGTGCCACGCGCATAAGGTTTGCAGGATTGGAAATGGGCAGCACGAAACTCGCTGCGTTCGCGATGAACCCGCAAATCAGAAGGCTGGGCAGGAGCTCCGCTTTGGCAGCCTTGGCGGCAGCATGGGCCACCAGCGTCGGCACCCCTGCCGTCGCGTCGCTCGAAATGTTTGTCAGCGGCCTGTTTGCTCTCGCAACTGACAGCGATCGCTGCTGCGGATGCTCCGGGGATGGCGACAGCGACGTACACCGATATTCAGCATGCCGGGCCGTATCGGCATGGTGGCCGCGCGTAACAGATAGCGGTGCCGACTGCCGGGCTTCATACCTGCATATCGACCAGATGACAAAGATCCCAATGATAAGCGCTGTCCATTCTCCCTTTGCTTCGGAACTCATCGGAACGGCTCGGTCCAGTCACTCCATCACGATTGGAATATAGGTTCGTGTGTCACCGCGCTGGACCAGGAGCGCGACGGTTGGCTTTCCGATTCCAATGATGAAGCGCAGTTGCTGTGCGTCTTCAATCGGCGCGCCATTGACTGACAGCAATAAATCGCCCGGCTGTATCCCCGCTTTCTCTGCAGGGCCGGAAGCGTTGATGACCAGCAGACCTCTCGAGACATTGGCAACTTTCCGTTCGTCCGAAGACAGCGGTTTCACAATGACGCCCATTCTGTTTTCAATCGTGGTCTCAGCGCCATCATCTCCGCCTTCAGACGGAATCTGGCTCAATGTGGCGTTGATCTCCACTTGTGCGTCGTTTCGCCAGATGACGAACAGGGCGTTGTCGTCCGGCTTGGCGATGCCCAGCATGACCGAGACATCCGCCGCTTGATGGATCGTCACGTTGTTGTATTTAAGAATGACATCTCCAGCCTGAAGGCCTGCGCGCGAAGCGGCGCTATGCGGCGTTACAGTGGAGATCAGCGCGCCGTCCGGCCTTGCCATGTCGAAGGATTCGGCAAGTGATTGAGTCATGGGCTGAACCGTCACACCGAGAGATGCGTGCCTCACCTTTCCCTCGCTAATGATCTGATCAGCGATGCGCTTGGCGAGGTCGATCGGTGTGGCAAAAGACAGACCCTCGAATCCTCCAGTACGCGAATAGATCTGAGCATTCATGCCCACGACTTCTCCACTGCTGTTGAACAAGGGCCCGCCCGAATTACCTGGATTCACTGCAGCATCGGTCTGGATGAAGGGCACCAGCGGTTCGTTCGGCAACAGTCGGTGCAGTGCGCTGACAATTCCCGATGTGGCGGTTGCATCAAATCCGAAAGGCGTTCCGATCGCCAGTACATAGTCGCCCACCTTGACCTGCTCGGAATCTCCAAGCGTCACCGTTGGCAAATCCTTGGCGTCGATCTTCAGCACAGCGACATCAGTGGAAGAGTCAAAACCCAGAACGGTGGCCTTGAATTCGCGACGATCATTCAGAGTCACCTTGACTGAACTGGCCCCACGAATGACATGCGCGTTCGTCAGTACCAGTCCGTTGGAGTCGATGATGAATCCGGAACCAATTCCAACGACAGGTTGCCGCGAGTCTGGGGATCGGCCGCTGGGTATCGAAGGTGTTACAGCATCGTCGTCCAAGGGGTTCTGGGCGCCGGTCGGGGTGCTTCGTCGGTCGTCTTCAACCGTTATTCCGACCACAGCCGAGCCATAGCGGTCAACGATTGCGCGGTAGTTGGGCGCCGTCATCGGTGCAATCGGCCCTGCGTTGCGGTGCTGGACAGGGGCGGCGGAAGCACCGGATTTTCCGGATTCTGCCGCAAGCGCGGAACCACCAAGGCCGCCAAGCACAGCGACCCGGATCGCGAGAAGGAAGAACGACAGTAAGCGGAATTGCATGGGAGGCCTCCGACCGGCCGTTGGCGGCCTAAAAAATATTGACATCGCGAAGCGGCAAATGATCCAGCGGGACGTGCGGAAACTACGCGCCGTCACGGGCCGATTCCGATATGCGGGATGCGTGTGCGGCAAGTGGACGAGGTGAACTGCGAGGAGCGTCCCCCGCGAAAATGCCGGACCATTCCTTCATCCAGCTTGGCCACGCTGCAGCAGCAATGAGTACCCGCTAGGCCCGCGTCAAATCCTAGCCATGTCTCATACGATGTTTCTGGCTTTCCTGCGGGCCGTCACTTCCTCCTCGTTGAGCCTTGCCTCGTAGATCGAACGCGGCTCGATCGATCTGGCGACCAACGTGGCGGTCGCAACGGCCAGCAGCATCGGAACGATGAATGAACGACCGCGACCGGTCAGTTCCATAATCAGGACGACGGCGGAAATCGGACCTTGCGTTGTGGCCGCGAGCATTGCGCTGGCGCCGATCACGGCGAACAGACCCGGCGGAAGACCAGGAACGACGGCTGACCATAATTGCCCCAGGAGACCGCCCAGCAAGGCGCCTAAGGCCAGCGACGGGGTGAACAGGCCGCCCGGTGTGCCTGATCCGAGGCACAGGATAGTCGCCAGTGGCTTCAGGACGAACAGGATCAGAAGCAATGCCGGTGCAATCTCGCCGACGAATGCCAGTTGGGCGATATCTTTGCCATTGCCGAGCACCTCAGGATATCGGGTGGATACGATGCCGAGCAGACCCAGGGCAATCAATGGAGCAAACAATCTTCGCAATACCTGCGGTTTGTGGCGGTCGGCGTATGCAATCGCCCGGACATAGGCGACCGAGACCAGTCCAGCGACAGGCCCCGCCAGAAGGGCCCAGACGATTGCCGAGGTCGAGCTTGCATAGGCCGGGATGACATAAGTAGGCGCATCGGGCAGCACGGTCCACGACACCGCGGTTGCAATCAATGCAGTCATCAACGCGGGAAGTACAAGTCGAAGCGATAGCGCGCCGCGCAGTAATTCCAGTGCGAACAGGGCGCCCCCGAGCGGCACGCCATAGGCAGCGGCCATCTCGCTGCCGGCCCCGCATGCGACCAGCAAGCGCCGTTGCGAATCGGAGAGCCGCCCTTTGTCGGAGGCTGCATTGGCGATGACGGCACCGACTTGCTTCGGTGCGCCTTCTCGGCGCAACGACACGCCCATGCCGACCAGAATGACCGAGAGGACGGCGCTCCCGAGCGTGCGGATCGTCGGTAGACGACCGGCTGAAAACCAGATCGCCTGCGTGATGTCAATTCCGTTTCCGCTCGACAATCGCACTAGGACCAATTGGCCGACGCCGGTAAGGACACCTGCACCGAGCAGGATGCTCACGCGATGCCAGGCGCTCGTCGCGTTCACCGAAGCCAAGAGGTCGGAACTGGGCCCCGGCCAGGCCCAGTGCTGAACCGTCTCCAGCAGGAGGGTCAAGGCGATGGTGCCGACACCCGTGCCGAGGCCGATGACGATCACCGCAAGCCAGAATCGCCCCGCGCCGGACTCAAACAGTGTGCCGGGAACCTCGCTTGAATCTGGATCGCCCATTTCGACTCATGCGCTACGGCGGCTTAGTTGTTCCTTTCCCGCGAAAGAAGCTATTTCGGCTTGTCATCAAATGCCAGCGGCTGAAAGCAGCCGACCTCCTAGGAGGTCAAGTCATCACTGAGCGGCCTTTCAGCTAGGGGTCATTTGCTGTGCAAGAAGCTGAGAGGCTTGCTGGTTGATCAGGCATCGACGAGACGCGATATTCGCTGCAAGTGCCGAGGTCCGGTTGCCGGAATAAATGAACGGACTGGAATGCGGGCCAGGTTGACCAGAATACGCCGTGAAGGACCGACCCTACATAGCGAAGATTAAATGCGCCTAGGCCCGGATCGCCAAGCGGTAAGGTGATCAGGCCTTGCTGCGCAATGGCGGCCGAAGCGAGTCGATGTTTCTAGACACGGCGATGGAGCATCCGTTCGAACATCCTGACTTGCTGTTCCGCCGCGACGATCAGGACGCTGTGCGGGGATTTGTTCGGTTCAGTGGCAAGTACCCGGGCGTCGCAAGGGCGACTAAGCTGACTGCGGAAATTGAGTGAACTGTTCGCCCAAGTGTTCCCCTGAAACGAAAAACGCCACTCTTGCGAGTGGCGTCAGTGAATCTGACTCATTGGCTCTAATTGGTCGGGGCGACAGGATTTGAACCTGCGACCACTTGCCCCCCAGGCAGTACGTAATGTATCTGGATGGACTTCCTAGGATTACAACTTTCCCTATTTTCTCTTATTTGACTGCATCTTATAAAGGTCTAAAATCCATCGCGGTCCAGTAATGTCCGCTGACATCCAAATAAACGTCAGGGTAAATGTCAGGGTAAATGTTCGTGAATAGGATTTGAGCCCCCAAGCGATGAGTTCCGTCCGCGATGTGAAGTCGGTCAAGTCCCTGGAGGCACTTCGGCCGAACGATGATGGCACCGTTTTGAGGGCGGCCCCCGGCCTCACTGGTCAAGTGCGCACCGGCGTCGCTGGCCGCATGTCGGTGACTTTTGAGTACGAATACCGATTCGCTGGGAAGAAGCAGTACCTCAGTTGCGGGACTTGGCCGAAAGTCACTCTCGCTACGATTCGGGAGGCCAAAGAGCTAGCGCGCGCCATGCTGATGGAAGGCACTGACCCCGCCACCGAAGTTCGCAATCGCAAGCTGGCGAAGCGCGTAGAGCAAGATCGCGAAGCCGCAAAACTGATCGCCGAGAGTGCGGAAATTCGCGAGTCAATGCTTCGGCCGACCGTCAGCTACCTGTTCGAACAGTGGTTCGCCCGCGAAGTGTCTCAGCGTAAGGATAGCGGCGCCTACATCCGCCGCCTATTCGAACGCGACGTGCTTCCGCTGATCGGTACGTTGTATGCCGACGCACTTACGCGACGGCACCTCATTGAGGTTCTAGACCCGATCAAGGAGCGTGGTGCTGATCGCTTATGTAACGTCACACTCTCTGCAATGAAGTCGATGTGCCGGTTTGGGGTCGATCGCGAACTAATTTCCGCCGATCCGAGTTCTACGCTGACAAAGAAAAAGCACGGCACTGGGCGGGAAACTGAGCGAGAGCGGTTTCTCTCGGAAGACGAATTGATAGCGTTAGAAAAGCAGTTGCCGATCGCCGGACTCGCCGAGCGCAGCAAGATGGCTATTTGGGTGATGATCGTTACGCTCGCCCGCGTCGGCGAACTAAGTACCGCCCGCAAGTCTGATATTGATCTGTCTCGACGTACGTGGCGCATCCCCGCAGCCACCGCAAAGAACGGTCACGAGCGGGTTATCCACCTATCGTCAACGGCCGTCGATCTGCTTTCAGAACTGATTTTTCTTTCTGCCGACTCGGAATGGCTTATGCCATCTCGCGATGGAACTCGCCCGCTCGACGACAAGGCTTTGAATCGGCAATTCAGGGATCGCCAACGCCAGTCCAAATTCAAGGGACGCAGTGGCAATTCCAGCGCCCTTGCATTGCCGGGTGGCATTTGGACTGCCCACGATTTGCGTCGAACCGGCTCGACACTGATGGGTGAGCTTGGCATGTCGGAAGGCGTGATTGATCGTTGCCTCGGGCACCTTCAAAAGAATCGGCTAGCCAGAATTTACCAGCGCCATGAACTCGTGGCAGAACAGATACATGCATTCGCCCTACTTGGCGAGCGAATCAGCCTGATTCGACTTAGCGCGCTGTCCGAGAAGGTTATGCCTATTCGGCGCCTCGGCTAGCTCGTTCGTTGTGCGAGCACTCTTGACCATCTTTCGGACGAACGGTTGCCTTCACGGAAAGCATTGGACCGGGGTCAGCAAGACGTAGCGATCACGACTTGCGATCACTGCGGGCATGTACAAATATCCATGCATGAGATCCTAGCGAACCGATGGGTCGCCCGAACCCCGATCCGCTCGTGCAGTCATGACTCACTCTGACAAACCCCAACCCCATTTTCTAGCGCACCTCTTCTTGTCGGAGGATGCACGCGTTCAGCTTGCACGGCACAACCGGCTTGCAGAAGCGGCCGCGCCGTTCGTGACACGACGCCTAGCTGCGCCATGGTCGCAGCGACACTACAGCGACTTCCGCAACGGCCTGCAGACGCCTTCAGAGGCAGCAAGGGAGTCTGACGAAGGTCTCGCCGAAGCGCTCGCCTACATCGCTCGAGTCGGGCCTTCCATCAAAGGCACGGACTGGTCCGGATCAGGATGGCAAACGGCAAAGCTACGCAAGCGTTCGTCGAAAAGGCCATAGCCTCGGGACATATACGCATGCTCCTGCTATTGATCACCGATTGGCATTCCTGATGATCGGTCGTTGGCTTCGATCTTGATCGGCCTATGGCTTGATCACGGTCAGAGCTGCCGTTCACTGTAGCGATCCCCATGACAGCTCGGTGCCAGAGGCAGCCCGCTACAACAGGCAGCTATCGGGTCCTCGATTTTGGTTCCGTCGTGATCCATGGTTCGCTTCTTTGGCTATCTCGACCCGCCCGATGGATGAGCCAGTACATTGCTTGGCGTCACCTTGAAGATATGTGATGAAGGCAGAATCAGGTATGGTTGTATCGCTGATGAAGTTGAGCGTGACGCGGTAAGCGGCGGGTCGAGCGATTTCAGGGGATCGCGGTGCGGCAGCAATCATTCTTCGCAGAATTACAGCGCCGTCATGTCTATAAGGTCGGTGCCGCATACGCCGTAGCCGGCTGGCTTCTGGTCCAGGTGGCGACGCAGGTATTTCCATTTTTTGATGTGCCCAACGTCGCCGTCCGCTGGGTAGTCATCGCCGCCGCAGGGGGCTTCCCGCTGGCGCTGGTTCTGGCCTGGCTGTTCGACATCACGCCGGCTGGCATTGTCCGCACCGAAGACGCTCCGGTGAGCGACGAGACTCCGGTGGCAGCAAGCGAGGGGAGCCGTACCGATCGCAAGTTGAACTATGTGCTGGGCACGCTGGTTGTGCTGGGCTTCTTGTACCTCATCGCTGAACGCACGGTGCTTCGGGGCGCGCTGATGCCGGCTGCGACAGCCGCCGCTGGCGAGGCGCCGGCACCTCCTGCGGGGGGCAAGTCCATCGCCGTGCTGCCGCTAGCCAACACCGGTGGTGACCCTGCGAACGAGTATTTTTCGGATGGATTGTCCGAGGAACTGATCTCGGTTCTCGCGAAGATCCCCGACCTCCGCGTGATCGGCCGCAGTTCCTCGTTCCACTTCAAGGGCAGTAACGAGGACAGCCGCGGCATTGGCGAAAAACTGGGGGTGACCCACCTGCTCGAAGGCAGTGTGCGCAGGCAGGGCGATCGCGTTCGTATCGTCGCTGAACTCGTCAGTAGCCGCGATGGACACCAGCTCTGGTCAGAGACTTACGACCGAGAACTCAAAGACGTCTTCGCTGTTCAGAGCGAGATTGCAGTAGCGGTGGCCGCCCAGCTCAAGCTCACGCTGCTTGGTGGATTGGCCGCACCCAAGGCCACATCGGCTACGCAGAATCTGCAGGCTTACAACGCTTTGCTTAAAGGCGATTTCTTCCGCGCGTCGCTCACCCCCGAGGATCAGCTCAAGGCTTCCAGCTATTACGAGCAGGCCACCCAACTCGATCCCAGCTATGCGCTTGCATACGCACGGCTATCTCGAACCTGGCGCACCCTTGCGGCGGTTTGGCTAAAAGGAGAAGAAGCACCAGATGGCTTTGCGCGGGCCCGCACGGCCGCGCAGCGATCGGTGCAGCTGGCGCCTGATCTCGGTGAAGCGCATCAGGCACTCGGCTGGTTGTTAGCGACACCAGGGCTCGATTTCCCGGCGGCCGAAGTCGAGATGCGGCGTGCGCTCGCGCTCGGGCCGGCCGATATGAACGCGAAGAACAGCTTGGCCAATATGCTCAGGGCCGAGGGTCACCTTAATGAAGCAGAACAACTTTTCCGGGAGGCGAGCGTGCTAGAACCTCTTGCCATAGCGCCAAAGGTCAATCGTGCTCAGGTGCTCATCAGCCTGAACCGTTTAGACGAAGCCGAAGCGGAGCTACGGGAGTCAAGCGCTTTGCAGCCCCAGGGTTTGCACCAGCACCTCTATTTCGTAGAGATAGACCTGTTGCGCGGTGATGCGGCTGCGGCGCTGCGCCATGCGCAGATGGAGCAGGCAGGAATCTGGCGGGATCTCGAGACTGCACTTGCCCTACAAGCGCAGCCTGACCGGGCCGCAGCAAACGCAGCGCTGCGCGAGTTCGCCGCTAAAAATGCAAAGGGCGGCGCATTTCAGGTCGCCGAGCTGTACGCTTACCGCAAGGAACCCGAAGCGATGTTTGAGTGGCTGGATCGCGCGGTATCGACAAATGATTCCGGATTGGCGCATTTGATGTCCGCCCCGTTTCTCGCTCCCTACCGAACGGATTCGCGTTTCATTGCGCTGTGCCGGAAACTGAAAATCGATCTGGCCGTGCAGCCGAGGCTCCCATAACTAAACCGCCTTCACGTTCGTTCTTTGCGGAGTTGCAGCGCCGAAATGTCCATCGCGCCGCGGTGTTCTATGCCGGTGCGGCCTGGCTGCTGGTTCAAATCGCAACGCAGGTGTTTCCATTCTTCGACATTCCCAACAGCACGGTACGAATTGTCGTCATCGCCGTACTCCTCTGCTTTCCGTTCGCGATGCTGTTCTCGTGGTTCTACGAGTGGACACCGCAGGGCATCAAGCGTGAAACGGAAATCGTCGCCACTGAATCGATCACCCGCCAAACAGGAAAGAAGCTCGATAAGGCGATCATTGCCGTGCTGACACTGGTAGTGTTCGTGCTGTTGTTGAATCAGTTCCTGCTGCACCGTGTCGTCTCTGAACCCGCGGGAGTTGCTGATGGTGCACTCAAATCTATTGCGGTGTTGCCTCTGTCAAATGCGAGCGGCGATAAGGATCAGCAGTACTTCAGCGACGGATTGTCGGAGGATCTGATCAATGCGCTATCGCAATCTTCGGCGCTTAAGGTCATCGCACGAGGTTCCTCGTTCCGCTTTCGTGACTCTCAGGAGGATGCCAAGACCATCGGCAGCAAACTTGGGGTTACGCACTTGCTGGAAGGCAGCGTGCGCCGGTTCGGTGAGCAGGTCAGGATCAGTGCTGAACTGGTAGACATAGCAGATGGCCACGCACTGTGGTCACAGCATTTCGATCGGCCCTATGCCGATCTGTTCAAGTTAGAGGATGACATTACCGCTGCAGTAGTGGCTGCGCTCAGCGCACGACTCACCGCAAGGGCTCCGGCAGCCGATCTGAGTGAGCGCCCTCCTGGCGGCTCCCTGCAGGCATACAACGCTTACCAGCAGGGTAAGTTTTACCTTCAACGGTTCACCAAAGAGGATACGCCGAAGGCAATTAGCTGGTTAGAGCAAGCCATCCAACTCGATCCTCAATATGCAATTGCCTATAACGAGCTGGCTTATGGCTGGTTTTCCAGCGCTCTCAATTATCTCGACGGCACAAAAGCCGCAGAAGCGATGACGAACGGCCGTGCCGCACTCGATCGTGCGTTACAACTCAGACCCGATCTAGCTGCTGCGCACGCGCAACGCGCGAACCTTCTGGCTATCGAGGATTTTGACTGGAGTGGCACCGAGGCAGAAGCGCGTCGTGCAGTGGAACTGGCCCCCAACAATTCCGCAGCCCTGCGCAGCCTCGGTATCGTGCTGGGTGCGACCGGCCGCTTTGACCAAAGCGTCCAGAACCTGCTGCTCGCTCGCGATGCCGATCCGCTTGAAACCACGACGTACCTTTGGCTGCATGGGTTCCAACTGGCTCGTGGCCACGACGCCGAAGCTGAGCAAACTGTGCGCAAGGGCATGGAATTGCAGCCTTCAAATGGCCTGCTTCGCTACTATCTGGCTCTGCAACAATTTCTTGAGGGCGACCGTACCGGCGCTCAGGCTACGGCGGAGCAGACCCCGCCCGGAAACTGGCGCGATCTGCTCTTGACTCTGGGTAGTCAGGCCGGCGATGACCGAGCCGCAGCGGATGCCGCTCTGAAGAAACTGATCGAAAAGGAGGCCGGATTCTCCGCTTTTCAGATCGCGGAAATCTACGCGCTGCGCCAACAGCCCGATGCTGTATTTCAGTGGCTCGAACGTGCGCGTGAGAACCACGATCCGGGCTTGCAATTCCTGCTCGGCGATCGCGCATTCGAGGCTTATCGAACTGATCCGCGGTTCGCTGTTTTTTGTAAGAGCGTTAACCTGCCACCGCCAACGGGCCAGAAAATATGAGTGCGCGTCCCTCGGTCTTCGCCGAACTCCAGGGCCAGCATGTTTACAAGGTCGGTGCTACAAGCGTGCTAATCGGTAGGCTGCATATGAACACGATAGCGATTGAATGCTCCGATCTATAACAAGTGTGAATGACTGCTCATAGCTCGTCGGATTTTGTGTCCGAACTTCTGCAATGGGCTGGTCAGCGACCTTTGGCGATCGCCGACCAGCGGATAGGCGAAACCTCAGACCTCCGTCTGCTCTGTCAACGACCACGCCAGTTTGAGCAGTTTTACGGCTAAATGATCACCAGCCCTTGAACGGCTTTACCAACTCTATCTGTCGGATAACGCGAAATATTTCGTTTGCCGGTCATGCTCAGGGGAGGATGATCAGCTGGACTCAATTCGGCACGATTACTCACAACGGGCCGCAAGCTGGGGGTTCTACCCCGGTTTCACGGACGGTTGGGTATGCGCTAGAAACTGCTGATCTCGCCTTGCGACTCTCCGTCGCATGCGAGGATTGTGGAATCGCTCGATGTAGTCAAACACGTCAGCCTTGGGTAAGCGTCATCCGAAGGGGTCTTTTCGCAGGTGTGGCGTCCGCATGGAATCAGTTAAGGTTAAGTTGCCGAAAAACTTTTTTACGGCGCGGCCATCGGTGGGGCGAGCGATTTCAGGGGATCGCGGTGCGGCAGCAATCATTCTTCGCAGAATTACAGCGTCGCCACGTCTATAAGGTCGGTGCTGCATACGCTGTTGCCGGCTGGCTTCTGGTCCAGGTCGCGACGCAGGTTTTCCCATTTTTTGACGTGCCCAACATTGCGGTCCGCTGGGTCGTCATCGCGGTTGCGGCTGGCTTCCCTGTCGCGCTGGTGCTGGCGTGGCTGTTCGATGTAACGCCGGACGGTATCGTCCGAACCGAAACAGGACCGGTTGACGAAGGCAAACCGAACGAACGAATCGGTCGCAGTGGCACGGACCGCAAACTGAATTACCTGCTTGCCATGCTGCTGGTGCTCGCCGTCGGCTACCTCGTCCTCGATCACACCGTGCTGCGCAGCGCGTCCGACAAGAAAGTCGTGGATGTGACACGCGACAAATCCATCGCTGTGCTGCCGTTTGAGAATCTGAGTTCAGAGAAGGAAAACGCCTACTTCGCGACGGGCATTCAGGACGAAATCCTGACTCGCCTCTCCAAGATCGGCGCGCTGAAAGTCATCTCGCGAACCTCGACCCAGCACTTCGCCAGCAGTCCGGATAATCTCCCGGAGATCGCCGCCAAGCTCGGGGTTAGTGCGATCCTTGAAGGCAGTGTTCAGCGCGCAGGCGAGACCGTCCACGTCAATGTTCAGTTGATCCGAGCAAAATCTGACGAACATCTTTGGGCAGAGAGCTACGACCGAAAGCTCGACGACCTCTTCGCGGTGCAAGGCGAGATCGCACAGGCGGTGGCAGATGCACTCAGTGCCAAACTAACGGGCGCCGAAAAGCAGCAGTTGACCGTCAAATCCACGTCCAATCCGCAAGCGTACGACGCGTATCTTCGCGCCCTGACCCATGAAGGGCGCTTTACGCAGTCGCAGGTCGAGTTACAGGACTGGGCGAGTGCTTACGAAAAGGCGGTTCGGCTCGATCCGGATTTCGCACAGGCGTGGGCCGGCCTGTCTCGCGCGTACACGGAATGGTATTTCGACATCGACACCACACCGCATCGCCTGGCGCTCGCCAAGGCCGCACTTGATCAGGCGCTGCGGCTTGCTCCGGATTCAGCCGAGACTCTGGAGGCGCTCGGGCTCTATCGATACTGGGGCCTCGGTGACTACGAGACCGCATTCGAAACCTTTAGCGAAGCACTGAAGCGCAGGCCTAATGCCGCCGTCGTCCTCTATGGAATGGGGAATGTACGTCGGCGTCAGGGCCGTTGGGAAGAAGCACTGATGCTGCATCAGCGTGCAGCAGCACTCGACCCGCTCAACAGCCTGATCGAATTCAATCTGATGCTCACCTATCGAGCGCTTCGGCGTTTCGATGAAGCGCAAGACGCTGTAGCCAGCGGACTCGCGGCCAACCCGCAGGATGTTCCGCTTCTCGGCGAACGGGTTTACACGGAGCAGGCCCGCGGCGATTTTCGATCGGCACACACCTATGCTGAACAAGTGCCATTGAATTCGACGGATGCCTTCGAGCTTTCGAACCGATTTAGTCAATGGGTACTCGAACACGACTACGCGCGGGCGATCACCGAGATCAAACAAGTACTGGAGCGCCGCGCGCAGTTCGATCCCGACGGCCAGGCTTTCCTGCTTCACGAACTCGGGATTGCGGAAACTTTGATGGGCAAGCCTGCCGAGGCTCGAGAGCATTTGCTGGAAGCGCGTCGGATTGGCGAGGCGCTGCGCGCGGCGGGAGATACCAACCCCTACGCCTCCATTGGTCTCGGCCTCATCACTGCGGCGGTCGGAGACCTCGATGCAGCCGAACGCTACGCCACACTCGCCGAAAATGGGCTTGCTCGGGACGCCATGGGGCTGCCTCAGGCCCTCATGGCGCATGCCACGATCAGGCTTCAGGCAGGCGACAAAGCGGGTGCCATCGCACTACTGGAGAAAGCTCAGTCTGCGCCGATGGTCTGGGGTGCGTTCCCGGCAATTCTGCGCGCGAGCCCACAATTTGATGAGCTACGCGGCAATCTCGCGTTCGAGAAATTGACCATTGATCGCGGACCGGCCGGGAAGCCGGCACCGCAATGAGCGCATCCAAGCCTTCGTTCTTCGCCGAGCTGCAGCGCCGCCACGTCTACAAGGTTGGTGCGATGTATGCCGTGGCCGGCTGGCTGCTCGTGCAGGTCATCACGCAGGTATTTCCGATCTACGAGATCAGCGCGCACGTGCAGCGCCTCTTTGTCGGCGCTGTCATCGCGGGCTTTCCGGTAGCGCTCGTGCTGGCCTGGCTGTTTGATCTGACCCCGACAGGCATCGTCCGAACGGAGACGCTACCGGCCAAGGGCGAAGTCTCCATTGAACTGACCCGGCGGCAAAGCATGGATCGGAGGCTTAACGCCGTGCTGGGGCTGCTATTGCTCGCAAGCCTCGGTTACCTGACGGCCGAGCACACGATCTTGAAGAGGCCCAGCGCGAATACTGACGGCAGTGCCAGCGATGGCGGAAAGTCCATCGCCGTGCTGCCGC
>Ga0194135_10000879_pt1 | contig 17611 bp, 5 predicted proteins | sample LitLau_LLRF_2013_FD_134024 | JGI IMG/M metagenome (GOLD analysis project Ga0194135, IMG submission 134024) | Freshwater sediment microbial communities in response to fracking from North America - Little Laurel Run_MetaG_LLRF_2013 (version 2) | ecosystem: Environmental > Aquatic > Freshwater >...
CATCTGATTTCTGAGTCTCCTGTATTCCTTGTCTTTGAGCATGTCCTTTGTTTTGTTTGCTGCTGTTCTTGCTTTCTGGACCTGGGAAGATAGATCCACTAAGTCACAGGTGAACCAAGGTTTGTAATTATGCTATTCATCGGAATACAAATACCTTACATTACCCTTTCTAAAGGGGGCTTGATAACTAAGTGTCTCGAATAACTGCAATTTAAGGTAAAAGTCCCGGTTGGACGTAGATATCAAGATGTAGCCCTTAGCAGTTTGATTTTTTTGAATTTTATGACTCAGCTTATGGTTTAGGAAATTTTTGCGCATTTATTAATAAAAACCAACTATATCATTATAATCAATTTGTATGCTTAAGCAATGCATCAGATATTGTAAAACGGGTCACCAATGACGTAAGAATTTACCAATAAACCAAGTAATGCAATGGTGTAATTTGAAGATTTTTCCAATTGTACATTCGAGGATTGTCGACTTTAAATAGATAATCTACAATATTAAATAGAAGTGCTGGGTTTGGAATGACGTCTCCGAATTCGAATTTCAAATGCTGATCCCTGCGTCGATTGTTATTTGGGTTACATGTTTTCAACAAGCCAACATACGCTTGTTGGACTTTGAGGCGGTATCCGTCGTACAATAGTTTGTATTTTACGAGCTGTAGGAGTGACAAAGTTCGATTTTAGCATGATTCTCCATTTTAGTTAAAACTGATTTTTCCAAGTACGAGTACGAGTCGATGACTATTCGGGTTGCGTTTAAATTCTTTTGTGGAAACAAACAATTTTTCAAACCCAATTGGGGGGCAGATTTGTCCAAACTCTCAAACCGCTCAAACTATTTAATCCACTTCAAAATTCCCAATTCCTGCAAAAAATTAGATGAGAAGAACAATTAAAAACCCGTTTGTTATATATTTCTTATATCTAAATCTTGCGTCTTGTCTGCTGGAAACCTCTATTTCAATTCAACCTGGTTTTCCGCCCTTCCCTCATCCCTCCGCTCATTTCTTCCCAAAAACATTTTAGCGTAACGACTTATTCAAGTGAAACGCAGTACTATTGTAAACTTCCCCATATTCCATAAAATTGTAACTAAGTGCTCTTGAAGCAGAATTTTTTTCTCGTTTGTATTTTGACGTACATCAAAATGGGATTGGAATGTGAAATAAGTTTATTAGCAAATGTAAGCAAAGACACATTTTTCCAATTTTTGTTCTGCTTCCCACACGTGTTGAATTGAGCATTATAGATCTAGGCTGAAACTAATTCGATGTCCGTCATTTATATTGAATTAATGGGGTAAAGACTTACCATCACGGTCTTCTTCCACTTGACGGGTGTTTGAAGATTACGAGCCCATGGAATCGGTTATTTTCGAAGAAATTAGCAAAAGTTCAATTTGAAGTATGATTTTTTCGCAGAACATTTCTAAACTGGAACTCAAATTACACGATTATTCTTACTTGTTCCGCTCAACATGTGTGGAAAAATGAAAATGAATGAAAATTAAGAAGTCGACACTTTTTTTTAACCCAAAATGCCTCACTCTAGAATCAGAAATAACTTACCTTTAGACGCTTCCTTTCAGAAGAAAGGGGGATCGAACCGACAACTATTTGGTGCTTATCAATTTTAAGCAAAAGTTTGCCTAAGTGCAGTGGGTTTAATACCGAAGGGAAATAGAAGTTGCGGCAGGTGGTTGTCGTCACACCTCAGTTGGATCCATGCTCCGTTGGCGCCGGGTGGTACAATGAGGCCAATTATGGTTGGAGACACCACTGGTATAAGTTTTAAAGAGACCCATTTCATGATTTCCTTAAAAATAGATTGCTTGGCCGTCGTCTCGTATTGTCGTCGTCTAGAATGGCCGTCACATTTAGTCTCATATGACCGTCAAATGCTTTATAGAATTATACTTTTCCTTTAAAGCATCTATCAACTAAGAACGAAAAAATTGAATATTGCATAGAGTCAGTTTGACTCGGGAAATGGATTGTTTCGAGATTTTTTATATGCAAATCCAATACAATTTTAAAGATGTTTCTGACACATATTTTTACAAAGATTCGAATAACTTTCAAAATTAATGATTTATACTATCTTAAGTTTTTCAGAAACATCTGGGCAAATTTGAAGTTTTAATTTCCTTTAGCGAAATTACTAAATAGATTAAAATATATTAAATATTTGTGAAATATATTTGTGCTTCTTGCCACTAATTACAAAAATACTTTCAATTTGAGTTAACCCTGAGTACTGTAGGAAATTTGAAGTATCTATGAGACAAAAATCAAGACGGCCAACTGAGACTAATGAATTAGCGGTGACGGTCATATGAGACTACCTGTGATGGTCATTTGAGACGACGGCAATCTGGGACCAAAAATACGGCCAATCGAGACGACGGCAGTGTGAGAACGCACGAAAAAATAGTTACCCTGTTTATTTCCTTTCCGCTAGGATATACGAGCTACTGAATTTCGATGTCAAATAGATTTGAAAAGGGTCAGTATTTTTTGAGATAAAGATTCCACACTGGTCACTTTAAGCCAATCATTCACAGTCACACAATCCACACCCACTTGTTTTTATTTCCAGTATACAAGTATACTAATATTTAGCTTTAAGTTTCTTTGTGAATTGTGAAGTAAACAACGATCTAAAAACACATTAACAAAGAAAACCTAAGGAATAGGAGCGTCAACTTTATTAATAAATAGATAAATTACTCAACCACATAACCCCAACAGTCGTATTGGCAAAATTATTCTGTAACAAAAACATCTCTCCGAAAGTTTCCATAATTCCATTTTCATTTTTCTCTAAAACTTTGTCACTAATTTAAAATGAGCAAAGTTGAAGAACTTGTTTAATTTATGGCATTCTTATAGTGACTTCGAGAATCTTCCGCCACCTAAAAAAACCGGTTCATTTAAACATACCGTCAGATGAGCTTAAACGAACAAAAGCGTTCATCCATTTCGAAGCAAAGTACACATGTGGCGGGAAGCATGAGTCATCTGATTAGACCAAGCATACTATTAAACTTTAAAAATTAATTCCAATTATGCGTCCCAGATTTGTAGTAATTTCGCTTGTAAATACAACAAGAATACTAATAGTCGCTCACTTCTGCATTGGGACCAAATCTAACCAAAACTTCATATTTATTCTACACATCGCAAACGATCTTTTGTTTCAAGACGAAGGCACGTCACGACCATTTAAAAAACCATGGCATGGGATTCATTTCGGCTCTGTCTTTGACACTTTTATTATTGCATAAAATTATCAAAGAATGAATTCACTCTATCTTTGCCAATAGCATAAGAAAGAAATTAGAGACTGGCACAATACCTTAATCGCGATCGCCCAGTTTAAACTCTGGAAGTTACCTACATTCAAAAGTTATACTTTTATTCCGCTAAATGGCATTCCACTAATCAGATCAATTAACTACTTTCCCCCTTTTAGCGTTAGCCTAACCAATACTCGAAGAGCAGCAATTCTTGAGTCCAAGAAATGATGTTTGGCCAGCACGCCTTACATGCAGTGAAGTGAAGTTATAGGTGGTTTCGTATCAATCCTGGGTCGTGCCTCCAAATCCAACTGATTTCAACAAGCTTGGTCCAAGACCTGTTGCCGACGCCATGCAGAGTTTGAACGTCACGGAAATTTAGGCCATATCTAAGCTACTTAGGCTATTTCTGTAATTTAAATGTCCGTTCTAACAATCCTAATTGGGGTCTTTTCAAAATCTGCATAATACGGCACAAACGGGATCGGCAGCGAGTAGTGATGTGGAATGCGATCCGTGACATTTCCCTCACACCAGTCAAACACACTGAACCACCACACACGATTTATGAATGCGGATATCTGGAAGGGAAGGGAAGACAAGGAAGTCAAATTAATTTAGGCTTTCAATTGAATGGGTCCTCAAACGATTAGTCCTCAAATAAGTCCAAAAAATAAAACCAATGAAATCTATACCGCAAAAGTTCAAGTCTTGCCCCAATACATCACTGTTCTAATTTTTAATTTCACTGACGTTAGATGAACACAAAATTGTGACATCCCTTTACCCCTTTATGAATTAGAAATGACATATTATGATGCTTTCCGAATCCAATAATTGTAACCCCGCCAGTATTGCATTAAAGTTGGTACGATACAAACAGCCGCAATTTAATTTTGGCTTGTGTTTGGCTCGGTACGTTCCCTATATCAGTTTCTATAGGTTAGGTTAGACGATATATATCCCTATATCAGACGACTTTGTTTCGCATCAAAATACTCTTCTGAGGTAAGCTGTGCCTGATGTAATTCTAAGATTTGCGGAGAATATGGGCTTATTTGAGGACACTTTTCGGAAAAATTGGGCATGCTTTGGACCCCTTTAATTGCATGCCTTTCCTCACTAAATCCGAATTAATTTAAACTTACAGGATTATCTTTTTGCCTCTTCGCTAGATTATGATAAATCCAAAAGACTCTGGTGGTAATATAGTAGGCTGTCAGGATGTCAATAGTGTAATGACCGCGAGCAAGCAAAATGAACACAATGGCCAAACCCGCCGCTAGCCAATAGATTCCCTGAATGAGGCTCCATCTCCAGGTGGTTCTTGGACTGTCTACAACAACATTTGTAAGCTAGATTATTCCATTTAAACTTTATAGAGGAACGCATTTGGCATACATTCCTGAACGAATAGAGCAAAGGTAACGAGAGTGACTGTATGGCCAGAGAAAATATAGTCCCCGCAGTAGACGTGACCGCCGGTAATTGTGAGTCCAATTCCCCAGAACACATGGGATGCTCCTTGGAACGCTTCTCCGAACGTAAAAGGATTAAATTTAGGGGAGCAGAGAAGCGTGGAGGATGCTACTGGCAACACTGTCACATACACTGCGCAGGCTCGCAGGACATAGAGAATGGTAAATATGATGAAGATTCTTCGAAATACGATCCATCTATCCAAAAAGTTAAGAACCATTCGAATCATTATGATCAAATTCTCTGCCTCTGGCTGTGAATGCTTACCTGTACCGATGGAATAGGATTAATCCATAAGTTGTGAAAGTGCAGTAAAGGAGTATCGCGTCTGCGTACGAACTCCCGGCACTCCAATATGGGAGATTGTCTAATATTATATCTGGAAGTGGTTTGGTCGTACTGCGATCCGGCAGTCGTTGATTTGTCATGACCAATGACAAGGCATTTAGGAACAGAGACAATACGAAAGCAAATCCTGCAGTCAGCGTTTTCAATATTTCCGGTCGAAGTTGATTTTCACACGCATTCATTGTAAGCTCTTCCGCCTGTAAATAAAACTTGATTAAGAGAGAACCCCAAACCTTGCATTTTAAAAATATTGCTGCTCTGCTTTAATACCAATCTCCTTTTGTTTTAACAGCCCATGCATTTTCTCCACAATAAGAGCCTAGAAGGACGGCAGTACCTACTCATTTCAGTTTTATTTCGGCATGAAAAAGCGGGAAAAGGTTCTTACCGGAAAAACATTGCAACGAGAATTCGAATCCTCTACTAGCTTTCAGCTTCTCCCCGACGGGAAATTTAAACTTATTGTGTTTTGCTTGCATTGCATTGGATGAATTTGGAACAAAGTGACGGATAATCAAAGGGAGGAGGAACTGTCGTTACCTTCTCCTTTTCTGTTTTCTCTCGTTAAAAAAAATTCCATTCCTCATAGAAATGAACAAGAATAAGTAGCTAAAGACCCTTAATGGAGAATAAGCGTATGATGTTTGAAACCTAGTGAGAATACTTAAACAGGGAATAGTAATCTACACCACAAATTCCAAAGCGATAGCTAGATTGAAATGTAGAGTAGATGAACAATTCTTACAAACAAACGTGTCGTTTCCATAATGTAGGTATACTTTTCGTCAGAGCAGTCCAGGGCTGACTTGGAGACACTGTTTTGATGTCAGTGCTTCTCTGAAGGGTTGTATTTACTTTGACACTAGCAGACATTAAGACTGAATTTAATAATTCCTTGTTTTTTTATTCAATCGAACGAAACAAACGGGTCTCGAAAAACGGGTTTTCAACTTCACCACATCCCTTTCATTTCCTCGTCCCACTAATCCAAGCAGGAAAAAATTGTTGAATCAGAAAAAGCGACCACGTGTAATGCCAAGAGGTCAAAGGAGAGGAAAGTTGGTTTGGTTAGGAATAAAAAAGTAAACCACAAGAAATAGAAGTAAGAGATTTACAAATGACCATTTTAATTAACTTTAAAACTTACTTCTAAAAAAATTTGGGTCTCATCCGGATTCCAAGTCAGTATCAGGATCAGGAACCAATTAAAGACTTAGCTTATGAATTTTAGGTTCATTTCCAAAACTGAAGGTTAGCTCTACACACATGCTTTAAAGGTGGATTAATATTATTACAGTTGTCTTTCACGTATTACGACTATTGATTGCAAGTTTTCCAAAAGAGTAAAAGATTTCTCTATTTTGAAAAGGATTATTCTTAACGAAAGCTTCTGTGTGTGGTATATTGAGATTTTAAAAGAACTTTGACATATTGTTTTTAAATTTTCACCAGGAAATATTGGCAGCCTGTGTTCTAGAACTGTTTAAATTCTGGTGGAGAAGTTTTTGGAAATCATGAATGCTAAATGTGACTCACGCAGCCTGTATAAACTTCTCGCAAAATTTGTGCTAACCTAGTCTGAACTTCCCCCGTTTCTTTATAAAGCAAAATTTAAAGAACGATTTTTGGACCTATAAAAAAAAGTCCCACGGATCACAATCCAAATTCTAATCCCGTTAATTGTAATAACGGGCTATAAAAATGATAATGTAAAACTGACAATGAGGGAATCAACTTTTCTTATATATAAATAGAAACAACTCAATCAATTCAAATCGTCTTTATTTGTGTGTCGATCCCTTCCAATTATGTCTTCATCAAATGAGCTCTCATATGAGCATGAGCCTCATCGTTAAAAAGTTATCAATTATCCGTGGATGAATAAAAAATAAAAAGGTTTTTGTCACCTATAGCAAACAAGGGAACATTCCCAAAGGGCCTGCGCAGATCTGAACCAAACTCATACTGCTGATAGAGGAAGAAGGTACAGTCTGTTATGGGGGTTCGAACCACCGCTTGTGATTTAGTTATAACTACTTTTAGCGCAATGACAGCTGCGGACGCCCGCGCATGCGCAAACAAAATCCCGAAATTTTTATTTCCAGAAATATGAGAATTTAAATGTTAAAAATAGAAAAAGAAATGTAGATTCGAAATATTTCTCCGATTTGCATATAATTTGTTGAAAAGTCCAAATGCAGTACGTTTTTAGCAAAAACTTCAACGAATTTTTACTTGGATATCCAAAAGTAGAAAATTACGAATTTTTGTTTTTTATCGTATTTCATTGGTTTTCTGATGGATTTCATAACAATATAAAGTTCGATTGTAAGCTGACCTATAATGTTAAGCTCGGTGGTTGTTACGATCAGCTACGCTCGAGCATGGTGATATCACTATCACACTTAAGTTTATATGGTACTTCTACCAGACGCCACAATAAGTTAAACAAAAGAAACAACAAATTCAAACCAACGCGTTTTTGCTTTTCTTTGTTCTTACAAGTTTCGTCGACGTTGTAAGCAGAATGGATAAATAGTGGAGGTAGAAAATTCCATACAGTTTAAACGATATATGGACACCGCCCTGTTCGTCCACTTCTTTGGAGTTCATATTGAAGTCCTGGCAATTTAAATTGCTGTGTTTCTGCTTAGTACACAAGCACAAATTTTAATAAAAAGTCTGTAATGATTCCCATAATTATATCTTTGAATGAACAGTCGGAGTAGAGTGGACATTATTTTGCGCCCGTTTCCATTTCTGATATAAACCCATTCCCAATCGATGTAATCGATGTAACCCAAAAATCCAATTATAGTTAAAATCAAGCAGGTTATAAAGAAGGGAGAGAACACGTCTGGGTTGAAATGGGGAAAAAGTGACTCGTTATCTATGTTGGAACGAATTTTTATAAGATGGAATTGAGTGCAAACGATGCAAGACGTAATGCTGAATGTTCTTCTGGAATAAAAGATAAGCGGTGAATCAGAATATAACTTAACCACACTATTCTAGCGTCTAAATCTTCCACAACCTTCCAGTAATAATTAAAAAAAAATATTTTATTAGAATCGAAATCCCAATATAAAATCCATAAATTAGCAAGAGATCTGAAGCTAGCAAGGCATATTGCGCACACTATAGTTCATTCTCCAAGATAAGTTGATTTTAAGGGTCGGTGATAGAGGCTATCCAAACTTAAACATCAAAATTCGTCGACTGGTTGGCAACGCAGGTTCTATCGTGGCAGTCCGACTGTGCACACGAAATTGGAACTGTGGGCGGCCTCCCTACTAATTAAAACAAATTAAATTAAGTGTAAAAAATCTCACAGATTACTGAAGCGAAAGCAAAACTTTAACTTTCTCTTTTTCTTCGAAACTCTTGCAGCATTTTTTGGAACTTCGGCGGAGTACACGGACTCAATGGGATCATGGAATGGGTCAAGTGGAAATTGCTGCCGGTTTAAGGATACTGGGAATTTCCAGGTGTGGTGTCAGAATTAATTCTGCTCGTTCCAAATCCAGCCTCGTCCTTCAAAATGAATCTGCCTCCCAGGGGCGTCGCGAGCGTCAAATCTTGGCGGGAATTCAGTCCGCCTCCATGATTGAAAGATAAGGATTTGGGAGTGCCAGCCGCTCTCTGAGCAAAAGTAAAACGGTTTCTCATAGGCTTCACATACGAATTTCCTCCAAAGGACGGACCTGCCAAAATAGTGAGCTATGATTTCGGAATCAGAATAATAACGAATGACATTTGACAAGAAGGAATTATTGGGTCTTAATGGAATAAAAGTTGTGAAGCATTTAAGGAACCATAAGTTTGGAATAGCTATGAATAGTTATGGTCAGGCAGTGTTATCCAAACCGCCGCCATGGAGCCTCACCCACACTACGGAGTAAAACTAAGGGATCAAATAACCACTACTTCCCATTTCCACTATCCCACTTACCACATATGCTTTTTTTTTAAAATATTTTGACACCTAAACCCATATCCAGAAATTAGTTAATAACTTGTATTTAAGTAGCTTGTGTAAGCTTTCTCAGTCACGTAATCTTGACAAACTGCATTCTCAAATGCTAAGTAGAACTTGTAGCTGTTTGAGATGTCTGTGAAGCACTGCTCTTGTCGGCCGTTTTCTTCGTGTTTGCACTGGAGCGATCCACACTCGCCGTAGACGTCGACTGGTATAATTGCCCTCAAGTTCCTGACAATCTCATCTCTCTGACTAGGAGCTCCACAATTCGAGACAAGCCAAGCCACAAGGTTTTTCTTTTGGGACAAGGTTTGGACAAGTTCACTTTCAAATTCTTCCGATGAGAGCTGGATTGTCCTCTGGACAACGTTGGAGTAAGGATAGTAAATATCTGCGTCCTCTCTGTAGGTCATGGTCCAGTTGAAAATACGGTGGAGTTTTCTAAACTTTGCTCGGTTTAAATGAGGAGACTCTTGATTGAGATAAATCCATCGTTGAAAGTCGAGATGGTAAGGTGGGGGCATATCTCACCGCTATAATACCTAAAGTACAGAGTAAACTAAGTAAAGTAAAGTACCGAGACAATGGTAACGTAACCTGCATAAATACAAATGTATGAAGATGATATAAATATATTAATTTACTTGTACAGTCGATAAGGATGCATGACGACTGCAATTAACTCGTTCAAGGCTGACTTGTCCGTTGTAAGCTCACAGCTCGGGTTGCATTCTCTTAAAACTCCAGGAATATGATGTAACCAAGAAACAAATGCTGTCCAAAATAAAAATTTTACGGGTCTTTTCGTCTCATACACCTTTTGAAAGGTTTGAATGACGGGCACAGGAGTAGGTGGAGTCATTTCTTGAACTACAGCATACATGGTGGCACAGACCGACACCAACACCAAAGTCTTTTTAAGCGTTCGTCCGAGCCTCATGATCAACTACTAGTTGTCCAAAATTAAACTAAAAAGATAGTTCTGGACAATGAAGATATTGTTAGGAATCCAACTCCACTACTCATTCAGTACTCCGAACCCTCAATGAAAATGAGTGAATGGGGATCCGCAATCTTCTTCTCTATAAATATAGAAAACAAGCATGAGTCTCATCGTTAAAAATGATTGGCATAATGACAATGAGTGATAAAAAATGTGTTTGTCACCTATAACACTGACCTGCAATTTTGAACCGAGTAGTAGTTGTGACGATCAGCTTTCAAGTTTCAAGGAAAAGCAGAGGAAAAAAAAATGAACGATGGAAAGGAGTTTCGTCGAGATTCTGGCTTCCCTTTCAAGATTCCAAACTCCCAGATCTAGTTTCTGGATTTCGCTCCATTTTCCATTTTGGACCATTTTCCATTTTCCAGACCAAGTTTACATCTCTGGTACACAAGCACTTTTATAAGAAGTCTATAATGATTTCCCTTAAGCCTTTGAATAAACTGCATGCGTAGACTGTTCTTTTAGACATTTATTTTGTGTCCGTTCCATTTCTGGCATGAATCCTCGTCGTCCTCAACTATATTTCGAGTTCTCTGACTAGGCCCGAGCTGTCCCTTCTATATGTGAGAAAATTAACTCGGCGATTAATTCCATTCATTTGTCATTTACTCCCACCCCCAACACTGTATACAAATCTTTCAAGGTTGCATAAATTTTTCTAGTCCAAATATAATGCCAACAAAAAACATGGCTTCTCAGTTTGCCTAGCTGCTAGTTCAGCCGGGAACTCGATTACCCAAACAACATCAATCCAGTCGTCTTGTCAGGAGACGAATAAGAAAACTGTACTTCCTCAACTATATATTTTCCTTTCCAGTTCCTATCCAGAATCTTTCTCAAATATAATCTCATTTAATTTACGTTTTATTGGCTGGATCGATCAACACCTTCCCCATTGCATCGCTCTCACTCAATAGATTATGCTCATTCCATTGTATACAATAACAGCTTTCTGGTTTCCATAGAAACTTGACCTAATATGCTTTGAATAGGGAAATACCCTTCCTAAACTTTCACTGTTCTCAACCTGCTTTGAGGGTTTGAGTCTCCCCTCCCGCAGTGTCAAGAATCAACTCTTGGAGAAAGGAGTTGAAAACGAATCCGAACCTTTATTTCCAGCTTGGATTCTTGGAATTACTTTGAGAAGTACATTAGCGTTACCGAGTGAGATTTGTAGTGACTAACCGTTGTTCTTCCAAATAGTTCCTGACAATTTTATATTGCATCACCTCGTCGGTAACCTGCTTTATCGTCTTAGCCTTTATATATTCTACCTGGTATTTGGGAAAGTAAGAAATGACGGGTAAGGCATGCTCTTACATTTTCACATCCTCTGCCGCTACCTTTGGTTTCCTTGTTGGAAAAGGCTACAGTTCCTCTCAGACAATGCTCTTTTAGCTTTAGCTAAGGCAAAATGTTAAAAAGAAAATGTTAATTTTTGGTATACCTATGCTTTCGCGCAGCACTGAAACAACTCTTGAACTCTTCTGTCTATTATTTAGTTTAGACATTAAATTTTCATTCGGGAGATTCTTCATTCGCCTGCCTACGTCAAAATTTAAACAAACGTACGGGTCATTGAGCCATGTAAACATTGAAATATTTAATCACCTCGTCTCGCTCTAGCCACTTCCATTTGGAGAGAATCAATCTCATTCGTCTATAATTTCAATCGGGGACTCTCTTTTCTTTTAAATAGTCGTAGAAATCGGCTAAAGAGAGAAAGCGTCGATAGTGTGTCCTATTTTTCTTTAGCATAAATACTTAAAGGAACTAACCCAATTCTGACTAGGAGTATAATGAGAGCTTCCTGTCTGCAATCACTCAAAGTCCGCTTTTCCCCCTAGCCTGTGGGAGTATTGACAAAATGACGAAGTTCTAGAAAAAATGAGAGTCCGGCGTTGCTTTTGGGTTTTTTTAGTTGCATGTTTACGGCGGAGAACACTTGAATTGGAAAAATTCTCTTTCTGCCAAGTGGCCTATCTCAAATAATGTGTGTAAAACGGAGTCTCTCCTATTTTGAAGACCCGATTAGGAGAAGTCAGAAGTGGAGCAAAGTTGCTTTCTCTTTCATGAAATTAAAGTAAACTTATTTATTAATAAGTTACTACTTTCTTATCCTCGTCTAATATTCGCTGCGGGTATAAGGATTTTTCTCAAGTATCAAAAATCTCACTTCACAGGGGACGGTTTTATCTGTTTGTCTAATTTCCTTTTGTTTGGAAATCAATTCTGCTGGCAGTGAAAAACAAGAAGAATAAGCTGATTTCATAGACGCAAAGGTTAGGGGCAAAACGGGTTATTTGTCTGTAGAATATAGGAGAGGTGAAGGATTGGTAATGTTTAGTAATAGAATAAAATCGATTAGGGGGAGATTGTCACACGCAAACTTGGAATTATAACCCTGCTGGAAGTAATTGGTCGGGAGTGGAGGTGTCGTCGGTCAGCGGAAGCTTTCTCTTCATACAAAAAAAAGTCCCTGCTTAGAACCCGCCCAAGGAGGATAGAGTTTAATAGACCCACCGAAATTACGCATTCCCTTTTGTTCGGAAGTCAAGCGAGTGCACAGAGCACATTCGTCAAAATCTGAGCGGAGCACGCCAAATCCCGCTTTGTTATTCCCCATGTCATAGCTCAAGGACGGCGTAATCTTCCCGGACAATCGGAATGGAGTGTTCTTCTTACTGTAGCAGGTGGAGGGTGGCTTTCTCCCGTCCTCAGGCCTTGGTTTTTTTTAATCCCCCACTTCACTTCCTTTTGTGAAAGATGATTGATTAACAATTCTCGCCTTGTCCTATTCATATTTCAAGGTCTCCGCCCAATTAAGCTTAAATCCTTTATAAAATTTGCATAATATATTTTACGGTAGGGAAATTTTTAGTATTCATTTCAATGCTCCTGTATACTTAATAAGTCCAACCATTATGATGAAATTATTTCATATTTGTAACCATTGAATATTTTCCAAATTCAACATGCAAGGTGGCAATAACTTGTGGGAAGGGCCTTGGTTTTTGGAAACTTTTTTTTCTAACCATAACCCATTGACCCAGATATGGCTTGGCGTCCAAAGAAACTTTTTGAGGACAAGAATTTTATGAGCGCTAGTAAAAATTGCGCATGAATAGTTTTCTTCTAAAGATTTGTAAAAAAATATGCCTATACACAAACGCTTAATGCGTCCTTTCCATTATGGACTGTTTCCGATAAACAACTTCCTCTCAAACGTACCCAATTCATTTGGCCTTCTTGTTGAAAACTTATGGTGAAACCGGGTAGCGCCTACTTTTAAGCTTCCGTTCATCTTTTCTGATTTGCTCTTGATGATTTCGGAATATGATGAAAAACTGAGACAAAATTGTGATATAATATTTAAAACTTAATTTTAATTTAATAGTTTATGACGTGTTTTTCAGATGAGACGAGACTAAAGCTGGCGGAAAGTTGAGTGGCGGACCAAAATCGTCAAATTTTAGGCGAATATGCAATGCATAATTAACGTGAGGACATGAGTTAGCAGAGGGGCAGAGCTTAATGGCTGGCTCAGATTTGCCAGAGAGAAAGGAGAACAAACGGAAGGAGCCTAGAAGTCATTCAAAACCAGTTATTTTCCCAAATTCATATTACACTCTGAATAAGACGACCACGACCACGACCACGTTGGAATTCAACTACCAGCGACGAAATTCCATCATGAGTTCCTCCACGCAGCCGTCAGACGGCGTGACGGCTCTGATGCTGGCATGCCTCCAAAACCGAGTGACGGACGTCCAACTTATTCTAAAGAAAAACGTAAGCTCGGACTTTCTCATATCAATTCAGCAACCTGAGCCTACTCCTCCAGCTCATCGCATTCGTATTCCCTGTGTTCTAGAATAATTCATCGAAGTTGATTTCAATTTTTAATTTGTGCAGAAGGATTTTTACAGGAGTAAAACAAAGAGTGGGAAAGTTCCGTTACATTTTTGTGCCGAGGGCGGGAGTCGACGTTGCCTGGAACTCCTCTTGGCTGCCGACCCAAGTTTAATTAATACTTCCGACGAGGAGGGCTACACGCCCCTCCATTTAGCCGTCATTAATGGAAACAAAGAAGTCGTCAAGAGTCTAATTTTAGCCAATGCAAATGTGACTTGTGTGGATAACGAGAAGCACTCCCTTGTCCACTGGGCGACGGGTAATTGATTATTCCTGTCAGACAGTCCGAAAATCTTCAATATTGTTGACAGCAATTGACTTCCTGTTTCGTTCATAGTCTGTGGTGAGTTGGAAGTATTGGACATCCTCCTCAATGCCGGAGCTCCCGCCGCCACTCCTGACATGCACTTGGCTCATCCGATCCACTATGCCAGTCAAATGTGTGGGAATGGTATTGGACGGCGGGTGGAGTCGCGTGCAAGGGTTCAGAGTACGGTTTATGGCGTCAGTCCAAAGAGAGGACTGGCAATCTTGCAGAGGCTCGTCAAACACGGAGTCCCCGTTGATGCTAGAGATAAGGACGGTCGTCAACCCTTGTTATGGGCTTCGAGTGCAGGTTAACCAGGCTTTCTCCAATTGAGTATAGCCCCACTCTCAGATTTGTAGTCGTGGGAGGTCATGAAATGTTTTTTTCCTTCTTCCCATCCAGGAAGTGCCGATGGGATTTTATCCCTTGTAAATGCCGGGGCGAGTGTTCAGGCCGAGGATAAAGACGGGCTCACAGGTTTGGGCTCTTTATTATTCCCAAAACGAACCTCCAGTGCATTGCAACCAAGATTAATTAATTCTAATTAACGTTTCGATTCGATTACTCTTGATCCAACAGCTCTCCACTGTGCGGCGAGTCGAGGTCACACGGACTGCCTGGAGACGCTCATTGCCCTCTGCGGCTCGGAAGTGGACGTGATTGACAATAATGGATGTACAGCCATTTTCTATGCCGTCACTCTCGGGCATGCCGACTGCACGGAACTCCTCCTCAATTTCGGGGCAGAGCCAAATCGCCAAGATCGGAAAGGGAGAACCCCCGCCCACTGCGGAGCTTCCAAAGGACAATTGGAAACTATTAAGCTCTTTGCCAAGCACGGCGGGAACTTGTGGCTCAAGAATGTTCGGGGGGATCTTCCGCTCCACGAGGCTATCCTCTCCAGGCGAAAGGATCTCGTGCTCTGGCTTCTGTCTCAAATGGCGGGAGCTGTGAATGCCCCTAATAATGATGGCCGCTGTCCCATTCATCTTGCGGCTCTGAATAATAATGTGGAAATGGTGAAAGTAAGTCTGCCTCCCCTCGTCTGGCTCGTGGCAACCGAAACCAGCTAAGTTTTTGGTCACCCCGTTACAGATTTTGATTGACCATAATGTTGACATAAATCCATTAATGAGGACTGGGAAAGGGATTGCAATGACGCCGTTGGATGGAGCAATCCATAAAGGGAACAGCGCCGTGGCCAAGTTTCTCCAACTTCATGGTGGACTCCCAGCCAACTCCTTGCACGACTCGGCTCTTCAACGTCGAATAAACAGGTATGTTTAACCTCCTCACACGTTTTCAGGCACGTATTAACACGTTTTTAAAATGCTCCCCTGCTCTGGTTTAGAAATTTGGAAAGCCAGGCAAGGTCAGTAAGTAGTTTGCGAGGGAGTCACTTGGGCCACGAGTCATCCCCTGATCCGGAACTTCTTCCTCATTTCACATCTCCGGAGGGGACAGTTGACGAGTCTTTAATTCACCAATATGCAAATAATATTGTCTCTTCCATCCTTCAACAAACCACTGTCCCGGCACCGTCCCCATCTATGGACGATGCCGTCCAGACAGACTCGCGTCAGTTTCTACGTGACATGCAAACCCAAGTGTCACATGAAGATGACGACGGCGGTAGCCTTGGACCTAATTTACTGCCCAACCAAAGCGGTAGTGATGACCACCAACGGCCCCCTGCAGCTCCCACTAAAGTCGTCGAAAAGAAAGTGAAGAAGAAGCGGAAGTCGATTTCCAGAGATAAAAGTCCAACACCTCCAAATGAGAGCACGGATTCTGGAGACAGGAATGAAGTGGTTACACGCTCAAGCCGGAAGTCAAGGCAACTGAAAAATAGGAGTCCGCGCACGACAGTTGGGGAGGACGAGGCTGATGGCAAGGTGGAACAAACAAAACATTGCCCAGGAATCTCTGCGTCAGGAATGAGCGAGGTCGATGCCAAGGACCATTCTCACCATTCAGGAAAGGATAATCTTCTGGCAGAGCAAGTACAACCTGGCAGTGGTGACTCCTCAACCGAGAAATTCTCCGAGCTGGAAAATGTTGCTGCCCAGTCGTCCGAAAGTGACGTGAGGGAAGAGGAGCTTGGCGCCGTTGAAGCAGACACGACTAGTGTAGCCGCGGGCCCTGGGAACGACCTGACGGTAGGCTCCGGGCCCTCCATTCCGGATTCTCCGCCGGGCACTCCCACACCCGAAACTGAGGATAAGGAGAGGAAAGTAATGTCAACGGTGGAGGAGGAAACAAGAGAACACAGTTCCACAGCCAGCCCATCTGTTCCTACGACGGAAGGGGAAAGTGGTACGAGTAGTCTGAGCAAAGAATCCCCACCACTAGGGCCGCAACATCCGGAGGGAATCCTGGAGAATGACGTAGGGAACGAAAGAAGCGGTCCTACAGTTAGAACTGAAAGTCAAGATCAGGATGACTCAACGACATCAAAGGAATCTCGGGATCAGGGAACGGAAACACGCTCTGATGATACTGATGATACAGTTAGACTTGATGGCAGCGAAGAAATTACGCTTCAAGAAGCATATGCCCGGAGGAGAAGAAGCAGATCCAAATGGACTCCCCAAATTCCGCCTGACTCAACTGAGCATTCCCAAAAGCTACGAGATCCGGGCACAACGGAAGGGAAGCAAACCCAACCGGAAATTCCCCTCAATTCTTCCCGTCATCAAACCCTCACGGACTCTGCAAAAAGTACGGAAAGATTAAGTGTCCGTGAGCAGTTCAGAGCCAACAGAGAAATCTTGGCTAAAAAATCCGGAACTCTTCCAACGGGTCCGGTCTCCACTCCACAACGACCTAAAACGAAAAAACTTCCGTCAGCTTCCGAGCGGGAAATCCTTTTGCAGGAGACTTTGCTCGGAAGCGGAAGTCAAAAGAGGACTTCCCTTCCGCGAAAGCAATCCAAATTCCCTAAATCCCACCCCACTATGAATGTGATTCCATTGGAGGAGGAGGCCGGAAACCAGAAATCTGGACTCGTCCTTCCAGGATCCCTTGGAAAGGGTCGAGGAGAGCGCGTGCGGAATATCTCCGAAGGTAAAGCAAGTACGCAATCAGAAGATACGCCCCAACCCTGGCTGAGAGACTCGGGATATAGTGACCAACTTCATCCGACCACTTCCGCCTCTGAAGATCAGGCGCGACTCCGCCTGACCACACCAAAGTCAACAGGATCCTTGCGACGGAAAGTAATTTCTCGGCGTCCGGGTTCCGGCGGCGGAGCCCTGAGCTCCAAACG
>Ga0194135_10000880_pt1 | contig 17599 bp, 5 predicted proteins | sample LitLau_LLRF_2013_FD_134024 | JGI IMG/M metagenome (GOLD analysis project Ga0194135, IMG submission 134024) | Freshwater sediment microbial communities in response to fracking from North America - Little Laurel Run_MetaG_LLRF_2013 (version 2) | ecosystem: Environmental > Aquatic > Freshwater >...
AGAAGCGAGTTTTTGTCTAATTAATCAATTGGAATATTTTCATGGGGTTTTTAATCCAAAATCTTGACTCACGTGTTTGAATTAGTACATTTCGTGACAGTTTTTTATTTAGCCATCACAATATGACTAAAAAGTCTTGTATGAGTCACTTGAGTTAGATTCTTTACCACACGTCATGGTTAATTAGATTCTGCTCCTCCTGACTGAGGATGAGTTTTCAAACATTGTATAACAAATGATTTGAGGAAAGTAAAACTGCGACTTTGTTAAATAAAATGTACCCGTGCCCTATTGACCCTTGCGTGCCATTATGATATGTGGCAGGTGAGAGATTATGCTGCTTGTCAAAATGTTGTTAGCCTTCAACTAATTGACACTGGCTATAACGAGATAGCTAAATGGTACATGATATAGATCAGGACTGGGAGTAATTTGAAAATAATATCTTAGAATGAGAGAATGAGACTTTTATGGTCTTTTATCTCGCATAGGTGCAATTCATAAAAGATAAAATAAACATAAAAGTGCAACAAAATTAGCATGAAAGCCAAACAACAACAAGACTATCAGTCAAATGTATGTAAGGATTAAAGAAGATGATATATTTTACTGTTTGTACTTGAACCAAGGCATTATTTTTAAATGAATTAAGTGACAAAAATGCACCGTCTCGTTGAAAAGCAACAGGTTATATCATGTTTTTGGTTTTAGTTGAATTTTGTATTAATTTTGAAAGCCACGAGCAAAAGTACTTCACAAGCAGACCACCTTCTCAATTTTTGGTTTGTCTATACAAACAAAACATCAGTTTCAATCAAAAAAGCTTTTGATCGTCTCACAACTTCTCATAATATTTCTGCTACCTCATTTCATGCCGGCGGTGGGATTGCGAATCAATGAAGCTTCAAAAACCGGCTGACTTACTAAACTGTAGTTATATATGACGCAGGTGAAATATAATTTGCCCCAAAAAAGTTTCGGGAATAAAGTCTTAAATATAATTTATTCGCCATTTGCCATTTTACACAAGCGATGCCTTATCTTTCTTATGTATATGCATTACGTGTAACTTGTAATGAACTATTTATTTCCCAAGTGGGAGGAGATTTATTAAATGTAGAAATATGTTTGTATGTGTTTGTCTATAAAAGTTTTATTGCTGTGTTGCGTACACACGTATTAATTACAGGGAACAACGTGAATTTACACTATAGAGTATTCAAGCACGACAAAACCTACACTAATTAGGCAGTACATTTATTAATTAAATGATTCACAGTCTTTGAAGCGGAGGTTACATGGGAGCATCTTCAGCCACCGTAGACTATTTAATCACATATGCACTGAATATACTAAACAATAAATACATTTGTTCTATTGTTGGATGCGTGAACTCGTTCTGAACAAATTGCGATACGAAGGAACGAAAGCCGAAGAACTGCAGAGAAGCATGCAGATTACAAGAGATGCAGCTTTACAATTTTACATGCAATCATTTTGATATAGACTAGACGCTCGACCAGAAAGAAAATATATGTTTGTGTAAGACACAAATGTAGTTTGTGTGTTTTACACATCTTCAGACCTTTCATCCTTATTTGCACTTACTTGTTCTCTGTGTACTTTAATTGGTTTTTTTGGTTTTAAAAATCTAAATCGATGATGATTGTCCTTGCATCAAAATTGTACGGATAAAGGTTTAGGACAGTTGATCTTGAACTTGGGAGAAATGCCAATAACAAATGTTTAAAAACGAAAAGCAGATTTCTCAGACAATGACTCAGACGATGCAAAAAGAAGAGATTCTTAGTCTCCCCACATAAATTAACAGACCATTTTAATGTAAGTAATACACATCTGCCTACTTATTCCGAACTCTAATTGTAATAATAAAGATTAGTTGAGGTAAACATTTGAATTAATTTGAATGAAGAACGGAGTTGTTCCACACAATAATTGCTCAAGTGCGAATATATGAATTTCAAAGCGTAATTGCCCTATATACAATCAGACAACCTTTGAGCTGTGCCATTTGTTTGTATTCTCAATTGAAATTCAACTTTTGTGTGTCTTTTCCATTATTTCTTGTTTCTTGGTAAAAGTACAATCAAGTTCCCTAAAACAAACCCATAACCGCATCGTCTGACGCTAAGTTGCGATCAAACTTTATACTTGAAGGAATTGCACCATGTTTAATGTGTATCACAATCGTTTCCTGTGTAGTTCATACATAAAGTATAATTGCTACAGGTTTCCCATTTGAAAAAATAACTGATTTTTGAATTAAAAATATAACAAGAACACAGATCTCAAGGGAAAGAAACATTGCCAATTATCCACACACGGGTAATTCAGTGTTTGATTAGGGTTAATTTTTAATCAGAAATTACCACAAAATGAAACCCTAAATATCCCCTATACATTTTATTCATCATTGTCAGAGGGCAGAACTAATTGTAAGTCAAGAAGGGATCTATGTCTACTTTCAACTGTTTCAAATATGTTAAAATGAATTTCGAATTTCAAATGAAACTTACCAGAAAAGTGGGAATAAGGCGTTTTGAGATTTCTTTCAATATTTCTATTGCCGGTGATTTCACTGTTGAATAAAATTTGTATCACAAAATCGGAGGTTTTTCACAAAAATCAATTTGTAAACGTTTCTAAAGGTGGTTTTTAAAATCAAAGATCTATTCGCCTCTCAAGAGTTTCCGAAGGTTTTTAAGAGCGAATGTCCAGTTGAAGACTGTGAATGAAATTGTCTGAACAAGCTTGTTATATCGTCGATGTATATGCTTAAGTTGCATGTTTATGTGTGTGCGTTAATCTAAGAAGACATGCAAATTCTGAAAATGATTTCCCCCGTGATAATTTTGCGACATCGTCGTTTACACGGCTTACACGGCTTATATGGGGGTATTCTTTCGTTTGTATTGTTTTTTGAATAGGTCACCAGATTTTAGAAATAAGCATTTGTACGAAACTTAATATAAAATCCTCCCCTCTTCATCTCCAATGCATAAAAGTGTATACATATTTATATATATATGGATATGCGTGCAAAGTGTAAATCACCTGAACTCTGTTAGATTGGGTACCTTCTTCTTCTTCTTTTGGGCTCGTCTCTTCAGCACATATATATCCTGTTCATCATCTTTATACGCAATGCTTTAGCGAATTTTCTCTTGTCTGATCACTCCAACTCGAAAAAAACTAGAAATACAAATGAGAAAGGATTAAAGAAGAAAGAATGTAATGCTATTTTCCCCTCGTGTGAGTTGACATGCGATATTTGAGTTAAAAACTGCTTTAGAAGAAGTCGACTACTGTGCTGTCATTAAGTACAATTGTAGAATTGACATTGATTACATGAGTAAGTGTCAAAGTAGGTGAGCTTTCATTGGGTATAAGTTACAAGATAAATGGAACTGTGTATATACAAAGTTTCAAGAACTTAATGAATATTTAAGTAGCATTTTCATCTCAATTTCGTTAAGCCGGGGAATACTGATGAGACAAAATTGAAATCGATCTCTCTGCTACTAAATTACAGTAACAATGTAACAACCTAAAACATGCTATCTCAAAATTAGGAGTGTAACAAATTAAAGAGAGAAGTGTATCAAAGCTAAAAACCTTGAACAAGTCCTCCGAAAAGATCTTAACTATCATTCGCACTTAATCGTTCAAAATCATGTAAACTTTCTTCTCCAATAATCATCGAACTTGTTCCTCGTCAGAAAGTGAGACTGACATGATTTCAACGCGTACATGTCAGTTTTCTTGAATGGAGAGCAATAAGGGAGATTTCATCTGTTCAGCATGATAAGCTTATAATTATATATGTATTTATCGTTCAAAAGCCATTTATTATTATTATTATTGTTTCTCGACTGCCGCCGACTAAAACCTCAGGCTTTCTAATGTTGACGTGTGTGTAGTTTCAAATTCGAAATCCTAGTTTTCTGCAACTACCGGGGACAACTTGAGTAAAACTAAAACCTGTAAATAATAATTTAACATGAATGTGCTAGTAAATGCATCAGAATTATTTATTGCATGCAAACGACGAATCTTCAAAACAGTATTTTATTCCCAATTGCTGTTGTACAAATAAAAATCATCATAATGATCCACAGCGTATAACATACCTTTTTCTATATTATAATCTACTGCCTAGAACAAACAGACTAACACAAATCTGATCGGTCTAGTAGTAATAATTGTTATGGATGAAACAATAATTTTAGTAGTTTATAGTTTGTAGGACTGGGAAGAAATCATAATGTACTAGTAATAAATGTTGTAGAATTGTTCAAGTACATCGTTTCTTTAAATTAAAATAGTGTAAGAAATTGGCTTGTAATGAAGAGCATAACCGATAACTAACGAAGATAACACGGAAGTACAAGAACACTCAGCAATTGTGAATTATAATAATAATGAGGTTAGTGTAGCTGCAGCGAAATTCTTTCTTAGGAAGAAGTGCAAATCTTTTGTAAATTTAGAATTATCAAGAAGTTTTAATTTACAAGATATGCTCTACTGGTGGTAATTATTCTTCGTTAATCGTGGCAAGTGGTCAGAGAGCAGGTTTAGTTTATGAATGATGTAACTGGGGCAGTTATTATTACAGATGAGCTGTGTAGAAGAATACTTCATTGTTCAAGGGAGGCTTGCATATTATGTACATATAAGTACATGATGAACTCTCATGAGAAATGTAATCACTGGAAAGACACACAGAAACTGATCATTGATCTCGATAAGATATACACGGGGAATGAGATTGTTCTACACTTTTGTGACAGAAGTTGACGAGAGTAAGAATAAAAGGATTTATAATTTATACATATATATATATAAGTGTATGTGTCTAATTATGATATTGCGTGTGGTCATTGTAATATGTATACTCTGAGGATATGTAGAACTTGTTAGAATTGCTAGAAGAAGACTCTCCTTTACATATAAAACAGGATACATACAAATTCCACGACATCGTATATTATAATCTCTTCAGAATAATAGAGTCCAGATTCTATCTGACTTCCTCCTAGAGGTCCTAATGATAACCTCCTATGTATGTGTGTGTGTGAGAAGATTCACTTTGACACTGTTCTTCTGGCTTGTGAGCACTGAGACACAACTAAATAATTGGTCCTAGTCCTGTCATAAATTTCATATCAGGAGTTTAATTCATGAATTAAAACAATTGCTGTTTGCATATGCACACACACACACTTATAATTGAGAAGAAGCTTAAGTGCTCGTCTTCTCCATTTAGTGTATCAAAATATCACATTATAGCACGTACTATATATTTTTATGTGTTGAGTAACAGTGTAACCATTGTTAGTCTTTGCTTTTAAGAAACACACGACGTAATTATAGAACTAGCGTTGCAATAATATATTATAGTAATGATGTCTCATAAGGAATTTAGTTAAAACGGGAGTTTTTTCAGGGTGTAGTCTGCTTTTTGGTGAGACAAATTCTCAAGTTTTAAGGATCACAATGAGCTACCGTTTAAAAGAAAAATCTCTAAATTAGAATTATTATGTAGTGATAAATGTAACTTTAAGGAAATACAAATTGCATATGAATAAAAGACAAGAATTTCTAAGAGTAAACTGTATTTTGAGTGATTTATGAATGTCATCAGTCCATATTTAGCAAGTTCAAGTCGAGCCCTTAACTTGTGCCCTGCTTTGGCTAATCAGATAAAATGTCTTTGATGAAAAAGCTAACTGTTAAGTAACTATTTTAAGTTGATCAGGTCAATGAGTACAATTAGGAGAACTGATCATGGCGAGAATCTCAAAATTATGCGAAGCTTCAGCTATTTCCTAATCTTGTAGATCTAAAACGTACGGAACATAGGAAAAACTACATCTCAAATAAAAGTATAAAATGTATACATGGTCTATAAAATCCACATAAAATGTCTGAGTAATTAGTTACGAACGAGTATCGGTTGATTCCATACAAATATCGTCAGTAATTATGTCGACTAATAATCCACTTAGGAAAGAAAGGAAAAACGAGAGCATAAATGTTTATTATATTTCAACCACAATTTATCATTTCAACGCTTTCTTAAACTGAAGATGAGCTCTTTATGTCTTGCAGACAGTTTGTGTCGTGCTGACATTCTTTCCTCTTTTCTTGTCTTACACACGCACACACACGACGAACAAAGTGTACACATAATTTGTGGATGCAAAGGTTTTCACATTTTTATTTGCATCAGTTTTAAAAAAAATCTTTGAGTAGATAGTTTGTCATATTAAATTGTTTGCAATTGAATATCAATGGCAAATTTGTTCTATGATAGTGGAATATGAAAAATGAAAGAACTAGCTGGTATGCATGAGCTATTGTAATAGCCAATTAATAATGTAGGAAACTAACACTTGGGACAATAAAATAAAATTGTTCAAACCTACATTTGTACTTTGTAAAAATTACTTCTCATAAATGTACAAATGGTGAAAGCTTTTTTAATCTTTGAGTGCAATTCTTTTATGATAATTTGCGAAACGGCTTGACTGCACCTTCATGCAATGTCAAATGTCTCGTGTAGCAAAGTTATTTTTGAATACTTCTTGACAGAAGTCTTCGTACCATTTTAAATTTGACAGGGAAAGTTTCCAATGTGTCAATGTGAATTAAGATAGGAAAAAATTCTATCTTATTTCCATTTTAAAATAGCGAAGTGAGATTTGTCATTTAAAGTCAATTTGAATCAAGCCATATCATATTGATTTAATGTATTCTGAAATATTTATTCTGAAGATGCATTTCGCATTCAAATGGATAAGGTATAATAAGTTAGAGTGTGAAGTTGGAGTTTATTAACATTCTTTCTCAATTGTCATTTCTAATGTGGCAATGACATTGATGATTTTTTATACCAGCTGGAATTTAGAAAGCTGCAGACACATAATTTGCTTTCGTATGAATCAGAATTATGGACTGATATTTCTATTATATATGCATAACAGGTGCAGCGATGCAGCAGATGCCACAACATTTAATAAACTTGCTATGTATTTATTGTTTTTAAGGTTGCAGTTTGCAGTTATTGCAGTTTTGCAGCAGACAAAATGCACTTTCCGTTTAAATAATTTATTTAACGAATAAATAATAAATTACAACCAGATTTTCTTGTGAATTGGCCAAATAAAGCAAATTCAGAGATTCGTAGACTGTTACTGTTGTTGGTTTGTTGACGTCACGAGTTGCATTTTCAATTTGTGTGCATAGGATTGGCACATTATCTTTCTTGTGTCTAGTTTATCACATCACTAATTCTAAAATTGTAATTGTGCACTCTTCTACTTTTCTGTTTAACGTGACTTATTGCGATGAGATTTGAGACTGACACACGACTGCATGACCTCTCATTCTTTCAAGTCAGAATTTAGAGGTGACTTTTACAGACTGCAGGTTCTTATGCAAATGTGTCATCAATAACTTTTGACTCCTTCTCGAGTTCATCTCAAGTATCCTGCCAGTTTCACCTTTTTGGATTTTGGCTACCCTAATCTGATACCTCACACTCTGAACTGTGTTTTTCCGCCTCCTACACGTAGAAATTAAATTTTAAATGCAAATGCATTTTCAAAAATGACCTCGTCTGCAAATCTATCGTTATAAATTAACAAATATTAGGATAAAAGTGAGAAACAAGTAAAGTGCATTCTTAATTATCGTGTAAAGATTTTGAATCTGCAATTATTACATTCAGATTTTTAATACTTGGTTTGCCAAAGCAGATGGGCAGACTTGTACGGAGGTTGTTCCTTTGTGTGTGTCTGTCTGCAGAAATTGAGCGAACCCTTTTGAGGACATTTAATGTCTAGGAATATGTCCACCTGTTTGTTTTAATGCTTGCAGGACAAGAAGAAGATCAGTTTCATTATCATAGAGTCTGAATTCCGAGGAACAATTTTTATCGAGGTTTGGTAGCATTTAATGCAGCCAACAATGCGTGAATTTCATAGAGCAGAACTGAACAAGATCCTAACACCAAATCAGAGGATATATAAGCTCATACAAGAGAGAGATGGATGCCTGCAGCACATTATCCTTATCTCATTATTACCGAGCAAATGCCCATCGTCTAGTAACCTATTTATTTCAAACACATCTAGTCTCAATTTGAAATAGACTAGGAGTGATTCAATTATGAGTAGAGATGAATGCTCAGGCGCTCAAATATACACATAACTAGTGTTTCATGCATATGCATTTAATGTATGATCTTGATACGAATGAAATCAGCGACTCTCCTGCTTATCTGCAGTTTGTGCAGTAATACTAAAAGATTATTGTTCATCTAGTAGCATCTAAGTTTAAGTGTTTATTTACTTTTAAATAACAATCAAGATATATAAGCCGTATTTTTGTTAAGGAACAAATGTGTTTCAGCGTCATTGTAACATTTGTAACCAGATTCTCACAGAGATGAGTTCGATCAATTGTAATTTACATATTCAAGTCACCATGCTGCTATATATTTATATGCTGTCAATATTTAGCCAATAAATTCTGCGTTTATTTTCTGACATCGTGTTACTTACGAGAATTTAGCTAACTAAATGCGACAATTGACTGCTTAAATATGTATACATAGGAAGTTTAGAGCGACAATGTCATTGCATATTTGTTACAAATATCATAAACAGTTGCATTACATCACTAACGACAAACTAATGAGAAGGACCAGTCTCTGCTTCTTCCGGGGGGCCGCCAGGCGAAGGCGATGGCTCACGAACGGTTCTTTTTAAATTATCAAGATACTCTTGTTGCGAAACTGCTAAAACTTGTGCGAGTAAACCGTCGTCTTCCCATTCATTCATTCCTAAAGGGATAAAATTAGTCAAATAGTAATTGGTTGGATAATATTAAACTGTTAAAGGGTGCAGGAGTGAGAAATAATCAACGCACCAAACAACTGAGGAGGTAATTGATTCAAGAAGGTCGATGTTTCAAGAACTTGAAAAGCTGGATCAGCAGAAACTGCCGGAGGAGGAGATGGCAGTCCAGGAGCAGAGACATTCGTTGGACTACTCGGAGGTGGTGGTGACTGATTGTTGTTCACTAAAGGTTGAGAAGGTTTGCTGGGTCCAGGAAGGGAAGGCGGTGGAGATAGTCGACTTGGCGAGTTCTTGTACGATGGCTCACCACGGAATGGGGAACCAGTTGGAGATATATTGTTACTACCTTGAGAACGATGTCTGGGAGATCTGACTTCTGCAGAAGAAACTGACGTTGAAGTTGCTGATGAGCTGGACGCAGTTGGCGACCGCTAGAAAACAAACCCCAATGTAAGAAAATGATGTACAAGTGGGGTAGTGTAAACGATGTTTTTTAAATCTTACAGCTGCCCTGTTCCGGCGCTCATTGTCCTTAAGCCATTGTAAGTAGCTTTCTCGAGCGACTTGTTCTTCAAGAGCTTCGTTAGTTGCTTCCCAATCAGTAGCTCTCAGCTTGTCCTCCAACATGGCCTAAAAGAATCAAAGCGATAAATAATTTTAATACATTAATAAATTTTTAGCTTTTAACACGTTATTATTCTCTCTTACTTGCTCAATCAACATGTCTTCACTTTGTCGAGTTGCTTCTTTGACGACATTGATGTCAGCTAGGCCAGGTATATGACCAGGAAGACCAAGCCCAACTCCAACAGTAGCCTGGAAATCAAATATGAAGGACAAAAATTATTCAAAGCCTCTTCTGACAGTGCAGAATCTCTGAATTTCCTTACTTTATAGGGATTGACAAGACTATTGTAATGAACTCCTCGGTGATATGACAGTCGAATCGGTTCATTGTCAGATTGATTCGCTCCATGAAAGATATTGATAGGATCTAACAAGTTGTAACATTATCATTTATTCTACACACCTCTAACTATAAATTGTTTAGAAAGGTCATCTTGAAAGGTTCATACCAGTGCTGTAACAGAAAACTTCAATACTACGATTGTACATTTCACTCATAGCTTGTATTTCAATGTGATTCCCATGAACATATTCGAGTCGCTTTCGATTGACATAATGCTCGAAGTCTTCAGTTACATACTGGGAGTAGTAATCTCCATTAGCGGCCTGTCATAAATTAAATGGACAGAACATTCAGTTCCTAAACTACTAGCGCTCATTCTTATGCAATTCTTACAATATAGTCCATGCAATGCTTTCGAACAACATTGTGCATTTCTTGATCCCCGTAAACTTGGTCGGCCACAGCTCGAAAGAGACAAGCGCCGTCTTCGCCCATTTTCTTGATTACGAATCCTTTCTTCCTCATTTTCTTTTCGAATCGTCGTTCTCTCTGTAAATTCAAACATTCATTCCAATTACGTTCTTTTCTCTATAAAGGTTTCTTTAAACGAAGATATCATGCAATAGGTTCGATCATGATTTTGTATATACCTCGTTCCATTCTTCCTCAGTAAGTTGCGAGTGTGGTTGAGCTTCGTACTCATCCTCAGAATTATAGGTAACTTCTTGATCCGACGCCAACGGAAGTTTGCAAATTGACGTTCCAGGTTCAGACGGCGAAGAGCTTCTTGGCGAACTCGTAGCCGTTCCACTGCTGGGAGAAGATGCATTCGCTCGTTCTCGTTCAAGTCGGCTGTGTTTACTTCGTGAACATCTGAAAAGAACAATTTCAAATTGTGAAAAAATTTAATAGAAATATTCATAGAATAAACTTTTCACATATACTACCTTATGGGTGAAGCTCGATGACGCCGCTTGCCATGAGAGCTACCTGACTCGATGTGATCGTATTGATGACCTGTCGAAGGTCGCTTATCTTCTCTAGCTCCACTTAATGCAAGTCCTTGGGTATGAGACCAAATCTGTGAGGCTGCAGCTCTGTTGTCTGTTCCATGGTACAACCGGTCTGCCCCCAAATTTCCCAAATTTTCAGGCTGAACGCAACAAAATTGAAGTCAATCAGTGTCTTAATTCATGAAAATTCAATGTAGAACAAATAAATTCAAATAGCCCACCTGGGAGTGTGGAATGACCAAAGGATGACTATTAATGGAATGACTTCCTCCTTTGTCTCCGCTATCAACTTCGCCGCTGTTGTTTTTCGACCCACTTCCCTTCTTTTTCGACAAAATCGTCATCTTCCCTCGAAATTCGGCAAGTCAAAGTCGATTTCGCAAGCTACGAAAGTGAGGAACTTAGAATATTCAGAAATTTTGAGGTGGCTACGGAGAATTTTCAGGAGATTTTCTTTTGGTTGAGGAACAGAGACAAAATGGTTTGGAGTTTTCACTAGTCACTAGTACAACAAGAAAGGAACACGCCTGACGCCTATGCTGCTTGCTTTCTTTGTTCTTTGAAGCGACCTGCTGAACTCGCTTTTGCTCTTTGTCAGCCTGTGAAATACATTCAAACCAGCGTTGGATAATTTTGAAACAGTCGGGAATTTCAAAATGAAACGGATATGTTTAAAAGCTTACCTTTCACCCTCGAGGATAAGCTGCTTAGCTCAAGAGAGTTTTTGTAAGGGGCCGAGTATGCAAATTGAATGCTTGAACGAGATTCGTCGACATTAAGTCGACATTTCAATACCAAGAAAGTTTTAAACTATGCAGAGGATTTGAATCTATTGGTTTGTAGTTTGTAGGAAAAGAATTACTCCTGGTTTTGGCAAAGAAACGCTTCAAAACTCAAGATTATTATATATATGGATGATTTGTAGATATTATTTAGATTTTTGGAGATTATTTCTCACAGGTAATTTGCATTTAGAGATAGTCAAAACTTGTAAGAATCACTTAAATATTTTAAACATAGACTTACACGTACACTCATGCTAATAATTTACTTGCATACTCTTTCGCAGTTGTAGAAATTCTAATTCTCTGACTACTATTCAAATCACGCGATGTGTAATTCAATACTCTCCTAAGCTTGGTATCAAATGTACTATAGTCGTTCTTATCTTTCTATCATTCGACTAATCGTGGTTCATTTATATATGTTTGCATTCGTTTGTAATACTTCTTCAATAATGCATATCGCAGAGTTAGAAATATTTTACATGTCTCCTTAAATCACTCCCTAAGATAGTCTTAATTGTACGGACTAACATTCCATATTATAATATACTTCAATAGATACAGTCAATAGAGTTATAGAAATGATTCACATTTTACTGTGAGTACAATTCTTATACTGGGTTTTATACTTTCCACAATTTGGTCTTTGAAATCTTTAACACAAATCTGTACTGTATTTCCTTTTGTTCACTTCCACTAATACTGTTTCACAGTTTTCATTTATATACTACACATATGGCTTTGAGCTTTGAGAAATGTGTATTACTAGTTGTATAGAATTTATGTTCAAATTTACAGTTTTGTTTAGCTGTAATATTGAATGAATTATAATTCAAATTTCAGCTAATTGTTTCCAAATCCTTCTTGAGAGCTCACTAGAAAGAATATAAAACAGTTAATCATTAGTTAATGTACTCGAGTATTAGTAAGATTAAAAAATTATTCAACTAAACGTATCAAATATGTCGTACGATCACCTTAAGAGTGTGTGTGTGTGTGTGTGTGGAGATCTAATTCTATGTTATTAGGTATATTCTAGGCCTTGAGGAAATGAACCTGGTTTTTTCTTATTGAGAAACAATTGAAATATAATTCTGAGAATGAATTAACGATAGGTTATTGAAATATTGACTATACTGATTCTACAATTAACCTTATTGTAATATTATGTTAATATGAATGTAATGACTGGGAGTGAACTTTTCTCTGTACATACAGGCACATTAAACAATTTAAATAGGTTTTGTTCACAAATAAAGTTTCCAATTCAATTGTTCCTCTTTATATTTGGAGATACTGTTTGATTTGTTTGATTTAAATGTAAAAGCAATGGTGTGTGTGTGTATTAAAGAAATATAGTGTGATCGAATATATATGAATGGAGTGATGGATTTAATTTATGTGTGTTTATAATATACTTCAGGATGGAATAATACTTGCAAACTTGCATTTAATATTGAATTTAATACACTACTCTCTCGTGTATTGTTGAGCATGGCCTTTCTTTAGTTTAATATGAAGTTTTAAGACTAATATGATGACACTGACGATGAAGTAAGTGTACTGTATATAGTGGTCTGACTAATGTTAAATGTGAATATGACGAGAGTGTTGCACACTCTAACTTTTAAGTTTCTCGACGCTCGATAGATGTGATGATGATTGTAAAGTTAACTTTAGTTATAATCACCTTCGCTTGATGATGGTTTGGTTTGTAATAATATAATGATGAATTTAATGCTGCTGCTGTGTGAACACCCTTTCTTTATTTTTTGTGAGTGAGGAGCATATGATCAGGATACGAAACAAATCTCTTCCATATATATCCGTATATGTTGGGATGGAGAAAATATTTAACCCTTCCTGTCAGATGAGAAAGGAACACACTTGGAGACCTATATAGATGCCTCCACCTTAAAAAATGAAAGGATTATACTCTTCGCGTTCACTTCGAGGAAATGGCTGAAGAGGACATTTTACTCTGTTCGTGAAACTTTTTGCTACCAGCAGATATTCTTCTTAGTGTGTACTTTAACCCTTTTCTCCTTTAAGATGGTTTTGTGGCTGAGATAAACTCGAGGCACTTTTGTTTAATCCTAATATTCTAAATATGTGACACGTCTCGTTCGAGTTAATAATATAATGTAGGACTGGTGGTGGTATTATATGAAAGTAGGTGGAAGTGTATAATGGCATCCATATTTATGGGAGATTTGTGAATGGTCGCAGTCATGATTTCTTGAGGAAAGCAGTACGAAATAAGCTCAGGTCATTTGAAAACTCTAATGAGTCTATTGCATTTTAAGAAATGGGTTGCATACAATCAATGCATACTTGCAAATTGTTTATGATCAATTAATGACTTTTGGAAAGGTTATACCATGCTAGATGTAGGTTAAGTTAACTTACCTTGAATGGACTTTTGTTTGTAAAACCCTAAAGCTTCAATTATTTCCTATTGAATAATTGGTAATTGAAAATTTAGGTCCAGTGGAACTGTTCTACATTGGAATAAGACTTCACCCTGACTGCCAAAAGTAAATGCAATTGTCAGAAGTCATTCAGGGAACCATACATGTATCATATATGGAGTATAATAGATTGGAGTGCAAATATATTTTACTTGTTGACGGATAGGTTAAGAAGTACAATATGGATTACTCTACGTTATGATACATGATGGGGAAAGAAATTGAATTGGAGTTTGAAATATGGATACAATTCACCAAAAAGCATAGCATGCTTGAGGTTATGTCTGCTTTGGCTTCAACTTTCCTTGATATATGTGTATCTCGATCTTTATTCGACTCATATGAGAAATTGCCGTATGTCAGTAGTAGTCTGTACTGAGTGAGAGCTTCGCCGTTTCCTTTCCCCTCTCGAAGTCGACAGGTCGTAATAATATGTGGATAGCTTTTTGAAACGATCTCGTACATCGTTAGTTTATCATTGTTGTACATCAAAACTTTAAGATCTTTGTAGAAATATATCTCTGCAGTAAATACAGAACAACGTGTGTCACATTCCCATAATTAAGTACATAAAACGAGCTAAAAGTGCATGTCATCTAAAGATGACTTTAGGTTAAGATTCATGCATGCAACTTTCGATCATCCCACGAGTGCCAACTTCACCAATAAAATGTAAAGATACAAATCTGCATTTGAATTTAAATGACTTTTGCAGACTGCATATGCTCCAAGTATTATTTCTTATACATTATGTTAATTACTTGAACCTTTCAACCTTACTATATACCTATGTATAATAATATATAATATGTGCTGGTGCTGGTGATGGAGTTGTATGAGTAAATATTTCTTGGATTTATTTATAATTCAAAATGAGTGAGTGAGAGACTCTCTCATAATCCAGCTCATCAGAAAACGAGACTGAAGTCCAAGGTTATAGATATTCATGAGAAAGTAGAAGGGTCATGATTTGGCAGCGTGTGCTTGACACACTTTTGCGAAGAGAGACACATTATTATTACATTGTATATTCGTATATAAATATACACACACGCTTATGAGAAGACACACACACACACACATTCAATCTACTCATCTTTAGCTCAGCCTTTTGCATTTACTTACGACTTTTACAGCATCTTATTTATTAGTGGCAGTTTGGTAGCTGGAAAGTGAAGTGTATCAGTTAGCAGGAGCAGTTAGCCTTCTACTGAATAAAGAAAAAGTTTGCTCATCTACTCGTTGTCACAAAAAGTTTTAGTTCCTGTGGAGGTGTAAGTCTTCTTGTTCTGTGAGAGAGCTCAGCAGCTCATATAACACTCGTTAAATCCTTCTTCACTAAAGACAGCAGATTTCACTTACGGGAATTTTCGGCTTAACTACAATCTCCTTACTTGTATTACATTACCAACACATACAAAGTGAAATCCGGGAGACTAGTTGGATTGGAATATAGAGATAGACGCGTATATATATATATATATATAGATATATATTGTTGTTCGAATGGTTCACTTACACACATTTCCTTCCAGCCATCCGGTAAATAGTAAAAAAAATGCTTTGCTACTCTTCATAGCTTCTGTGGATTCCGACATTTAGACTTTTACACAGATTAACCTCTGCTCAACCATTATTCCATTAATTCACTTACCTACTCAACATTTGAGAATGATATCGTATGTTTACTAATGGCTTTTGGGAACATGAGCTTCAGTAAAAGAGAGCTTTTATCAGCTTTGGACTATTTTATTGACTAATTTTATGAGTAATCTCGTCTAGTTTGTCTTGTTTAGATTCATTGGCATCTATTACACATGTGTGACTGCTTGTGTTACGAAGTAAACGACTTAATCTCGTTAAATATGCAAACAATCTTTAGGGAATTGATATGTCGTTATTCGATTCATTCGTTCTGTTAGGAAACAGAAAATATTTTTTGAACTGTTTTCGGTCACGCATAATTTAATGTCCTCCTTAGGATGTCGCAAGCACGGCGAGTATAATTTAGTTATAGTTGTTTGTGGTTGTCATTCGTATCGATAGAAGAGTTTAGTTAGAAAGATTGAGAATGTGACTAACATCTATGTAAGGCATAACTATGTATATCAGTTTTCATGCGAAGAGATAAACACACACGATGTCATGATAAACATAATGTCAAAGTTTAGTTCTGCTTTCTTGACATTTTATTATGAAGATTCTTTTGGATAATTTAACTTGAAAACATGTACCTATATATCTGACTGAGCCATGATGTTTTGCATGTGATCGCCTATAGGACATTTAATGTATAGTTGATAGTAAAAAGAGCAAAACATGACAAAATATATATTCCTGTTTTACAGAAAACAAGTCTTTCCCGTTCCCTTGCTGCCTTATCTGAAATCTGGAACGTGGAACGACGTGTGTGTGTGTAACTTTGAAGCAAACCAAGTCAAGTAAAAATGATGGTCAAGCTTTGACGATTACGCAACATATGTAATCTTGGGCTGTAAAAGTGATTTTCTTGTTTAACAACTGCTGCAATTGGTCGTGAGACATCGAATGTGCAAAAGTCTCATCTTCGTTCGCAGTTCTCAGCAGTGGCACTGAACAATTTCAGATATAGAACTAACAATTTCTGAAAAGATAACATTTCTGTGTTAGTTATTAATACAGTAGAGCAATATTAAAAGTGAGTGAAATGGAGTCATTCCTTCTGCTAATACATTCTGCAAAGCAAGTGGTCCAAGTGACTTCTGGAGGTGAACGATGTCTCACTGGACCCCAAATGAAAGCGTTGAAGATCTTGATGTCCAAACCTAACAATGGTATCTCAATTGTTGTAGCCAAGTAAGTGCAATATTTAGTTTTCGAAAGCATTGATCATTGTAACCTATGTAGTACCTTCAGGTTCAGATTAAAATCCTTTGCTTTCTTCTTGAGCTTTAGTTGATTTTGAACAAATGAGACACGAGGAGTTTGAACCGACTATACATACACAATTCCATGATGATTACAATGCTTAAAATCTTGACTCTGTATATTTACTTCCTGTACAGAGACGGAACGATAGCTGGGATCGGATTCGACAGTGAAATCAAGGATCGATTTAAGAACGCAATATTTGAGAGAACCGTAGATGCATCGGACCTATGCATCTTACCTGGATTTATTGACGCTCATACACATCCTGTCTGGGCTGGAGATCGAGTTCACGAATTTCGGATGAAGGTATAGATAAGAACCTATATTTTGGTTGACTTAATAGATCTCGATAGGTGTTGTGTAGTGAGCGAAATAAGAAGAGGTGTTTTTTAAGACAGCAGGAAAACGAATTTACTATGACATTCACCCCATGGGATTCATTCTTTTTAAAAAAAACTTTTAAGCTTAAGCCATATATAAGAAAAAGCGTTTCAATTTCTCAGTTTATCCAGAAATCCAAATTGTGTTCGTCATTTCGGGTGATTCCACTTACGAAAAAAAGTGCAATAGACGGTTCTGCTTTTTTGATTAAATAGAGATTCTGTAGAATCGTTATCGAGAACAA
>Ga0194135_10000881_pt1 | contig 17596 bp, 10 predicted proteins | sample LitLau_LLRF_2013_FD_134024 | JGI IMG/M metagenome (GOLD analysis project Ga0194135, IMG submission 134024) | Freshwater sediment microbial communities in response to fracking from North America - Little Laurel Run_MetaG_LLRF_2013 (version 2) | ecosystem: Environmental > Aquatic > Freshwater >...
AGTGTCATGCAAGGAAACTCGATAAACAATCACATGCATGTCAGATGCTTAAATGTAGTCTATCTCCTTGACACGTCTATCCAATCTATACTACCTTGCGTACATTTATAGCTACAAAATGTGTACCATATAGTTTCGTTTAAGCCATCGTAAATTTCAAACGATGAAATTAAGGCCACTTTGATTACTCAATACTTCCAAACGCACAAATCTTTGGAGGAATCTGTTATACTGGTAATATTTTATAGGAAACTCCAGGGTTTCAAGTGCCTAGTTGGACAGTATTCTGCTTACTCAGCAAGATCTCTATGGGGAAGTCATCTTACTATATAGTTTGCTGTCAAAACGACTATATATATCTGTATACTCAAACAGTTTTCCTGGAGCCAACACTCAAGAATCTTACGGCGTTGCTCTTTCCTCATACTACTGACATTTGTATGCAAAGGGAATCGTGAAAAAGCTGGTCGTTTTGTTTCCATTCAGAATACAATATCAAGTTACTACAGAGCAATATGTACGTACACAATATTACTATGCTGTATTTGGACTTTCACTCAACACTATCATCCAATGTATTATGGAGCTATGTATCATCTCTGAACAATCATAACACACTCATATGACATCTGCGAGAAAGCACTCAGCCACAATATTTGTATTTCATATAACTTGTTGAAAGACACTGACCAAAGCTACAAACCTATTGCATCGCACATATATATACATATATAGGCCAGAAATTATATAAGTCTGATAGGGCCACATGTTGAATTCAAAATAGGTTATTTTTTGTTTTTAGCTCATGACGGTCGTAGGGATCTTAGTATACTATAAAAGTAGCGAAGTGCTTTATTGTGTCCTTACCTTGAACTACTAGCTTCAGAATGGACTCCGGTGTTCGTCTGTCATTAACCAGACATTTGTATTCTCCAGTATCTCCAGCCACAACCGGGTGAAAGTTAAGGGCGTATGTCTCCGAATTAAGAGTAACTCTCTCCCGATTTTGCCACACTGTCGTGCTGTCTCGTCTTAGTTCGACAAGCTTAACCTCCTGAATTGGAATAGAATAGTTGTATAACATTATTGGTAGGTACGAAACAAGATATATATCACCATTAAATGGGCGAAAAAAAGTTTCCGCAATCGATTAAGTTCAACACAAAACAAGAAATCAGAAAACTCGTGATGTACACAAAACCCATTTCGCACTGAAACAACTGACAAGGAAAGAAATTCGCTCTTTTAGTTGTGAAATAAGAACTCTCCTGCGTTTGACTTACTAATTAATTTTGAAGCTCAATCTGTCATCATCATAAATCTGAGATGCAAACTAATGAGAATTCGGAATACATCCGATTGCTCTTATTTCATTCAATTTACGAATCTATTGAAAAGAGTTGAGGCTTAACCCAAAAACTGATATCGTCGTCATTCCACCCAACTTCTGGCTTGAGCCTCTCAAGATAACTTTGGAGGAATCGTCTCATTCATTTCATTTTCGCAAGATATTTCATTTGTAATATCTTTCTCTGCGTGGGATTGAATTTTTTCTGCTAGGGCCAAAGTGAGCAAACTTAAGTTCCCGTGGAATTTGCTTTCAGTGAAAAGCCTTGAGAAATGATCTGGAGTCGTCAGGTAGTCCACCTACATCCAACATCTAATAAGCTATAATGCTATAGAGTTCTGTAATAATAATAAGCCTGATTCTTTGACTCTCTATGTATACTATCTTGTATACAGGACTGTTTCCAGACTTTCAACTGAGAGAAAAGGGAAAGTCAGCTGTGAAGGAATAAACTAAGTTGAGACTCGAAAAGAAATCAAATGATCTTTGCTTAAAGCCTTTCTGTGGACTGATTGTGAACAAGTCAAAAATGGGCAAACCAATCGATGGGAAACATCTACACACGTAGTACGTACACATTCTTACTCGAGCTGTTCTAGGAAGAATTTATTTTGCACTGAATTAGTGTTAGTAGAGTGCAGCCAAGTTTTCCGGCAGTGTAAATTCCCTTCGGTCCACCTATTTCCTATTTCATTCGATTGCATTAGGACGATTACATTCTACCCTGTACTTTGTGCTATCTGCTCCCTTGAGTTTTACAGATTGTCAAAGTCTGGTGACCAAATGTGTACCTAATTCTTTTGTTAAGTGAAGCTCTTGTTGGACAAATCAAATGGTCATCTGTATTACACTGTATATACTAACTTTGAATTACACATAAAACTGGGACTAGAGCCATGGGAATCGAATGTTCTACAAATGAAACTAAATTAATTACAATGACTATATATGTATCGTAAACACATTGGGTGTCTGTTAATAATGATTGTGATTGTGAGTTTATTGAGCAGTCTATAAAATATATACTTTCTATGTGTGGCCATAAAAATGTTTTCAATCTTGAAATCAAAACGTTTAAAAGGTAAGTTCAGACACGTAGAAACATCTGGTCGATTGACTTGGACAGTTTCTCATGGTAGTCGTGGTTCACTTGATATGAGACAGTGATTATGATGAATGCAGTACTAGATTTAGTGATTAGGCTGATTGACTCACCCCAGGATGAGACGGTGAAGGTTGCTGGAGCACTCCAGCAGCGGAGCAACCATGACAGTACCATTCAAGTACGGAAACTAATGAATGCTCTGTCACACCTGGACATGCCAGCGTCAGATTGGCACCTGCTTCTGTGACTACTGTTTCCGTTGGAATGGACTGCACATCTGAAATTATAATGTAAGAAACGGTTAATTGTGAGAGCATTCCCGGACATTGTCCACACTTTACAGTGATTGACTTATACCAAAAATTACAATGCATAATAATATTATGATGGATTGCTGTAGTTTTAAATGAATAAATTAGACTGGTGATTGGGGGCTTAATTTATCAATGGAATACCATCGTCTGCGAATTCATTAGAAAAAAATCTGAAATTATACAAACGAGAGATTCTGTTGGATTCTAAACGACACCGTAAAATTGGTGCGATGAAGTATCAAGGAACATTGAGACAATTGAGATTGGGTAGTAGCGATAAAAAAGGAAGGAAGAATTTATTGATGAGGCCAACAAAAGAAGAAAGAGCAGTTCTCGTAACTAATGACACTGGCAATTTCTATCGTCCACAGACAGCATAATATGACATAAATAAGTTATACGCGCAATATTTCATGTAACTATATGGATCTCTGTGTGGCTTCTGTATCGGGAACTCATGATCCTTGCCACTTCTAGTGAAACAAGAACCGATGGGTGGACTCTCGGTGATATCACTACGTTGGACATGTGTGGAGTTTGTATTTGTGGATCCTTAAATGCTACTCCCTATTCTTTGTGTTTGTAACGAAAAAGGAGCTTAACCGAATGGGATGGAAGGAAGAGAAAGTCGTTCTTCCTCAGGGAAACGATGCAGAACAAATTCATAACATTTAGAGGAAATCGATTCAATTGCCTTCTCCATCTATATCCTCATTTATGGTCTACTGAGAACCATCGCAGAATGCACAGGCAAGCAAGAAAACACGTCAAGTTGTAAAAAGTAACACTATTTGGTTAAATTACTTCTCCTTTTTCCCTACCACCCAAAACCAAAGAATTAAGTATTGATTCAACTTGATTCAAGTCGCCATCGGCTCAAATCTAATGCCGGCTGTAAGCATTATTCAGTATATACAGGTCCATTTGATACATTCAATTCGTGTACAGGCATATATGGAACAATAACAAAGCCTCTAGAGTCGACGAAGGGAAATAAGATATTTTTCTAGCTAATCCACGAGAAGGAAAGAGACAGCTAATACTTAATTCTGCCTCCCCTTAAAGCAACAACCATCTCAAAGTCTTCAGTTTCTTAAGAGGAAGCTTACAATCAGAGAAAACACCAACTTCACAATGTAATTAAGTTTAATTGCGTGTAATCATGCAGTGAGGAGAATATATACCCACTATCCTCTGACATGAACGTATCATTCAACGTACTTTTCCCCATTACCTAAAATTGAATTCCACTAGTGAACATAGTCTTATCAATTGGAACAACGGCAATTTAATATTATGTACAATTCATTTACAAGAAACAATGCGAAGCAATGAACAACTTGAAATTATAAATCATCCCATACAAATGACAAACCACCCACTCTGAACGTAATTGTTGACTGTGTTCCAAATTATTGTGGTGCTGAGTATAGTAATTAGTGAATTAGTGGAAAACTCGCGTAATAAGTACTAACAATTACTGTCACATACACTGAACATTATTAGTTATAAATCGAGAACAACTTGATATGCAGCCTTCTGTCTAGCAAAATGTTGAGAAGAAAATGTACTAAAAAGCAATAGACGAAACGAAACAAGTCGTAGAAATCGAATGTCCGGATTTTCAAATGGATTTGAAATACTCGAATTGACAAACTACTCTCAAGTTGCTTTCAACTTTATTCTTCCAGCCTGTTTCTTTCCTCTCTCTCTCTCTCTTTCTCTCGAATCCCCTTTATACCTTCCCTGTCTACTTTCTCCATCGATTCGTCTTCTTCCAATTATTCTTGGACTGGCAAAATGGCTAAACCATCATCTATCTCTGTTATATACCTTGTCTTGGAATTATATTACACAGTAAGCAACTTCCAAGAAGAAACTTCGAGCATGTTAAAATAATAAGGAACCCGTTTTGCTTCCTTCATACACGACGTGTCGCCGTTCTTTCTCCGTGGCCTGTGCCATTCTGCCATTTCTCTCTCGAACCACCGAGTGTGATATAAAGTGGATTTATGGACGCCTTATCTCGATATAAGATCATCCTATACGTACGACAACTTTCCACTTATTACTTCACCGTCGTTCACCGCTACTTTAAGAAACCAACTTATCCTCGCAGTCGTTGATTGATGACTTTTCCAGCTCCGAAGAAAACAAAGAAATTATACAGTTCACCACGTCACTTTGTCATTTCCCTGTCACATTCTACTCTACTCATCTTCACTTGGCCTTTCTCGAATATCTCAAATACGATGAATGAATGTTTTCTTTGTAGTAGTGGCCGTAAGACACAGCCGTATTAAATAACCTACCTGACATCTTTAAAATTTTATCAACGGGAACTTTTAACTCTACCAATTATTGCACAATACACCGTGTTAGCTGTAGCATTATACTCAAGATGACGCAATACATACTCTACTGTATCCTATTATAGGACAGACACTACCAATGATGCGACTGAGGCACACGTTGATTTGACTATTTGACGGCGGCAAGAGTTCCAGGAAATAAACTTACCGAGGAAAGTCTATCTAAGCTCTCTTCGTCTACTGGAAGCCACCACCCTTATTCTCCTTTTGAAGCTTTGATCTCATTACTCCGACTAACAATGAGCGAAGGAATTCTGAGAAAAGTTTAGAAGTTCCACTAGGCTCACAGTTAAGTCAATGAGATCACATTCTATTTGACTTCAGTTTAATAAGACACCCTGAATAAAACTTTCTCACGGTTGACATGATACCGAGTATCTGTCTCGTCTGTCTCAGAGCCACCTTGCACAGTCTGAAAGAATATATATATATACAGTTCACCAGTATCACCAGTGCAGAACAAGCACTTGGAAAAAGTATATTTATTTGTCTTTCTGCATAACAAGTCCGATAGACATATACTTATCCACATCTGAAAGAGTTTGGAAAAACAATTCGCATTTGATATGCTTTTGTTGCTGCGCTGACTGGTGCTTTATATATATATCGGCCTGTCACCACACAAAATAAATGCTTTACCACTTCCTCTATAGCGAATTTCCACGTATTCCTTTGTACGACCTGTAAGGAAAATTGACACATAGGAAAGACTAAAAAGAATATATGGACGTTGTCATGTCGTGGTGTCTTCAGTCGTTCCTTATACGTTATTACTGAATGGTAAAAAGTGATGACAGAAATGCTCACATAATAGAAGCCGTCTAAAGAGGCATTAGCTTGAGTAGTTATAATAGAAAAGCCGAGTGGAGCTATGAATCGGTCCAATACAAGTTCATTTAGAGAACTGATGAGATGAGAGTAGTGTAAAAGTCATTCTTCTCTCGTAACAATGTTGACTGTGCGAATGATGGAAGTTGCAGTGAGAGAGAGAGGAAAGTAAAGGACGAGTCTGTCTATCAGGTGGATAAGTTCATATATATGCGGATATATAGAGAGAAAGCTATTGACTAACTTGTGTAGCAGGGAGAAAGTGAGTTGAAGCTTAAAAAGAAGAGAAAACTTGGGAAACACATCATGGGAATTTTCTTTAGGAGTTTAAGTGAAGATTCCCTTCCCCACCTCGGTCACTACATTCACGATGGATTCTAAAAGCCTCTTATTCCTTGCAGCAATAGAAATAAACTGTTCTGGGACTGCTCGCTGTCTGTGAGTGAAGTGAATGTTCTTAAAAGATTCTATTTTGTATTGAAAGAAAGAACTAAGGACGCAGTTTGTGGCGATAAGTGAAGTGGCTTTTGGTGATACTTCTTTCTCGACGAGTTCTTCAACGAACCGACACACACACATACACATACACACACAGGGTCTGGAGTTATCTTATGAATGTTCCTATATTGCCTATGTTTGATGCATTGGAGATGCATGCTCTCATATCAAGATGTAGTGACACGATCATATATATAATATAGGAGCCTTATGTATATAGTAAGTAGGTGGTTAGCAAACCAACCCCGTCGAAAAAGAAGAACTTTTTCTTCTGCTTTTGTCTCGTTTGGTTCAACGAATGTGTCATATCACAGAATAGAAGTTGGTCTCAAAAAGTGTCTCCTTTCTTCTGGACCCTTCTTCTTCTTCTTCTTCTTCTTCTCTCTTAATACAGACTCCTCTTTTCACAGAGATCCGACCTCATTTCCCAGGAAGCACTAGACCAGGACCAAGTTCGAGTAGTAAGTTTGAAAGCCCTCAGCTTCTTGTTGTTCGACTGCTGGACGAACTGGACACAGAAAAAAGACATTCTGCTTTCCTGCCAAGATGAGCTTATGTTCTCCCACACATGACCAACCAAAAAAGAACAACTTTTCATTTAATGTCCACTAACTAACAGTTGAATTGCTTTAAGATACTCTACACGAAGAGACAAGCTTTGTAATCCTCCATTCAACATCTCTCATATACGAGGAGACATCAGAGTGTCCCCACAGGTTTATAAAATGTGAATTCTTTTGTGAAGCTTGCTCACTAGTCAGATCCCCATTCAATTCAAACCACACTAATGCTGCTGGATATATAAAGATTGGAAACTTGTGAAGAAACTTAAAAGTATCAGAAGAATGTGAGGAATTGAAAAAACCAACCCTGTTGAACACTTTCAAAAGATACTGGAATTAGATCTCCTCAACCTCCAATATTCATTTACCATCAACTTGAGTGTTACCAAATCATATCTGAAATTCATTAAAGATACAAAGACACAATAAAACGCTACTTTTAGAATCAGATCACGTAACAAGTGAAGTAAGGAGAAAAAAACTAGTTGATTATCTATAAAAATCGGTTGCCTGCTGACGCTTAAAAAACTAATTTACGAAGGTCTTTACGAATGAAGGAAACGATGCATGAAAAAGGGCTCGAGCCTGATCTTCTGCTGAAGAGGCCCTTGCAGAGTCCGCCACAAGTTTCATTGTCTGCTAGCTAATAATAATAATACACTCATAGGGCATACATGAAGAGAATCTCTTTTCTTTTTAACATCTTTACCTGCCTGTATATATACCCTTCGATTAAGACACCTGACAGAACTCTCAGCAGTAAGCCAAACCAATACCCACACTAGCATTAATATAAAAAGAACGCAGCCCACTCAATTGCCAGAGCAAAAACTATCCAATAACTTTCAAAGTTTTTTCTAGAAATTCGCTGGTCGTAAAAGCAAGTAAAAATGGTGTAAGATGATTACAAAATCATTTAAAATTTAGAGAAACCCGTGTGGCTGCTGGTGAAAAAGTTACAAAACAAACTCTTGGAAATAGGCTCATACTCGGAAGACAGGAGTGGAAGAATGATGAGCTATAAAGGTAGAGAGCGTAGGAACATAAGATTCTGAGATAAAAGCGAAATGGACGAAAAAGATGATTCTCGTAAGCATCAAACAACTTGTCCCTTCGAAGAGAATCATAAAGGACACGAAAGGATTATTATTACTGTTATTATTACGCATTATTCTTTCTTTTATAGCAACACGCATCTGTCTTTAAGAGAGAATCCACATGTTCCTTTCCTGTTTGTATGAACACTATATGAACAGGTTCAAGTGTTTCAAACGATGGGAACATGTACTCTGAAGTGGGTATCTTTTATAGGTTCACTTCTAACTAAATCTTTTTGGCTTTTTTCGTATACCAATTTAATACTTAATCCAGTAGAGATTTCTGAACACGAAGGCATGACCAATTGGGTTAACAAGTTGAAAGGCCAAAGAAGACGAGAGGTCCGCTACACAACGCAAAACCTAAGAGGGACTTTTACTACCTAAGCTACCTTCGTTTTCACTCGCTAACCGTATGTTACGTCGCCAAGGATTTATTTATCATCAATCACGATCTCCATCCTGACAAAGAAGTTGCATCTACTTCTTCCCTTCCCAGCATCTCACCGGAGAGAGAGAGAGACCCTTCAACTTCTAAGCAGCAGTGCATGCTTCTCTTCAATGTTAAATTGATTCTATCGCACTCAAAATCTTTTATCTACCAGAGGATACCCAACTGTAGAAGCGTACCCTTCACTCCAAAATGTTCCTGTTACCTCTTCTCAACCTTATTAACTCTCTGTACTATATTAATGAATGTGTACGTTATACTTTATTCATTTCATTTCACCAATACACATATAGGCCGCTATAGCATAAATAATAATATATGCTATTTAGTACAGCTTTACAATTTCAGGTGGATCTCAGAAAAACATTTCCGTATAAAATAATAGTATCTATACAAAGTACAATGAAGGTAGTCACTAGACACACTAGATTATTCACATCTATTTGGAAAGATATAGCAACGGATTACATAATAACCGAGACAAATCCACCACAGAAGTAGAGGCTTGCATGGGCATAACTAATTATGGAATGCAAGCAATCAATTCTGTAATCTAAAGTTAGCGTTATAACGACTGAAATATACATAGAACGAGAATTTCAGAGGTTCTCTCTCGTCCAAACGATAAAGTTGATTATACTCAGGAAGTATCTCAACTTGCACCATTTGTTATAGCAAATATAGAGTCAGAAGTGTATGTGGGACTATTCCTCTCTTCACCTTGTGCTTTGCAGCACCGTCGAAAACAAACTTTCGTTCGGAAGGCAATATATAAGAACTATGTACACATTTTAGTTCCATTCTCCTCCCTCTCATCTCTCAACATGTGCATTTCTACTCAACTCAAACTTTTCCTGTTAATCATTTCCACGCATTAACGAATTTCCTTCTTGCTTAGTAAAATTCTACACCGGAGAGGAGCCTGAGTAATTATAAACACATATTATAGTCATTTATTATTACTTCGAGGAAGTCGGATTGATCTCCCAAAAACAAAAAGAAAGACTGATCGGTCAAAAACCTAATATATATAGACCTTATACGTTTACATATGTATACATATATATAATATATACGTGCTTGATGATGCTCATATTCTCACCATACGTCAGTGCAATTAAATGACTCACATCTGAAGTTCCAGGCTTTGAAAAATAAACATTAGATTGGCTCGGTAAATATACGAATCGAATGTGAAACATTCTGTACCTAGAAAACCCAGTTTGCATACTATATTTTTAAAAAAGAGAAAGAACTCAAGTAAGAAGACACCCATGCAGTGGAGAAGCCCATTTCACATTTGAGCAGTGTAAAAGTCCCCCAAGGTCCAATTTCATATTCATTCACGAATGAAATCCTTAACACTCATGTTGCAAGCAAACCAGCCACAACTACTACCACTACGGCTTGGTTGCTCCGCCAGTGCGATTTGCCAAGTCCCTTTCAGTTTCACTCCATCCAAAGCTAATCTAACGATAAAGGAGATAGACTTCCTTAATACACTTTCCCTTTAAACAGAATTCTGTAAGGAACTTTACTTGCTCTAGTCTCTACACAGGAAACGTAAAGATCAAGTTCAGCAAAAGAGCACTCAAGAGAACCATCGTGAACTAACACACTCACAACTCACATACACCACGCATTATTTATGGAGCTACACATTCCATCATTTTGTAAATTCGTAAGCGAAGGAAATGCAGACGACCAGAGAAAGTGTATCGTTCAATTGACTCACTTTCCCCGTTCATATATAGCACATACAAGAAAGCGTATAGCACCACACACGTGTAACAACAACCCACTATTCTAAGCGTATATTCAGAAAAACCTGCTAGCCATACAACATGCCGACTCAACGGTTTTTCTATCGGAACAACTTTCACTGACATTCTCTCGTGCTTAGAATGGTGTGTAAGTTGAAAGCTGGAGTAGCGAGAAGTCCAGAGGAGACTTACAACAACAACCTGAGCCTTCGGTTGTGAGCGAGTGATACTCTCAAGTAATGAAATGGGTTATTATTTCCTCCGAAGGATGATTGAAATGCCGACGTACAAGAAGTTCCCATCAATACAACAACGAATAATAAGTTTTCTTTTCATTCATAAAAGACTTCTTCACGACCCACCAAGTCAATTTACCCATTTGCATCCTCCATTTCCTATCATTCTCAATTTCTATTTGGATATTAAATATTTATTTATGCATAGCATCAATATCCGTTGAATAGGCAAGACAAGTCACTTTGCTCACACAAATGCAATTTTCTTCATCCCTTCTTCACAATTCTCCTCCACTATTGCCTCCTCTATCCTTCTTTACATGAATTGATACTCTTCTATAGCTCAAGCTTATTGGTAGCCAGAAATATATATTATAACGGACATCAATTTATTTACACGCAAACTCTTTGCGTAAATACAGTTACAGTGTTTGTTTCTGTTTTTTGCGGAGATATTCTGAAACACCTCGACCACTATAATCTTGAAAATTATTTTTATAAGCAACTAGCGAGGCCAGAGTTCTATTTGTTACAAGCTCCGATGGTTTGTTTATATGGAATCCTTACATACATAAAACGGTTCTTTTATAAAATCCGATCTTGAGATTCTGGCGAAATGATTTATCGAGGGAAGACATATATAAAAGTCTACGAAGTGTGTTCATCGTACAAACAAACTCTCAATAAGATGCCCAGAGCTAATTACTGAACTCTGAGGAGAGATTGGATCAGTGGAGTGAATGTAGACAAAAGATTGCTTTCAGAGAGCAGTGTGCACCATTTCCAGACACGGAATAAGAAAAGATGAAATAATATTGACTCAATCTGAAGTTACAGGGTAAAATAGGAGAGATCAGGAGGTGGTAGTGTTCTTTATCAAATTTTCGTTCGCACTCTTTTCTATTTATTCACTTCTTTTTCTTCGCAAAAGTATTTCCGTGTAGGTCGACATCGTTCACATTCAGTCCTACACAATCGCTCTCACTCCAACAAAATAAACCCACTCAGCTCGGGGATTATTGTTTTAGCTTTCTTGTTTGCACAACGAGGACTAAAGTGAATTCCAGGTAGGTTCACATACACTACTCATTCACTTTATCAAGTATATATGCCAATATTGCCAATAAACCTTTCAAAGACTGAGGGGCTGCAATAATAAAGCATATAAGTGAATATCCTCACACCTCAGCATCTCCATTGACTCGTAAATCCCTTCAACTTGAAACACTACATGTGCATCATACGATTCTGTCCGTATACGTCAGAGATTTCTAAATAAAACTCTCCATACATATTCTTATATCAATTCCATCTCAAGAGCTCAACAGGGCCAAATTGGAAATCTGCTAAAGTCCAAACACGTCGCCAGTTTGTATAAAAAGCAGAAATCCAAACAACTCGGATTAATATTCACTTCGACACAGTTCTTTTATCTGAGGAAAGAATTCCACGTTTGTTCTTTATATTCGTCTAGGTAAATTAGAATAATTCAGCGATGGCTTTTGTCCTTTAGAAATAGAACGAACACGACAAGACTGCTCGTCCATCCACTATCAACTACGAGATAAATCATTAAGATTAGAGCAGCAGTGACGATGGATGCATGGTACTTCTTCATTTTTTGTGCTCGAATGTCACGTTATATTCTTTTCACTTTTGAAATGTCATTCTGCATGCTCTCCTTTCACAAACCCACCATGACGAGAGAGAGACATTTAGAGGACAATACATAACCGCAATGTCTGTAATTGCGGTTGACAATAACAATGGAAAAATGAATTATCGAACAAAAACAAATCAAAATTCTATCCACCATAATTCATAATTACAGGGATACTCTCACACAGTATGCATCCCATCAGATAACTGCCTTTCTTAAATTTTCAAAAGCTTCATGGAGTCCACACAATAAATAGGTTTTCGGACTATAATTAGTCTTATCTTCCCATTGTCCTCCGAGTCGTTTAGAATACGCCACGCAATAATTTACTGCTCATTTCACTCGACATGATACAGCGATATAGTGCTCGCAATGCAATGTAGTGCTAACGGTGTAAAACACAAGAGAATAACATACTGGAAAACTAAAGCTAAAATATAGATTCACCAACATATAGCTACTGGAATGTAGAGCAGTGTCTTTATATCCACGGAGTTTTTAGACCGAGAGGTAGAGGTGGAAGGTAGAAGCAGAAAATAATATTAAGGTAGAATGTATAAAATAGAGGAGTTGATTTGAATTGAGGAGGAATAAGGAAGCCACGGGACGTCTTTGGAGGGTGAGACAGGTGTGATTGTTGAGATCCATGAAGACCATTATCTGTTGATCTTCATATTTACTTGCGTAGTTCATTACAAAGAGTGAAAAAGAAGCGAACGAGATGGAGAAAAGAAGATGAGATAAACAAAATATTCAGTTCAACCCGTGGAATCATCATCGTGGTCCGATGGGAAATGTACAAATGGAAAATAGCACAAGCAGCCAGCAACCATCCTATTGTTATTGCTATTATTATCTTATCCAGACATGAGAGTGGGATTTCTAAGGGAGCTATTGTGCCTGGATGAAATGGAACAAGAATAATAATAAGAATAATAATAACTCCATCCAACACTCTTCCTAACTCACAGAGTCTTCTCATCCACAAGGCAGAAACGACGTCTCTTAAAAATATTATGATTAAGTCGTCTGCCTAAAATGCAGAAATGAGTTACTGCAGCTTCGCAAAAATTCTTCTCTCTCTCTCTCTATCTCTCAAGTATTAATGTTTGTTGTGTTTGCGAGTGTGTTTGTGCAAGGCTCCGTTATTAAAGTCCTGATCTGTCAGGGTCCTCCTTGTAGAAATTTAGGTGACTGAGGAAACATTTCTCCATCCGAAAATATAGATAAAACATATTTGTGTGTATGCTAACGATAAAACACATTTCCTAAATGGGACACAAAAATGCTTCCGTTCCACTTCAAATATTCCTGGGAAAAAAGATGTTCACGGCCGTTGCAAAAGGACAATAAGGCGAGAGTGAACAGACGAAACATCAACTCGAGAGAGACTATTTCCTTATTGAGTTAGCTGAACGCTGAATGCCCAACTGATATTTTACTTTAGTGTATATACATATTTACTAAATACTGTTTAGATGAGAATCTTTGTTTTGCAATTCTGAACGAAGACGTGATGGGATCCAGTAATAAGATAAATACGATAGGATTTAAGAAATTGAATTAGTTGACGAAGAGAGCATCATTTCCTTTCCATCTTTATAGAGAGATAGAGAAAGAGAGAGGAAACATCATCAAAGTTCTTTGTCACGTTTTAAAAGCTGAAGCGCACACCTGACACTTCACAATAGCTAGAGTAGAGATAAAAATCCCAAGTAAATAAATTAAAATGCATTATCGATGTAGTGAGGAAGAATCAAGGGCTAATGTAGTCACGAGCTGAGACTAAAGTTGCATGTGATTTGCATGTTTAAATACAAATCCAGTGAATACCACCATAGAGGTAGATACAAACACATTGTACACTCAGAAGTAAATGTAGTCACGTTGGCTTGCACAAAAAACTGCCGGTTGACCTGCAGGGGTTTTGTATCTGTACAGCAGTGTATAATACTTTCGTAAAGTCCAAAATGCTCTCTATAAACAAAGCTATACACGATATATACTGTACGAACATCGAACGAAGATTTAAGCTTCGGAGTGACCGGAGAATAAACGGAGAAGTAAGTATAATATAATTTTACCAGGAGCTCCCTGATTAAAATCGAGAATGTATATATATGAAGCGAAGAAATGGAAAACAGAGAGGAGAGCACAGTTTTGGAACATTAAATAACTTCAATTGGTAATGGAAATTGTGATGATAATGATGATAGTGGAGAGAAGTCTTGAAGGAAAAATGGATTTCATGGGGTCGGTCGAGTGTCTGACAGACAAGAGAAAACAGGGGGTCCACGTAGAGAGAGAGAGAGAGCATCAAAGACGCTATCAGAGGATAGAATTGCTCCACTTGCTCTTATTAAAGAGGGTAATTAAAGCAACAAAAACTCTTTCTCCTTCGCACCTGCCACGCGATGTACAAAGAAAAGTGTGTGGAGTTGATCACTTGTTGTAAACTTTAAAATGAGATATGAAGCAACAACAAGGATGTTTATAGTAAAGCATCTGCTTGAAAACTGGAGAAGACTAAAAGTGGCCTAAAGTTTTGGAAATTGCGTTATCTGTGATGTGATTGTGCATAAAAGTCTTACGGGAGGAATAGACGTAAACGTACTCGGAGACCGTATAAGACGAGCCAATGTGTACTATGTGTAGTTTGGTGCTTTCGGATGTTTAAAATGAAATTTCAGAGATTCAATATATAGCTGTAAGAAGGAGATTATTGGCTCTCTGAATTTCCTTGTTTATTCAAGTAGCCCGAAAAATATGGGAAAACGTGGTGGAAGAGCAAAGACGAGGAAACTGGCTGGGAAATCTGTTGGTAGAAGGATATGAACACATTATATTGAGAAGAGACGAGCCTACATAATATATTTTATACTGATGCCTTCTCAACTGCTGTTAGTTCTTCAGGGTTTCCATTTTTCTCCAGTCAATATGGAGCAGCAGACGAGTCTCGTCGTCCTTTGAATGAAAATTGGTATTGCCAAAAACTGGGAAAGTTAAAGTGATATTAGGATTAGGATATGCGTATAAATCACAAGAAAACCAGAATCACTTTGTACTGGCTTGTTATGTTATATGCAAAGGCTTAAATCTTTTGAAGCATGTCTCATCGATCTCTACACATAATGGAATCTCCATGTTCCCTGGGCCTTTATTCCAACGACCTGTGCGAAAATCAGGTTCGATGGTATGTTCTCTTTACACACTGGAGTTGTAAAGCTTTCGTATGTATGTGCGTGGCATGGTCGACCCAACTTGGTTTAATGCAATGATAGGATGACTATATATATATACTAGTAGAAGCAGCAAAGGACCGATCACAAAAATGAAACTCTCTCAGGTACCCACGAAGGTAATAATAAGAGACTTACTGAAAGGCGATATAAAACTATATACTTTAACGTAACCAATACATGGAACTCTCCTGGGTGAAAGCTCTTCTGCAGGAAATCTAATCCACATTCCACATTCGCCTGGAAGAATCTTCTATACATGTATATCCCTGTGTGTGATAGTTCAGGTCCTCAATCCCAATAATCTCATCCAGACTGACTCTTCCTTCATCTCTTAGTTTCTGTTCCCTCTCTGGAGACACTAAAGTGATGGAACGAATGAAGAAATGGAGCCATAAAAAGAATGAAATGAAAAAGGGCAAGAAAAGCTAACAAGTGCGAAAGGAAATAAATTGGTCATCCTCAAACAGAATTGGCAATCAAATGAGAATTAGTCCCACAAGTAGCCGTCCACCAGTAGCCAAATGAACTTCACGCAAGAATCCTCATCGCTCCACTTGATCTCTCGATTTCTTTTTACATTTCTCTCCAAACACTACACCTGCTCACAATAGACTGACTATAGAAGTCTGTAGCTCGATTAATTCATCATCTTTATCATACACACGCGTGGAGTTCTTCTCCGTAACTCAAGCGTGTGACATCTAAATGTTGTTGCTTGCTTTCTCTGCGACAAGTCTCATTGCGAGGCAGTACATAAAATTTCATGAGATGCAGTCTACATACAAACTCTTCATTTATCAACGATGAAGAGTCACACAAGGCAAATTATTATTATTGCTTTTGTATTGAACTTGCACACACTCTCTGGGAGAGTCTATACGCGTATCTCCATCCCATCTGTGTCGTAAAGTACTTTCATTTTAGCTCAGCAGTACTAACTTCAGACAATCTTACACACGTCATAAAACATGAGGCACAACGAGTCTCGACTTTCTCTCATTCTTTGCTATCTTTTCACTGTGTGAGATGTCCAATAATATTACCCTCCTTATGTATATTACTTTACATGCAATATAAATGTCTCGGACTACAGATTCCACTGAAATTTTGCCCGTAACTTTGAACTATATACTTGATATAACTATGGGTAGTATGGCTCCGTCATTGAAACCACTTCACAACTTACATTTAAGTAGTCAGGAGAGATGCATTGTAATTGCTATGAATTGATTCAACAACGTAGAAATTAGACCTTTTTCAATTGTGTATAGTCGTTTATTCTGTATATAGCTGCTTTCTGCAAGACATCGTAAGGACATGACTCCGCGAAGACATTAGACCAAAGACATCTTACATCTTACACTTTCTCCTTTGGACCTTTAGTAACACAGTGTGTAACTTTGGTTCGCCGTTTCAAGCCCCGCGACGTCTTTCTTCACAAGGAATGTTCCACAGTGTAGTTCGGTACTATTAGTAATAATAATGATACGGTTGTGAGGTGGTGGGAAAGAAGAGTAGTCCCGTGCAGCCGACACTCGGAGTCTCAGAAATAGACGTACACTATATATAATACAGAGAAGAACCCGAGAAACCAACCAACCGAGTGAGGAAAAGGGAGACTTGGTTTCTCTCATCTTTCGCTTATTATAATATTATAGTACATGAAGCTTTTAAACCACAACCTTATTTCACGCCAGCTGTCTACTTATTCCAACTAAGTTGCAAAATTGTGATAACTAAATTCACTCCAAGAAGCGAGCAGTGGCAGAGTCTCTTTCTTCTTATAAACTCTTTCATGAGACGACGAGCTGTGTGAATGAAACGGAGCTTTTCTCGCTCTCACAGCGGACCGTCTGTTACTTCAGCAGCTCTACGAAAACTACACACACACACACACATATTCACACATAAATTCTACCAACTGCAACTGTGTATTATACAACGTATCGTGTAATATGTATATACAGACACACAACACAATCTTAGTTTTCACAGACCCACGCCGTACTACAAGCGTTATGCTTAACTCCAACCGAATATAATTTTAAGAGGAATTCTGCACAAGATTCATCACACTTTCTCTCCGTCCTCTCTGAACTCTCTTGTGTGTCAGTTTGAG